>JACCDN010111163.1_pt1 | contig 13390 bp, 44 predicted proteins | sample 7441691 | NCBI WGS metagenome assembly JACCDN01 (sample SAMN15323439, study PRJNA562643) | freshwater metagenome | isolation source: river surface water | place: USA:Blue River Watershed | collected 2017-08-16 | reverse complement strand
TTCGAATATCTCGAGACCAAGATTTTTCAGCATTGATTTTCATTATTTTGATCTTTCATACGTAGACATACGATAATCAAATTCACGCAAAAAATAACAAAGCTCAGTTTCAATATCTTTGCGCTTTGGATCTTCTGGATGCATTGAATTTAAGAGGTATTCAAAATTGATGATTGCATTTCGCAATTGATTAGAATCCATATTTGCCAATTGATCGCGACTTGCCTTATTCACTTGCTTAATCGACATCTTCACTCCAGAAAAATAACAATGAATTGACGTACACAAACATTGGATAAAGTATCCAATGCCAAGTTCTGCGAGAAGGATTCGAACCTCCGACGTGCTGAGTCAAAGTCAGCCATTCTACCACTGAATTATCGCAGAATAAAAAATAGCACTGAACGGGATTCGAACCCAATATTGCATCGCGGCCGCAGCGCGGCGCAACCAAACAACACTTTCAGTGCATAACTTTATTTAATACATTGATCTTGAAATATTAAAACTGGATCAAATGGTATATAATTTTGACAGACCTTTGCATTATCAAATATTGACATGTCTTGAATTTGATCTTGCATTTGAAAATCAGGTTTATCTAAATCAATATTGTCATTGCATTTTGCAAATAGAAAACAATATGCAAGCCCGCATAACAAACATGATTTGATGAAGATTGTCAGTTTTATTGGCATATGCACTCGACAGGATTCGAACCTGCATAATTTGCTTTGGAAAAGCAACACACGGCCTTTATGTCACAAGTGCGGATTAAAATGGAACCTACAGGACTTGAACCTGCAACATTCTGCTTGCAAAGCAGACGCTCTCCCAATTGAGCTAAGATCCCTTATTATTTATATATATCAGTTCAGTGGGCCCAGTAGGACTCGAACCTACACTCAATCGGTTATGAGCCGATTGCTTTGACCAATTAAGCTATAGGCCCGAACAGAAACAATCCATGCAAATGGATTTGAACCAATGACCTGCCGCGTATCAGACGGCTGCTCTTCCAATTGAGCTATGCATGGGAAAAAATAGCGGAAGCCAGATTTGAACTGGCGATGTCTGGGTATGAGCCAGATACCTTAGACCGGACTAGGTGATTCCGCAATAAATCAGGGTAGCTGGATTTGAACCAGCGATCTCTTGCTTCCAAAGCAAGCGCCTTACACAGACTCGGCTATACCCTGCAATTTAAACAGTGCGATTGGTGAGATTTGAACTCACGACCAACGGCTTAAAAGGCCGCTGCTCTACCAATTGAGCTACAATCGCTTAAAAGGAACGAGTGGGCGTCGAACCCACAATGGCGATTAAACCAAACTAGTTTTCAAGACTAGGTGCGCTAGCCACTACGCGATCGTTCCAGAATCTTTGCTACAGGATTTGAACCTGTGACCCCCGGATTAGAAGTCCAGTGCTCTATCCAACTGAGCTAAGCAAAGGTGAATCTGCCGTGATGGAGTCGAACCACCCGAACCCGAGGGTACCGCGTTTACAGCGAAACCCGCTACCACTTACGGTCTAACGGCAGTCAAGAGCTTGGTACAGGAATCGAACCTGTGACATCCATATTACAAGTATGGCGCTCTTCCGTCTGAGCTAACCAAGCAAATTATTCAAATATCAAAGGGTGACATACGGGATTCGAACCCGCTTATACTTGATTCACAGTCAAGCAACTTCGCCAATGAGTTTCATGCCACCATAAAACGATCTCGACGGGATTTGAACCCGCGTGCTTTTGATCGACAGTCAAACGAGGTAAACCAGACTCCTCAACGAGATCATACTTTAAATAGTCCTAGTGGGAATCGAACCCACATCTTCTCAGTGAAAATGAGGTAAACTTGCCGTTGTTCTATAGGACCGTGCTAATAGAGTTAATATAACATGGTTTTAATAATTATACACAATTTTATTTTGTTTTCAACTTTTTTTCATTTCTACGTTTTTGCTTCAGAATCTTGGTCTTTAGTTTCTTAACATTGCACTTCAAAGCATTATTTTTCTGAATTGCTTTTTCAACTAATTCAATAATCGCGTAACGTTGCGCATCAAATGTTTCTGAATCTTCTGAATGATAAAACCAACTCAGTTGCTCTCGTGCTTGCTTTAAAGGATCATCAGGATTCTTCATGATAAGAAGATTATATCAAGTTTGACATAACATTGCACAAAATAAAAATAAAAAATCTGTGAATTGTCAGATGCAATTGTGATATAATGAAAAGATGTGGAATGAAATCAAAGAAAAAGCTGTCATTGTTTATACACCGTTACAAAACGGAGGTGTCACCGTACACGAGCCCGCAGGCACGCTTTCCTTTTTAAATGGTCACCAAGCAATTTGTGTTTTTGGTTCAAGGCTTGGTGAGGTCAAGAGGCCGGCAATCATTGACAAAAATTTGGCATCGCAGAGATACGACCTAAAAGATCTTTGTGTTTTTGACCAACAGAAAATCATAATTTTGCACTTATTCGAAGAAAAAACTCTAGAATTTGTTCCAGATCTTGGTCCGAAAAATATTGTTCGGTATGTTTGCTTGCTCGTCGACAATGTTGGCGCGAGTATTGTAACGGTGGATCCAAGTTTATTGTTTGGTTTCTTTTTGCCTCAAGAAATCACCGTCAACAAAAAATAAATTATGAAAAAAGCAAACTCATTTGTGAAATGTTGAAGATTCTGTGATAGAGTTATCTTATCAAACGGACTTCAACCAACAAAAATTTTTCAGGAGATTCCAAATGAGTGATTCCACGACTGTTCCTACTGCCCCAGTTAACGCCAAGGCTCAGATTGAGAAGCTGATTGCCGATGCCAAGGCTCGAACCGGTCGCCTATCTGATGGTGCTTCTGTGGCACAAGTTGTTGCTGAGGCAAATGAGGCCACCAAGCGAGCTGACGCAGAACGCATTGCAGCACAGGAAGCTCGCAAGGCTGCCCGAGATCTGAAGCGAGCTGCCAATGCTGAAAAGTCTGTTGAGCGTGATGAGAAGCGCAAGGCAAAGAAAGCACTGGCTGCTCAGAAGAAGCTTGACAAAGAAGCAAAGCGCGTTGAGAAGCAAGCGCAGAAGGCCAAGAAGAATCTGACGCTTTCTGCTGACGCTGAAGCTGCATTTGATGCTCTTGGAACTTTGTCACTATCTGATCTCGCTGCGGTTCATGTTATGCTTGGCAAGATGATCAAAGAGAAGAGTGTTGCGGTTGCAAAGGCTGACAATGCTGATCTTGCTGAAGCAGGTGACCGAGTTGTTGTGATTGGTGGCGAGCATATCGGTGAGACGGGAACTATCACTGAAGCACGCCGAGTTCGCTGCTTCGTCAAAGTTGATGGTTCTGATAAGTCCCTTTATCTTTACCGGGCACATGTCAAGGCACTTCCGGTCTCTGACACCAAGGCCGAGTAGGGTTGAATAACACCTGAGGTTCTGATAAGTGATGAGATGCTATCAGAACCTCAGGTGCGATTGTCTTAATGGCAACTATAGGGTTGCTGACAAGAGTGTTCTCGAGTGATTCTGTGTGATAAAAAAATAATTTATTTTTGTGCAAACTTTGCCAAAGCCATGTTAAAATGATTTTATCATTCACTAAAAACAATGATTCTATAACACACTTTGGAGAATTATTTTGAAAATTTAATTTAACAAAAGTGCAAACATGACATAAGTGGTGTATAATTAGATTCTCAGCTAACATGGTGAAATGGTATACACACTTGTTTTAGAAGCAAGCATCTTAAATGATTTGGGGGTTCGAATCCCTCTGTTAGCAATGCCCGAGTGGCGAAATGGCAAACGCAGAGGACTTAAAATCCTTAGCTCACAAGGCGTGCGGGTTCAAGTCCCGCCTCGGGCACTTATAACTTTTCTCTCTTTAATTAAGAGGTGAACTCATGCGCTGTTAAATTGTAAAAACTAAATACAAACTCTGCGCGTTAAATTAACTCTAAAATATGCAAAGAGCTCCCCGACGTTTAAATAATTTTTGCAACTTATTCGCTGGTTCATATTGAAGCTTCGCAAACAACAGCGATTCTGAGACGTGAACCAGTTTTGTGCCAGAAGCTAAAGTGGTGAAGCACTCGCCTGTTAAGCGAGCATAATCATGGGTTCAAATCCCATCTGGTACGCTTTGTTGTTTCTATAAATAAACACAATGGCTTTACATAATAGATCTCCAAGACCCTCAAGAAGAGATATTCAAAGAATTGCAAAACCAGGATCACTTTGTATTACACCAACTGGCACGTGTATCTTAATTCTATATTGGATTGAAGTTCCAAAATTATCAATACAACATCGCGCTTGCATTTTACGATATGTTCGTGGTCGTTTTGACGTAACCACAGTTTCATATTTACACATTCATGATATATTATTTTTGAATGATACGTTGACAGCAGAGATCATAGATTTAATATGTTAAAACAGAAACGTCCTGGATATGATTCATACCCGAGTCGTTCTAAACACAAAGCAGATTGTTTCTGTGTTTACTGCGAACATTGCAAAAGCAAACACAATGTTTCGGGTGAATTAGCTGTTCCAGTGCCAAATCGCGCTTCAACTTGGAATGTCAATGGACCACATATTTGGGGATCAGCAATTGCACAAAATTCTCCCATATTGATCATCGCAGATCAACCAATTGATAAACCTGGTGGACATTGTCATGCATCGATTGTGTTTGCTTTCGTTGACAATAAATATCAACTGCTCGCAGTAATGCAAAATTATTTAGAAATTCTTGAATAAAAATTGTGCAAAATTTTGATCATCGTGGTATAATTAATTCATGATGACAAAGAAACAAGCCGCTGGTTGGTTTGCAAGACTTCAGATTGGTTGGTTTGCAATCGATTCTAAAATTGCAAAAAGTCTTGTAAATTATGTGCAAGAACATGGAATGATTCTACTGACTGATGTTGATGCCCAAAATCAGCGTCAGTTGTTTCGCGTTGAGAAACCCTCTTCTGCTTCTTTTTATTCAACAGCAAAAATCTTTCAATAAATGCCAAAACTACACTGTCTTTACGTATTGGGAAGACACGCACAGTTTGCGCTTATATTTCCAATTTCATTATATCGTGAAGGTAGATATATTTGTTTTGCACATTATCGAATAAATTATAACAACATGACATTTGCGTTTTATGAATTTGAAATGTTAGAAACAGAATTTAAAAATTGGTTGGGTTTATTGATTGAAATTTAAATGACGCATAAAACGCTTAAATGGAACGAAATCTTTAGATGCAAAGATGGCGTTATTTATGATAATGTTATTTTTGTACATCCGTTTATTCATTTATGTTATCAATATAGTTCATTATCAACTGGTGAACTTTGGTGTGTTGCTTGGGTTACAATCTGTTTAATAAACGGCAATATAGAATATCATGATTAACAGAACATTTACACCAGGTTGCATGTATATATTGCAAGATCTTAATGATAAGATAATTTTTCTTGCAATTGCTTGCAAGAAATCAGATGCTCGTGTTTATATTGCTTTGCAAAGAATAGATTGGAAGTGTGGTTATAACGTTCATGTGTCTTGTGATATACTCGAAATTGATTATAAAGGTTGGGTCAAAAGATTGATAAGATTATGATTCAAATAGGTCAATTATGGTTTGATTCCAAAACAAATGAACTTGTATTTGTGATTGCTGTTTGTTATAACAATAATCGCACAAATATAGTTTTGCTCAAAATACAAGATTGGGCCTTGTTTGAACTTCAAAGATCAAACGATTTTATATCAATTAACCATTTCCATGATTGGTTCTTTCAATGGCACAAACAACTTTAAAAAACTATGACAGCAACAGATAGATTCATTCCTGGATGTTTGTATAGAAAACATAATGCTGGCGGTGTTATGTTTATTGTGTCGAGTGTTGGAAATATTGAACAATATACAAGCATTGCGATATACAGATTATATTCAGATTTTTCTCAGATTGTGCATTTTACAACAATAAACATTGAATACCAATATGACGAAGATTGGTTAAAAGCTTGGGAACAAGTTTGTTAAAATGTTGACATCATATTATCCAGGAAATTTGTATATGCAGTTGAAGTGGCCTCAAATCAATAAATTTTCATACGTTATAGCAATACGTTCAAATGTTGTAACGTTATTAGAAATTAAAAATGGTGTTTGTCTAACAAATAAAATAGCATCGTTTGACTTTGGGTTTCGATATAAACAAGTGTTGTAGAATCACTTCTGTGACTGCTTTACTGTCATCCATAGGTTACCATTCGACTTGATTTTTGAACGTTCTCGTGTGAACCTGAACACATTGGTAAATGATGTTAAAGTATACATATAAACCAGGTCAAATATATACGACAGGCTCATTAAAAGGAGCTACCCAGACGTTTTTTCTTGTTTTGCACAACGTATTTGAACATAACAATAACCAATTTCGAATTACATGCATTTATCTTGAAGAATTAACAGATATTATGTATGATTCATTTACAATGTTCGTGTTAAGTCACAATCCAGTTTGGGATCATCATATCTTGGTATGCAATGTCTAAATATCTGCCTGGTCAAATATATTGTCTTCAAGGGGCACCCGTTATTATACTTGTGTTGTCATGCAACATAACTGATGATAAACGTGAAGTGCGAATTAAACGTATTTGGATAGACACAGAAGATAAATCAGTTTTATTTAGTACGTTTCAGAAGTTACGCAATGTTGGCAACCAAATACATTTTAGACATATCTTAATTGAAGATGTTTGAATACACACCAGGACAATTGATCCGTTATGTTACAAGCGTGTCAATTAAACACGTATTTATTGTAATATCAACAAACAATGATTACGTCACAACAATACGATTTAATTTTCAGAATCAGCAATGTGAATTTGGTGGATTTGTTATTACAATTAAACAACATTTATATTCACATCACGACTTATTAAAAAATGTCTCCATATAAACCAGGTCAACTGATCACAAGAAGAGTTGGACAATTATATGTGTTATTTATTATCACTGAAGTTTGTGAACGTCAATTTGTTGATAAAATCTACGAGATGACGATCATGGATTCATGTATGAGATTCGATCAGTTTATGTGTTTCGAGAACACGCAGACTGTTGGTTGGCAAATTGAAGTTGATGTTTAATTTTTGAAAAACTGTGCAAAGTTTCTAGAATCTGTTGTAGAATCTTTCTATGTTTAACAACTTTCTAGATTCTTTGTCAGGCATCATTTTTCTTGCTCTCTGTTATTGGTTGTACAACAACATCTTCTAACATGACACCGCAAATAAATCCAGGTGATTTGTTTAGAATCGGATTAACAAGCAACTTCAATACATGCATAAGAATGTTTCTTTTTTCAACGAAAGAACATTGGGGATATTTGCATTATGATTTGTTAGATAACACAATTACAATAATTCAACGCGCTGGGAACCACCAACCACAAATTAAAAAATTATGATAAAACCAGGTGATCTGTTTACATATAAACCTGCTGAACAATACAAGAATACAGTAAGATTTTTGTTATTTACGACACCCGACAGAAGTATGTATGCTTTTTTTGATCCTGATGATAACACTGTTCATTTAATTGATTACATAAAAGTAGACACTTCAGATGTAGAGTTGTTATGAAAACAAACAACCTGATAAAACCTGGTGATTTGTTTACATACAAACCCATTGATCAATATAAAGACGTCATAAGATTTTTGCTGTTTATGACAAATGACAATGTTGTGTATATTTTATTTGATCCAATCACTAAAACCGTTCACTTGGTTGATTACGCACCAATACTTGATGCAAACTTAGAGTTGTTATGAAAACAAAATCAGGTGATTTATGTTTAATGCACATGCCTGCACCTAAAATTAACGCTATATTTTTTATTGCATATAAATCTTCATCTGAAGTATTTGTAATTACGCACGTACATAGTCAGCCACGCCAAATTTCAATGTGGTCTGAAACAACAGAACAATTTCAAGAATATGAAAAATACTTGGAAAAACCATGAACGGTTTTCTATATCAAACATATCATGATTATAAACCCATGGGTCTGAAATTCATAATCTCTGTCGTTGGTGAAAAAATTCTGTATATAGAATACAAATATGACGACAAAAGTGCAAAATTTGATATAAGCTATCAAAGTTATTTTTTCTCAAATACGTTGCGACTGTGCAAAGTTGACTGAAGTTGGTATAGAGTTGTTTCATGTTTAAATGCAGATGTGGCTTTGATCCCGCTGTTGATTCAGTTCACATGTGTCATTCTGGTTATCTGTTTGTAGATCCAAACAAGCGTTGCAAGAATCCAGGAACCCAACGATTCTATAACGCGGAAACTGTTGCGCTAACTGGGATGCAAATGAAATTTCAAGTCGCTGATACAATAGCATGTGATGAATGTTGGGCAAAATTCAAAGGAGCAAAATGAAACTGCGAATGATCATTGTGTTGTTCTTTCACTTTAAAGCTGACACAGTTTTTCCTCGCAAGAAAACACACAGAATCATTCAAGAACGTTCGCTATCTAATCGAATAGACAACTACACATAAGACAAATCATGTCATCTCGAATCACACCAGGCATGTTGTTATGGATTCGTGGAAGGTTTCCCGGCAGACGCAAGTTGATGCATATTGCAAAGTTTCTCTTGCGTGACGATGAAAATTTTGTTGACATCAAACCACACATAATTGTTTCAATAATTGCTGTCGGTTTTTATTTCGACAGCAGAGAATACTGTGCAATCTTATCACAAGATGGAACATATCTTTTTGCAAACGTAAACCAACTTCAGTCACATTCAAAAGTCTTGTCATAAATCATGATATTTCCCGGTCAGTTCTTTATTTTAAAACATGGATTCAGAATATCAAGCACTTTGCGAATGCAAAACAGAGATTTTTGCACTTTTGACATCGGCACCTTTGGCATTATTGTAACAATGACAAGCATTCAAATGCGTGCGAATCAACATATTTGTTGTGTTCTTATTGGCAATTGTTTATATTATCCAGCAATTTGGGTTCTCGAAGAATGTATTTAGAAATCTGTGCAAAGTTTCTGAAAAATTGTTTATAATTTTTCCATGACATCGATTTATCCAGGCGATAGATTTATCTCAATTCTTAGCATTTCAAACACAACAAAAACTATTATTTTTCCAAAAGATACATTTCTCGTGGTCGCAAGAAACAACCAAAGAAATAGTTGGATTGTTGTGACGCCGAATCATGGTGTTCATGATATTTCGACAAGTGAAATTGTACGTGGTGCAATTAAACGATGACATCGTTGTTGAAACTGTGCAAAGTTTCTAGATTGCGTGATATAATTTTTTCATGATTCCGGGTGATCTGATAAAGTTCAACAGTCATGCTCTTGTGTGGTATTATCAGGGCGAATATATTCAAGATACTGTTGAAGAAAATACAATAGCAATACTAATGAATATCGACAAATCAAACAATGAAGTAATATTGATGATTAATGGTCAATTGTTGTGCATTATATGTCTTGATTTACAGTTTCAATGTGATAAAATATGACATTTCTTCCTGGTGATCTACTATATTTGAAATATGATACAGTAGTTTTTCATTGTTATGATGAAACAAAATATAATTTTTTATCAAGCGTGTTTCTAATCGTTGTGCACTTCTGTAAATTTGATCAAGTTGTGTTCATAATGTGCAATAAACAATTGTTTGTTATTTCTGTAGAGAGACTTCGACAAGTTTGCGTGAAATTATGACATACAAACCTGGAATTCTATTTCGAGTTATGCAAAAAACATACGGATTTGAACGTATGAACACAACAGCTTTTCAAGATGAAATTGCATGCATAATAGAGGCTGACTTAATTGGAATTGTTCTATATATAGAAGGTCTCTGTCTTCGCGTAATGATTAACAATAAAATTGTATTCATGCGATATGAAAATCTGGTTGACAAATGCAAAAAAATATAAACCCGGGTCAATTGCGTTATATACACACAGAGATCATGGTTTATCCAACACTTAATCTCAAAATTGGCAATGCTGATTACGTAGCAAAAAATAACATATTGTTGTTATATGTTGACAGCGCTTGTTCAATTGTTGTAGACGAGCACGGTTCTATTGTTTGCATAAATAACTATTTTATAACACGCAATACAAGATTGTTATGCTGTTAATACGACCAGGAACGCTGATTACGATCATTGCGCCGCTTTCTGTTTACGCAAATAAAACAGACAAGTTATGCAAAAACAGTTTAAAAAAACTCGATGACAGCGTCGGCGCAATCTTTTTATATTTAGATTGTCCAGACTCGGGTTGTAATGTCATGTTGATAATTCATGGTCAAATATATTACATGCGCTGGATAGATCTGTATGGAAAATTTATAGAACTGTGCAAAGTTTCTTGATTCTGTGTTAGAATTGTTATCTCAACTCACTTTAAAGAAGAATTATTCTATGTTGATGTTGCCTGGTGATGTTTTTCAGTTTACGTTATTCTGGGACTCAATGGAAAAACATCATGATAAATCGCATTACGTTAGATATATTTTTAAACGTGGTGATATTATCGTCATAATCAAAACTGACGTATTTGAAGTTGCAAAAAATTTCAATCAGCACGTGTTATTTATGTGCAACGGATATTATCATCAAATAGAATTCTTCACACCAGAATCAGTTAAACTTGAAATATTGATGCAGCGCACAAAAAAGTTAAACAACGATGACAAGCTTTAAACCGGGATCATGTGTTGTTTTCAATGCAAGTTATAACGCTAGATTGACGCTTCAATCATTTGTACATCATCACAAAGACACCACACATAATTTCAAAGCTGAGAACATATTGCTTATAACGTCTAGAACTATGTTTAATAATCAATATGTTAACATAGTTGGCGTCTTGTTGCCTCATAATAAGCTGATATCGTTTTATGTTTTACATAGTTCAGCAATAGAAAACATAATCACAAAGATCACCAAATGAGATTAAAACCAGGAACGTTAATTGAGTTTCTGATCTCAGAAGTAATTGAATTAATTAATGATAACAACAGAAGTTATTTGTTTGATAAATCAGATTTAATCTTAATTGTTGCTGTTCCAAAACATGAACTTAGTTACTACAACAATTATGTTATATACAACAAAACAAAAAAGCAATTGCAACATATCATCTTTTATACTGAACAGTCTTACATTCGATTTATGAATAAGGTAAAAATTCATGAATAAAAATGTTTATGTCGGTCAATTGGGTCGTACAATTTCAAATGGAATATATCTCTATTCTCAAAAAGAAATACACGCAGATGGAGACAATATTGATTTATTTCATGATTTTATAGCGCCATATAATTTACAATTCATAATTGTATGTATTTTTGAAAGACAAAAATTAGCGCCTGTTGCAATGATTTTAACTGATAAAGGCGAAACTTTCTATACAATGTTATATTCATCATTTTTCAATAGAACAAGTTTATCATAAAGATCACCAATGAGATTAAATCCAGGTCAGATTTTTGTTTTAAGGCAATTTTATGTTGTTCTTTGCACAGTTTATGACGGAGCTTCAGCAACATATCAATATACGCTTTATTGTTTAAACGATGCAAGAATATATAGCAAAACTTTCCAATCAACGAAAGAACATCATGGTTTTGTGCAACTGTGCAAAAAACTGTCAATCTGATGTAGAATGATTTTATCATTCACTAAAGAAAAATTACTATCTTAACTCACCATTGAGTGAGGCAGAATTAATAATATGAATTTTTATATTCCGTCACCCGGCGATTTACTCAAAGTCACCACGCCGTTTACGATTTTTGATCAAAATCGAATATCAACTGGGCCATATCATTCTTTACAATGGAAAGAATGCTTGATAGTTTTGGCATCTGAACAGTCGCGCTGGAATTCAAGAAATTATTTGTTGTTGTCTGCAGATAACAAACGCATATATAATGTGCAACTGACTTCTCAATCTTCATATAATGAATTCATTTCGTCCACAAGCAAATTATCATGACAAAATCTGGTGATTTAAAATGTTATATGTCGTCGTCAGATAAAATTGTTTGGCTTGTTGTAGCAATGGATGAAACTTATGTCTACATTTATTTGATGCGAATTATGATTAATTGGAACATTCATAGATTAGCAGCGCATGGACATCAACAGTATGACGGTATGATTCGTGGTTGGGAAGTTCAAACTTTGAGATCAAAATGAAAAAATCAGTTCAACCAAGAAGCTTATTTAAATACAAAGCAGTTGATTCATTTTATATGATCATTGCAATTAACGAATCAGGAATTGATGCAATTGATTTAAATAATCATAAAATTGTAAACATTATCACTGATATACATAAAGAATTTTTTACATCAAATTATTATATCAAAATGTTACTACAATGAATTCATATATAGAACCCGGGATGTTATATAAACGATCTCACGTTTATCTGTGCATATCACGCGATGACCAATATACAACTCTTCTTTCTATAGAGATAACATTTAAAACACAATATTGTGTTAAATTTTCAAATAAGTATGCAGATCAATTGCTTTATAGACATAATATACCAATCCGTCAAATATCGTCACCAGTTGGCACCAGAACGTTAGAAACATGATTCGAATAGTTGCCTAAGGATGATACCTCGACAGTCACAGAAGTGATTCTAATGATAAATCCGGGTGATATATTTTGTCCGACAAACAGATATAGTGATTATTTACAAACAATAATAATCATTATGCATGTTCAAAATGAATATGAGCCAAAATGGAAATCATGTGCTGCTCTAGAAATAGCGTTTGCAACTAGAAAACAAAAAATTGTTTATCTTTCAAAAGCTCAATTAAATTGTTTATATAAAAAACTCAATGACATTTAATCCAGGAAGTTTAATCATTGGTAATAATTTCATATATAACAAAATTGTTATTCAGGTTTTGAATACAGAATATTATCTTGTTTTAGATTGTGATCCCATAAAAAAGAAATGTGAAATTCTTACAGTTTACGGTTCATTTATTGCACTGTATAAAACATGATAAAACCAGGAACAGTTTTTCTTCGCAATACAACGCTATGGTTTGTGCTTGCACACGTTAGCGAACATGAATTTTATATTGTTCAATTGTGTATTAATCTCGCGCCTGAACCGAAACTCATAAGATATTATGACGCAGTTTATTTTAAGAATTATTGCGAAGAAATATGCAAAGTCTGATCTTTTCATGATACAATCTTCTTATGTCATACATTACACTCCCAGCAAGTCTAGTTTTTGCGACAGCAACGCAAGCAAT
>JACCDN010519625.1_pt1 | contig 13401 bp, 12 predicted proteins | sample 7441691 | NCBI WGS metagenome assembly JACCDN01 (sample SAMN15323439, study PRJNA562643) | freshwater metagenome | isolation source: river surface water | place: USA:Blue River Watershed | collected 2017-08-16 | reverse complement strand
GGTGAATTCACTCAGCGCGCTTTCCTAAACGGAGCCTTTGACTTAGCCCAAGCCGAAGCCGTAGCGGATGTCATCGCCGCCGATTCTGCTGCTGCCCAAAATGCCGCATTACACCAATTAAGAGGAGGTTTTTCGAAAGAATTAGCAGCCTTACGCGAAGAATTAATCCATTTCGCTTCACTAATCGAACTCGAATTAGACTTCGGTGAAGAAGATGTAGAATTCGCGGATCGTAAAGATTTAGAAGATTTAGTGAATCAATTATTAGCTAATATTCGCCCCTTAGTTGCGAGTTTTAGAACCGGTAAAGCGGTAAAGAATGGCGTAGCCACTGTTATTGTGGGCAAACCCAATGCGGGGAAATCCACGCTATTAAATGCCTTATTAAACGAGGATAGAGCGATTGTGTCTGATATTGCAGGAACGACACGCGACAGTCTAGAGGACGAATGGACTTTAGGCGGAATCAAATTTCGCTTAGTGGATACCGCTGGATTGCGAGAGACGACGGATGTTATCGAAGCACTGGGAGTGGAGAGAACGCAGGCTTGGGTGAAAAAGGCGCAGGTGGTCATTTATATGGCAGATGCTACGTCTGAAACGCCAGCTGGATATGCGGCAGGGGTGGAAGCGCTAGGAGCTTTAGATATTCCGGTGATTAAGTTGTTAAATAAGGTGGATCAGATTGCTGATTTGTCTGATTTTCGGTCAGCCATCCCGGATTTAATCCCCATCTCCGCTAAGAACCGCTCTGGGCTTAATGAGCTTGAAACCGCTTTATTAAACGTGATTGGTTTAGATCAAGTCAGTACTAACGGAACTTTGGTGACAAATCTTCGTCATTACCAGCAGCTATTACAAACGCAAGAAACCTTAGAAGGCGTTCTTGTGGCGTTAAAAACAGGTTTAACCGGCGATCTTATCGCACAAGACCTTCGCTATGCCCTTCATCATCTAGGTGAGATTACGGGGCAGATATCGAATGACGATTTGCTGAAGAATATCTTCGGGAAGTTTTGTATTGGCAAATAATTTCTGCGAAGCAGAAATTATTTGCAAAGTATAGAGCATAAAGCACAAAGAATAAAGTAGGAATAAAAAAAGAGAACGATTTTCGTTCTCTTTTTTTATGGTACGTTTTAACAGATTAGAGATAAGAGAGTATGTAGTATAGATATAAAGCATAAAGCACAAAGAATAAAGTGGGAATAAAAAAAGAGAACGATTTTCGTTCTCTTTTTTTATGGTACGTTTTGAATATTTCATGAATTTATCGCCGCAGGCGATACCACCTTTATTCAATATGCTTTATTCTTTACAACTGATCAAAATAAATCGTTGAATTTGAATCCGTCTGTCAACCTCTCCTTCCCTAACTTCTGATACTCCGCCAGTGCCCACAGCACAAATTCCTTCAAGAACAATTTATCAGCCGACTCAATATTTGGTTGATAACGTACGATCAAATCCTCTAAAGGCTTAATATCATTCAACGTCGAAGCATAATCTGCCGCATTGCATTCATCGTATAAAACGACTCCACCTTCCGCGTAAACTGCTTCCATCAAAGTAGCATATGGACTCTCTTCGATTTTCTTCGATAGCTTTTCGATCTTTGGGAAAAGGCCTGGGAAAAATGATTTGATAGCTGACCCGATTAATTGTTCTGCGACGAATGCCGCACCTTCTTGCTCTCCCTCATAGACTAATTCAACCTTTCCTGTGATGGCTGGGATGATTCCCATGAAATCTGCTAAACGAACAGTCGTTTTTGATTCCTTATTTAACAGGGCACGTCTTTCTGCTGTACTTACTAAACTCTCTAGCATCGAGATGCTCATACGAGCACTGACGCCACTTTTGGTATCAATATATTCGCTTTCTCTTGCCTCGAAAATGATTTGCTCTAACAGATCATAAGCTAGGTTTGGAACATAAACGCGATCTGATTGAGCTGCATTAATGCGCGCTTCTTGCGAAGAAATTTTGCGAGCAATCGCGATGGTTTCTGGATAATGGGTCAGGATTTGAGAACCAATCCGATCCTTCAAAGGAGTCACAATACTGCCTCTATTCGTATAATCTTCAGGATTCGCTGTGAAGATGAATTGTAGATCTAGAGGTAATCGCAATTTGAAACCACGAATTTGAATATCACCTTCTTGTAATATGTTGAATAGAGCCACTTGAATACGTGCCTGTAAATCTGGAATCTCATTGATAACGAAGATGCAACGGTTTGCTCGTGGAATCATCCCAAAGTGAATTACGCGGTCATCTGCATAGGATAATTTCAAATTAGCTGCTTTGATCGGATCCACATCACCGATTAAATCGGCCACTGTTACATCTGGAGTGGCTAATTTCTCCGCAAAACGATCGGAACGGTGTAACCAAGCGATAGGTGTCGCATCTCCCTGAGCTGCGATTAAATCCTGTGCGAAACGGGAAATAGGAGCCAAAGGATCATCGTTTATCTCTGAGCCAGCTACGTAAGGAATGTATTCGTCTAGTAGGTTGATCATTAATCGAGCCAAACGTGTTTTTGCCTGACCTCTTAAACCCAATAAGTTGATGTTATGGCGAGACAAAATCGCGCGCTCTAATTCAGGAATAACGGAGTTTTCAAATCCATGAACGCCCTCGAAAACGGTCGTTCCTGCCTCCATGTGGGCGATTAGGTTATCTCTTAATTCGTCTTTAATGGATTTGCTTGTATAGCCAGAGGCCTTTAATTCACCTAAATTCTTGATCATCTTATTTCAGTCTTTTCTTTCTATTCGTTTCGTAATCTTGAAAAATCATTTCACCTAAACCCTTTAAACCCGTGTAGAAGGCTTTTCCCTGATTTGCTTCTGTGAACTTATCTACAAATTGTTGTAGATAGGAATCGCGAGCAATCATGAAGGTGGTGATGGGAATGTGTAATTTACGTGCCTGCGCCGCCTGAGTGTAACATTTTTCGGTTACATAAGGATCTAGGCCATTACTGTTCATATAATAGGTACCGTCTTTTTCCCGAACACAGCTCGGTTTTCCATCGGTAATCATAAATATCTGTTTGTTGGTATTTCGCTTTCTGCGCAGAATATCCATGGCTAATTGCAGCCCAGCCACCGTATTCGTGTGGTAAGGTCCTACTTTTAGATAAGGAATATCTTTAATGGAAATACTCCAGGCATCGTTTCCGAAGACTAGTATGTCAATTGTATCTTTTGGATAGCGGGTTGTGATTAGTTCTGCCAAAGCCATCGCCACTTTCTTCGCCGGCGTAATTCGATCCTCTCCATACAGAATCATGGAGTGACTGATGTCAATCATTAACACGGTACTCATCTGGGATTTGAACTGGGTATCTTCCACCACTAAATCCTCCTCAGTAAGTTCGAATTCGCCTATTCCATGATTGATTTGGGCATTTTTTAAACTCTCTGTAAGCGAGATTTTTTCTAAACTATCGCCAAAATGATACGACCTAAATTCCCCCGTCAATTCATCTCCTTGGCCAGATGCCTTGGTTTTGTGATTCCCAGCCCCACTTTTATTTAAGTTCCCGAAGATATTCTCCAAAGCTGTCTGGCGAATGGCCCTTTCGGTTTTGGCCGTAATACCCATCCCAGAACCTCCATTCTCATCTATTTCCTCGCGGATATAACCTTTTGCCTTTAAATCTTCGATAAAATCCTCAATGGTATAATTCTCATCTGTTAGCTCGTATTCCTTATCTAATTCGCGCAACCAGTCGATCGCCTCATCAAAATCCCCCGACGTATGTGTGATTAATTCCTTGAAAATCCCGAAAAGCTTATCAAAAGGGGAGATGCTTTTCTCCTCAAACTCCTTAAAATAAAATCCCTTTTTATTCATGTCTTTTAAACCCGGCTAACGCTTTAATTGTTCAAATAAACGACTAAATTTGACAAAATGAGTGAACAAATTATTTCCATTCGGTTTTTATCCTTTGAAGGATTTCAAAACAAGCGTTTCGCCTTCGCTGAAATGGGTCGCTCATTCGTCCAAAAATGGCAATCAGACGGCCTTTCATTCTCGAAACATTTAGGCGTAGGCGCGGGCAATGGCTTCTCCATTTGGCCTGACTTTTCTTCCTATGCTTTCCTAGGCGTTTTCGATAACCAAGCCGCGTCTGATCATTTTTTTAAGTCAAATCAGCGCTGGTTAACACTTTCTTCGCATGCGTCCGGTACAAAAGGTTGGGATGCGGTTGCTATCAAAGGCCATGGTACTTGGAATGGTTCGAATCCTTTTTCTATCGTGGATGACCCTGGAAATGGACCGCTTTTAGTGATGACGCGTGCCAGTATCGTTTGGTATAAATCGCCCATCTTCTGGTTTTACGTATCTCATGCGAGTAAATATCTAGAAAATAGGGCAGGTTTAATGTTTGCCAAAGGCGTAGGGGAATTCCCCCTCATCGAACAAGCTACTCTAAGTCTTTGGGACTCGTCAGAAAATCTAGATTCATTTGCCTATAAGAGTAAGGAACATAAGCCCATGATTAAGAAGACAAGGACGATTGGGTGGTATTCGGAAGAGATGTTCACTCGATTCAGAGTAATTTTGATTTTATAATTTCAAAAATGGGCTTCGCCATATTTTTCAAAATTATAAAATCAAAATTACTCTAAATTCGACTTCACTCTTTTTCCCTCCGGACTCTTTCCCTCCGGACTTGTAATTATTGACTTGTCATTTCTGACTACTGACCACTGTATACCGACTACTGTTAATAAATCGCTTCGCGATTTATTAACGAATTGCTTCAATCCCCCTCGTCCTCGTCCGAATTCTAATAGCATCCTGAACGTCATAAACGAAGATTTTGCCGTCACCTACGTTGCCTTCTGAGGCGTTGTCTAGTATGACATCTAAGCACTTTTCGAGGTTTTCGTCACTTACTACGCAGATGATCATCACCTTTGGCAATAAAATCATCGACTTCTCCGTACCGCGGTATATTTCTGAATAACCTTGCTGTAAACCGGCTCCACGAACTGGAACAACGGTCATACATGGTATATCTGCATCGATCAAGCCTTTTTGAATAGCTTTTAATTTCGATGGTTTAACAATGGCTTCTACCTTTTTCATATCGTTTTTATTTAGCTATTATTCAAATGTGGTGTATGCTTCAACTCCAAATTCTACGGCATCTATACCCGCAGATTCTGCTTTGTGACTCAATCTAATTCCTATGGTCTTTTTCAATGCCATAAATACTGCATAAGTAGTTGCGAAGGAGAAAACACTAATCACGGAAACTCCGATTAATTGCGTGATAAATTGCGCACTTTCGCCGGTGATAAATAAACCATTTTTCTGAGAGAATAAACCCACGGCAATGGTTCCAAAGAATCCATTCACCCCGTGTACCGCCACTGCACCCACTGGATCATCGACTTTCATTTTATCAACGACTACTACAGCAATATCCACTATCGTACCAGCGATGAAACCGATAATTAAGGCTGAATCTGCTGAAACAACGTTACAGCCTGCCGTAATAGCCACTAAACCGGCTAAAACTCCATTTATAACCATCGTGATATCTACTTTTTTATAGCGCATAAAGGTATAAAGCATAGTTGCCATACCGCCTGCCGCAGAAGCTAAGAAAGTATTTGTCGCTACTGAACCGATCAAATCCCATTTGCCTACAGCTCCTAAAGTAGAACCTGGGTTAAAACCGAACCAACCGAACCAAAGGATAAAAGCACCCACAGCGGATAAGGTTAAATTATGACCTGGAATGGCATTCGCCGTTCCGTCTTCGTTGTATTTTCCTAAACGGGGTCCTAAAACAATCGCACCAGCTAAGGCTGCAAAACCGCCCATGGCGTGAATCGCTGCGGAACCTGCGAAATCGTTAAACCCACGAGTGGCTAACCAGCCGCCCGGATTCCAAACCCAATTAGCTGCTAAAGGATATAAAATAGCACAGAATAGCGCTACATAAATAGCATATGCCCACATTTTCATTCTTTCGGCTACACCGCCAGAAACGATGGAGATGGCTGCTACTGCGAAGCCCATTTGGATGAACCAGAAAAGGGAATTGGATATGGTCAGGCCTAAACCTAAATCGCCTTCCGTGATGCCCATATCGAAAGCCCAATAGCCATTCGAATTGCCATAGGCGATTCCGAATCCGACTAAGTAAAAGGCAACGCCACCGAACATGATGTCGATCATGACTTTGGCAATAATACTTATCGCATTCTTAGAACGGACGAATCCGGCTTCTAGGAGGGCAAATCCTCCTTCCATTTGGAAAATTAAAGCGGCGCATAGGGCCACCCAAACTGTGTCAATAGCGTGTGTGAGTTCCACTTGCTGAGCAGCAAGCGTAGCAGATTCATTCATGGTTTTGTTATTAGTATATAATGCTTTGTCTGCAAAAATAGAAAACGATTTGGAATATTCTGCATTTTGATGGAACTTTAACGATAGACAAAAACCTATTTCAATGAAGAAAATTATTGCTCTCATTAGCTTGAGTTTATGCTTAAGTTACTCATCATCAGCACAAAAACCAGCCATTATTCCCATTCCCTCTGAAGCCGTTTATCCAGCAGGTAAGTTTGTTCTACCGGCGTCTATTTCCATCTCGGGGCCTGCTGATTCTCAATTGAAAGTGGGTTATGCTACTTTGGTAGGTAAATTAAAAAAGGCAACAGGTCGTGCAGTTAGCCTTAAATCATCGGGAGCTGCTTCCATTCAGATGCAGTTAGTAAACAACGCAAAATTAGGTGCTGAGGGATATGACTTGCAGGTAAACGCAAAAGGAGTAACGATTAAAGCGAATAAGTCAGCGGGTTTATTCTATGGAATTCAAACTTTACTACAGCTTTTACCTAAAGAGATTGAATCTAAAACGGTCGTTAAAGGAGTCAATTGGGCGATTCCTTATGCAAATATTACAGACACACCTCGTTTCGCTTGGCGTGGCCAAATGTTCGATGTGGCTCGTCACTTCTTTTCAAAAGAGGATGTGAAAAAATTCATTGACGATATGGTGGAATACAAATACAACATTTTGCACTTCCATTTAACCGATGACGAGGGCTGGAGAATCGAGATTAAATCTTACCCTAATTTGACTAAAAAAGGTGCTTTTAATGTGAAGAAAATAGGTCGTTTTACGACTTTTTCTATTCCAGAACCGAATGAACCGCGTGATTTTGGTGGCTTCTATACGCAAGAAGACATTAAGGAATTGGTCAAGTATGGCCAGGAGCGTTTTGTCAATATTGTTCCTGAAATCGATGTTCCAGGCCATTCAATGGCTGCAGTTGCGTCTTACCCGGAGCTTTCTTGTACCCCAGGAGCTGATAAATACGAGGTGATTTCTGGTGAGCCGTTCATCGATTGGTCTCATGATCATCCAGTGGCTTTGCAAGATAATACGCTTTGCCCTGCAAATGAGAAAGTCTACACGTTCTTAGATAAGGTAATGGGCGAGGTAGCTAGTCTTTTTCCATATGAATACATCCACATGGGAGGCGATGAGTGCCCTAAGAACTACTGGGATAAGAATCCGGAGATTTTGGCTTTGAGAGCGCGAGAGGGTTTGAAGAATTCACAGGAGGTACAGGCCTATTTTGTCCGTCGTTTAGAAAAGATCATTACGTCTAAAGGGAAGCGTATGTTAGGCTGGGATGAGATTTTAGAAGGTGGAGGATTGCCAAAGGCAACAGCTGTTATGTCTTGGCGCGGTATTAAAGGTGGTGTAGAAGCGGCTCAGTTAGGCCATGAAGTAGTCATGACACCTAATGATAATGTCTATGTAGATTTAATGCAAGGTGATGCAGCCATCGAACCACCTGTATATAGAACCGTTCGTTTAACGGATTCTTATGCCTTTAATCCGGTTCCAGCGGGTGTAGAAGCTAGATTAGTTAAAGGGGGACAAGCGAATATGTGGTCAGAGCAATTGTACAATTACCGCCATTTGCAATATATGATGTGGCCGCGTGCTTTGGCCATTTCTGAGTCTTTATGGTCACCTAGCGAGAACAAGAACTGGGTTGATTTTGTAGGAAGGGTGGAAGATCACTTCGCTCGTTTTGATGTGGCAGATAAAAAATATGCGCCTTCGATGTTTGAGGCCATTGTTAAGGTGACTAAGAATGCGAAAGGTGAATTATTTGTTGAATTGAAAAACGAAATTCCCGGGTTAAATATTCATTTTAGTTTTGATAATTCTTATCCAGATAATCATTATCCAGTGGCATCTGGTTTGGTAGCAGTGCCAAAGGATGCTGAACTGATGCGTATCGTTTCCTATCGCGGAACAAAAATGATGGGGCGCATGATGAATATCTCCCGTGCAGATTTAGAAAAAAGAGCTAAATAATGCTATTAAACCTTGTATTTGGTATTTTATTATCAGTCGGGGTGCCTAATATTTCGGGCGCCTCAACTGCTTCTACGACGAACTATCTTTCAGTTAAGAAAGGATATGTGATGTCCTATAATGGAGCGGAAGGTAGAGCGAATTGGGTAGGCTGGACATTAAGCGCAAGCGACGTGGGTTCAGTAGAGCGAACAAATCGATTTATTCAAGACGAGTCTTTTCCACGTGGATTTAGGATTGTGGATGAAAGAGATTATGCTCATTCTGGATTTGACCGGGGCCATTTGTGCAATTCGGAGGACCGGACTTCTTCCTACTATTTAAACGAGGAGACATTTTTAATGTCTAATATGATTCCTCAAACTCCGGAACTAAATAGGGGACCTTTTAAATTTTTAGAGGAGTATTGCCGAAAATTAGCGGTTAAAAGAGGACAGAATCTATTGATTTATTCTGGAGGAATCGGGTCAAAGGGACGCCTTGCTTCAGGAGTAATTGTTCCAGCCTATTGCTGGAAGGTGGTGTATACACCAGACAGAATCTGGTGTATACTATTTCCAAATGAACGAGGTTTGAATAAAAACTGGCAGACTTATTCGGTGCCTTTGGAAAAACTAGAAAAAATGACGGGCTTTCGTTTTCCGCGCAAACTAACGTAGCATATAAATCGCTAGCTTCTTAGCAGCTAAGAAGTTCTCATATTCTAGGGGCGTTCTGCGGTTATTCGTGTATTCTGTATACAACCAAGGATCTCCTAGAGCAAATACTTTTCCTTTTCCAATAGTAGCTGTTGCCATCACAGGGTAGCCTAAGTGATTCACTAATGCCTTTGCGTTACCACTTAACTTAAGTGTTGTAATCTCTTTGATATAAACCTTTTTAATCGGGTCAAAAACCTCATTACCAGTTGGAATCAACACTGCTCCTTGCTCCCAATTACGTCCTTGAACAAAGTTTAAATTAGGTGCTACGAATTCAATACCAAAGCGCTTTGCTAGGATATTGAATTGAGGAATTTCGCAATTCGTCGTGTCATTCGCTAGCAATATCAAATTTCCACCTGCTTTCACCCAAGCTTCGATTTCATCTGCCGCTTTAGCTGTCATGAAATTCGGTTTTGCCGTTTCTTTATAGCTATCTGGATCCACGATGATATAAACAGAAGCGCCTTTTAGATTTTCACGGGTAGGAGAGACTCCTAAGGTATCTAATGTGGCTCCTAATTGCTCGAATTGGATGCCCCATTGATTGAAACCAGAGTCTTTGCGATCTTCCCACGTGTAGTGAAAACGGCTACCATTCTTTGTTTCGTGGTTAAAGAAATAGTCTAAAACGACTTTTTTCCCTGCGCCGATTGATAATTCTTTGGCGATTTCTATCTCTAATGAAGCAAGGATAAAAGGACCCACACCCTTTAAATCATCTGTACGTAATGGCTCGCTTAAATAATACTCATAGGATCCATCGCGGTAAGGAACGCCACCTAATCCACCTACAGTAACGGTTTTTTCTAAATGAATATAACCCTCTGCGTCTTTAGTGACGAATTCTTTCAAGATTCCTTTGTATCCTTTTTCTGCGTTCAAGCGGAATGAAGCAGGTAAATATCCTTTTCTAACTCCTTTCGCAAAAGAATAAACGAACATATTCGATGCAGAAGATTCGAAATAGTTGCCTTTTTTACCTGGATAACCTGGTAACTGGTACCAAACACCTGAAGCGGGATCTTGAATCTTCGCGATAGCGCCAGATAATTGATTTAATTGTCCAATTAATATCTTTCTAGAAGGATGGTTTTTAGGCATGTAATCTAATACATCGACTAAGGCCATCATGTACCAGCCCATTGAACGTCCCCAGAAGTTAGGGGAATGTCCGTTTGTCTTATTGGCCCAAGGTTGCGCTTTGGCCTGATCATAAGCGTGGAATAAAAGCCCAGTTTTGGCGTCGATGGCGCCTTTGTACATCAATTGAAACTGCTTGATGATATCCGCCCAGTTGTCTTGATTCGTGATTTGTCCGTATTCTGCGTAGAATGGCTCGAGCATATACAATCCGTCTAACCACATTTGGTTCGGGTATCTTTTCTTATGCCAAAATCCGCCATCCGCATCTCTAGGCTGCTGCGCAATCTGCTTTCTTAAGAGGTCTGCCGCCTTTTTATAGCGTTCGTCCCCTAATTCTTGATACAAATACAACAGCATTCGACCTGTCGTAATATTATCCGAATTGTATTCGTCGAAATGATAGGTGCGGATGTTTCCATTCGCATCTACGAAACTGTCGATGTTCTTTTTGATGTAGTTAAAGTAGGTTGCGTCCCCCGTTCTTTGGTAGACATGTTCCAAAGCCTTCAAAACCAGCCCTTGCTCATAATCCCAACCCGCCGGTTTTCCCGGTTTCACTGTGATTGAATCCTTGTGCGTATGCATAATGGACTTCGCCATTAGCTCAGAGTAGTTTTGAGCACTAATAGCCGTGCTTAAACCCAAAAAAAGAACGATCAGTTTTTTCATGTTATCTTAAATCAGCAATTTCTGCAAAATCCATATCAGTATAATCCTTGTTCTCACCAGCCATTCCCCAGATAAAAGAATAATTCTTCGTACCAGCTCCACTGTGAATCGACCATGGTGGCGAAATAATGGCCTGGTGGTTGTGCACCCAAATATGTTTAGTCTCGGTCATTTCGCCCATTAAATGTAATACCGCATGTCCAGGAGTTACATCAAAATACAAGTAAGCTTCCATACGACGATCATGTACGTGTGCAGGCATCGTATTCCAAACCGACCCCGGCTCCAAAATCGTCAAGCCCATCACTAATTGACAAGACTGAATACCCTCGTTGTGAATATATTTATAAATAGTGCGGTGATTAGACGTTTCCAACGTGCCTAAAACCACCGTACTAACTTGCTCGCGATCTAATTTCGCATTCGGATAAGAAGCGTGAGCGGGAGAAGATAATAAGTAGAATTGGGCCGGATTTTCAGAGGATTCAGAGCTGAAACTTACTTGCTTAACCCCACGACCCACGTATACAGCACCTAATTTATCGATCGTAAATTTCTCGCCATCTGCAGTAACGCTTCCTTTTCCACCCACATTGATTACGCCTAATTCGCGTCTCTCCAAGAAGAAATTAGCTCGTAATTTTTCTGGGTTAGGCAGGCTTAGTGTGTTCAGTACGGGCATCGCACCACCAATGATCATGCGATCATAAATGGTGTAGGTTAATTGTATTTGATCCGCATGAAAAATCTTCTCAATTAAGAAATTATCTCTGATCTCTTGATTCGTAAAGGTGGAAACTTCCTTCCGGCTCGCCTCAAATCTATAGTCCATTCTAATATGTTTTTTCTATTTGTTTTTGATGTAAAGCGCCATTGCGCCTAATTCTACTGTATATTTACACGTTTTATGCCAAAAGAGTTCATTAGCAGCCTTTCTCATTTTCTGATTCCTATCGGTTTTCAATCGATAGCAGAAGGATTATGGTTTCACGAATCCTCGAAGGTACGCATAAAAGCCATGCCGGGAAATTCAGAAGAGGGAGACATGTGTATTTGGGAAGATCAATGGCTATCTCGTCGTGAAGCGATTGAAAAACATATCATCGCCCGAACGACAACTTTACGTTCGGTTTTCGCTCGTGATACGCGAATTGTAGCCATTGGTTCGGAAGCCGCTCGTGAATTTTTAGATCAGGAACACGTAAAAGGTTTTTTAAAAGGCTCCAGCTATTATGGTTGCATTGTCCCACCGCATCGGGTATTTCGGGGAATCGAAAGTGGTTATTCTTATAAGGGGAGTCCGTTATTAGCAGTTGCGGTATTTGGGAAATCATTGCGCATGAAAGAAGCTAGTTTAGAAGGCTGTTTGTCTGGCGAACTTATTGAAATTGCGACATTATCAACGATTCGTTTAGTGGGCGGTTTGACAAAATTCTTGCAGGCCTACAAAGATTTGTATCCTGAAACGCATAACGTAATGACCTACGTGGACAAGGAATGGAATTCGGGGAAGGGATTTTTATCGGTAGGGTTTACTAAAGTCGGGGAGACCGAGCCGATACAGTTAGAGAATCGGTTGACCAAAGGGAATTTGAAATTACGCTATGTCTACAGATAAGAAGCTCATCGTACTTTTAGGGCCCACAGCGAGTGGAAAAACGGCATTGGCAGTAGAAATTGCTTGTGCCTTGGATGGCGAAATCATTTCTGCAGATTCCCGCCAAATCTACCGCCGCCTCGACATAGGCACCGGAAAGGACTTAAAGGAATATGGATTTATTCCCTATCACCTAATAGATAGCCATGAGATAGGAGAGGCCTTTTCTGTTGCTCATTTCCAAAAAGCAGCCTATGATGCCATTAATGACGTTATTTTCCGCGAAAAGCAGCCCATATTGTGCGGTGGAACGGGTTTGTATATCGAATCCTTACTTGCGAATTACCAATTCTCTCATGTACCTCATTTTCTGTCAGAGCCATTGGATATTCAATTCCCTCATCTGGTTTTTGGATTAAATCCATCGACAGATTTGCGTCGGGAAAAAATCTCTACCCGTTTCAAAGCCCGTTTAAAAGAAGGAATGTTGGAGGAAGTTCAACAGCTATTATTCGAGGGTGTGAACCCGGAGGAATTGCGTTGGATGGGTTTAGAATATAAATGGATTGTGAATTATGTGGAAGGACTTATTTCTCGGGAGGAATTGGAGAAGGGGTTAGAAACAGCTATTCATCAGTTTGCGAAACGCCAAATGACCTATTTCAGAAAAATGGAACGATCCGGAATCGAAATAAATTGGATTCCGGAGAACCTTGATTTTCAAGGGAAAAGAGATTTTATCTTGAATTTTATCTAAATTTTTAAACAGAGCTATTGCAAAATGTGTAAAAACGCCTTACTTTTGCAATCTCTTAAGGAGACAGAGAGTTGGCAGAGTGGTCGATTGCGGCAGTCTTGAAAACTGTTGACTGTTACAGGTCCGGGGGTTCGAATCCCTCACTCTCTACCAGAGC
>JACCDN010271733.1_pt1 | contig 13401 bp, 11 predicted proteins | sample 7441691 | NCBI WGS metagenome assembly JACCDN01 (sample SAMN15323439, study PRJNA562643) | freshwater metagenome | isolation source: river surface water | place: USA:Blue River Watershed | collected 2017-08-16 | reverse complement strand
TCATTTACGTTCTCGCTGCCTTTCAAACCGATACGCGAAGCATTGCTCACCACCTCGGTATAAGAACCACCAACGTTTTTATCGGTAGCAGACAAAGCTACGTTTGCTTTACCGTAAACGGTAACCTCAGCAAAGGCTGCAGCAGGTACGAGTGAAGCGATCAACAAAGGTAAAAGAGCTTTTTTCATGAGGTTGTCCCCTAGATTTGGATAATAGATTTTTAATAGATATGGTCATAACAAAACTACTGACGCGACGCATAAGCATTTGTAGCGTTCTGGCGCGCATTATGTTGCGACTATATTGCAGTTGTATTACAGCGTAGATGAGGACGGGATTTTCGCAACAAAAGCGACATCTAGAAAGGCTAATATTTCGCTATATTTATGAATTTCACCTATTGCGAACTAGCGTTAAAAGCCGATTTTTCAATCGGCACTGGATGAAATAGATCATGATTAGGCATTTAAATCCACATCTGTACCCAACATTAATGCCACGCCGGCTAAGCCCGCGAACCGCGGCTTATAACTCCAAGCCCACCTCCTGAAACTTATTTCCATTAAATTTATTTTTTCTTGTAACAAACTCAAACATCAGGCATCTAATGAAAGTAGCTGTGGTTTCACCCATACTGCCTTGATTGTTTCATCTAACTTACCAAATGGAGATTTATTGAAATGAAAAACTTATCAACGTCTGCTCTTGTATTGGCAACCGCCGCACTATTCTCAACTGGATTGGCATTCGCCGACGACAAACCTGCAACTTCCGAAGGCACGGTTAAATGTACCGGTGTTAACGCCTGTAAAGGCCACTCAGCCTGTAAAACTGAAACCAATGCATGTAAAGGCCAAAACAGCTGTAAGGGCAAAGGCTTTGAAGCCACTACCGCTAAAGAATGCTCCGCTAAAGGTGGCAAAGAGATGAAAGCAGCAAAATAATTTTTTGCAGCATCATATTAAAGGCTGTGCAGCATCAAAAAACTCACAGCCTTTTTCTTAAGATATTTTTAGTGTGTGAATTTTCTCCATGACTAACCAGCATATTCTCAACCCTCATTTAGGCTTTGGGCTTGGCTTGCGCAGCGAGCACTACCTCGATCTCATTGAACATGAGCACAATGTCGATTGGCTGGAAATTCTCAGTGAAAATTACATGATTGCGGGCGGCAAGCCACTTTATTATTTAGATAAAATTGCTGAGCGTTACCCACTGGTGATGCACGGAGTATCCCTATCCATTGGCAGTGTAGACCCGCTCAATCAGAATTATTTGCAGGATTTAAAAAAACTGACGCAGCGCGTCAAGCCCAAATGGATTTCTGATCACCTCTGCTGGACGGGCACTCAAGGTATTAACCTGCATGATTTAATGCCCCTCCCCTACACCGAAGAAGCGCTTACGCATTTAGTTGCTCGTATTACACACGTGCAAGATTTTTTAGGGCAGCGGATTTTATTGGAAAATGTCTCCAGCTATTTAACCTATCAGCATTCCACAATTTCCGAATGGGAGTTTTTACGTGCCGTTTCGCAACAATCGGATTGTTTAATTTTGCTCGACATCAACAATATTCACGTAAGTGCACACAATCACGGTTTTGATCCTCTCACTTATTTAGCAGCAATACCTGCAGACCGAATTCAACAAATTCACCTAGCTGGACATTTAAACAAAGGTGATTACAGCATAGATACTCACGACCATGAAATCATTGATTCAGTGTGGGATCTCTATGCAGAAAGCGTCAAACGTTTTGGTCATGTCAGCACTATGATTGAACGCGATGACGATATTCCACCGCTAAACACTTTGCTAACCGAATTACAAAAGGCACGCGATATTTCTGCCGTCGCCTTAACGCAACAACAACCTCTTACCTACGCCTAATTAAAGAAAGGATATTTTATGACGAACTTGTGGAATCATTTTCTAGATATCACTCTACGCGGGCCAGAAAAAATTGCCGCTTATTTACAATGGTTAGCACCACTGGTTGCACGCTTGGTGGTTGGGGAAATTTTTATGACCGCAGGCTGGGGCAAGCTGCAAAATCTGGATGCCATGATTGAGAATTTTACCAGCTGGGGAATTCCCTTCCCGCATATTCTTACCCCTTTTACCTCTGGCGCAGAATTTGTGTGCGGTATATTGCTTATGCTAGGTTTATTTACACGAATTTCAGCAGGCATATTAGGCGTGATTATGATTGTCGCAATTAAAAGTGTACTCTGGGGTGACGTAGATTCGCTCGATACTTTATTAGGTTTCTCAGAGACAGCATATCTTGCAATTTTCTTCTGGCTTGCGGTTGCCGGCTCAGGGAAAATTTCCATCGATCATTGGTTAACGCGCAAATAATATTATGAGTCATAAAACTCTCGCTGAATTACAGCTGGCGCTACAAGATTTTTTGCTGGATAAAACACTAGACGCTAGCGCACTTACGCTTGAAACGCCTAACTTTTCTAAACAAGAGCGTTTACAGATTTATCATGAAGCCTATCGTTTGCGCTTAATTGACGCGCTGCGCAATGATTATCCCGCTTTAGAAACTTATGTAGGTGATGAAGAATTTATTCTCCTCGCGACAGAATTTATTGCTGAATATCCATCGCATAACCCGTCACTGCGTTGGCTGGGTGAAAAGCTGCCCAATTTTTTACGCAATCATGAACACTGGCAAGAGCCCGTAGAGGTTGTAGAGCTAGCAGAGTTTGAATGGCAACAAGTCATGGCGTTTGATGCTGCAGACACATCGCTCGCAAGCATTGATGAACTGCGCACACTGCCGCCAGAACAATGGATGACGCTTAAGCTAGAGCTGCATCCATCGTTACAATTAATGCATTTTTATAGCAATGCGCCGACGCTCTGGAATACGTTAACGAAAGATACAACAGCTATTGCAATAGAAGTCTCACAAACAACGCAGGCGTGGTTAATGTGGCGAGAGAACTTGCAAGTTGTCTATCGCCCAATTGAGACGACCGAAGCTTGGGCCCTCAATGCATTTACAACACAGAAAAATTTTTCCGATGTATGCGAAGGATTATGCGAATGGATTGCAGCAGAGCAAGTGCCTGCACAAGTGGCGCAATATTTACATCACTGGATTCGCGGTGGCTTAGTGGTAAAAATTCACTAACCCACCTCAAAATTCATTAAGTAGAAATTAATTCGCCAAAACCAATTCCCACTGCTTATCCAAGCGTTTAGGCGAAATAGGAATCTGGGTTTTCAACGTCTGCGCAAACAACGATACGCGCAGCTCTTCTATCCACCAGCGATATTCAATCAGCGCTGGGTTTTGTGTCATTACAAACGCGCCCTCCTTTTCAATATATTCCTGAAGGCGCTGCCAATAAGGTTGAATCTCTAAAAGAGCGAGTTTATCTTTTTGTGGATTAAGCACCGCTTTTTCCAACCGTAGCTGGATAGCCCGCAAATAACGTGGGTATTGGCGCAACCATTCATCCGGCGTTTTGTAGACCAAGCCCACATAAAACAGCTGCTTCAACTGTTCCTGAATATCGCTTAGTGCAAATGCCAAGGCCAGTGCATTTTTTTGTTGTTTGATATTTTTCTTAACATCCACTAGCAATTTCAAACTGGCGAGCAGATGGCTACAAATTTCCTGCGCTGCGACCACTAACTTATCGCGAATAGCGTCAACCAAAGTATCAAACTCTACTTTAGTGCGCGGCAACTGTGTTTGATCCGCCAATGCCAGCTGTTTAATCGCTGCCAAAATAATATCGTCAGCAACTTGATCGCGAGAGCCAATACCCGCGAAAGTCAGCGCAATATCCTGCCCTTTTAACAACTCTTTCTGTAAATATTTTACCGCTTGATTGAGCTGTAGAAACATCAAACGCGCAAGACCGCGCTGGCTTAACTCCAACGCCTGTTGCGGATTATCCAATACTTGTAATGCGACCGATGTGGTTTTATCGGCGAGTGCAGGATAAGCACGAATGCCAATACCGTTGCGCTGCAATTGAATCGCTTGCGGCAAGTTTTCAAAATCCCATTGTGTAATATTATCGCGTTCAATATTGGTGGCCGCCGACTGAATATTTTGTTGCACCTGCGCACGATATTTTTCGCGCAGCGGTATTAGATCGCGACCACTGGCAATAACTTTGCCCTTGTCATCCACCACTTTAATATTAAATCTGTAGTAGTTATCGACTTGGGTTTCAAGCCAAGCATCCACGCCTACATCCACACCCGCCTGACGCTTAAGCTGCAAGCCAAGCGCATCGGTAAGTGCTTTATTATCAGGCGCCATAGCGGCCAATGCTTTATCAACCACATCGGGCACAGGCACAAAATGTTTGCGCAAAGACTTGGGTAAACTTTTAACCAAGTTAATACACTTATCACGCAACATTCCCGGCACCAACCACTCCAAACGCAGCTCCGGAAGTTGATGAAGCAAACTCATGGGAACATGAATGCTAACACCGTCATCCGGATGATTAGGTTCAAAATGATAGGTAAGCGGAAACACCATGCCGCGCCACTCTAATTCATTGGGAAACTGCGCTTGGGTAATATCCAGCGCGCCGTGGCGCATTAACGTTTCGCGGCTGATATGGAGGATCTTGGGATTTTCTTGCTCGGCTTTTCTGCGCCAATTTTCAAATCCCGCTAAGTTAATAATGTGCTCGGGGATAAGCTCATTATAAAACTCAAAAATAACCTGTTCATCCGCCAGAATATCGCGGCGACGGGATTTCGCTTCAAGATCATCCAACTCTTTTAAAAGATTTTGTTGATGTGTAAAGAAATCGTCTACTGTACCCTTACGCTGTAAATTTTTACGCTTGGGGTGCTCTGCATATAATCCCTCCACAAACGCCGCGCGAATAAATACGTCGCGACACACCAAGGGGTCAATATGGGAATAAATAACGGATCTTTTTTCAATTAAGGTTAAGCCATAGAGGCTAACCTTTTCATAAGCCATTACCTGCCCTGAATGACTGTTGTAATGGGGTTCGAAATATTGTCGCTTAACCAGATGCTCTGCTGCCGCTAATGCCCACTCCGGTTCAATTTTTGCCACTGTATGCGCAAAGAGCTTTGATGTTTCAATTAACTCTGCCGCCATAATCCATTTCGGCGTCTTTTTTATTAAAGAGGAACCGGGGAAAATGCCGAATTTGCGATTGCGCGCCCCCAGATATTCTTTTTCTTCGTGATTAAAACCCAAATTGCCAAGCAAACCGCTCAATAGTGCTTTATGCACAGATTCATAACTTGCTGCTTCGTTATTCGCTTTAAAGCCCAAGTCTTTAGCCGCTACGCACAATTGATGATGAATATCTCGCCACTCGCGCAAACGCAGATAATTTAGAAATTCTTTTTTACACAGTTTACGCAATTGATTTTGCGAAAGCTCTTGGCGTTGAGTTTCAAAATAATCCCACAAGTTTACAAAACCGGCGAAATCTGAATACTCTGCCCAAAAGCGGCGATGACTTTGATCTGCAGCCTGTTGCTTTTCTACAGGGCGGTCACGCGGGTCTTGCACTGAAAGCGCGCTAGCGATAATTAATAATTCGCGTACACAGGAGTGTTCCTGCGCTGCCAACAACATACGCGCAAGGCGCGGGTCGAGCGGTAATTTACTGAGTTGCGTACCTACCGGTGTAAGTTGGTTTTTGCTATTAACCGCTTGCAGTTCTTCCAACAATTTATAACCATCACTGATTAAGCGATGGTCGGGCGCATCAATAAATGGAAATTTATGAATGTCGCCCATTTTTAATTGCAACATTTGCAAAATAACCGCGGCAAGATTGGTGCGCAGAATTTCTGCATCGGTAAATGCGGGGCGATTATTAAAATCTTCCTCGCTGTATAGGCGAATACAAATACCTTCAGCGACCCTACCACAGCGACCTTTACGCTGATTTGCACTCGCTTGCGACACGGGTTCAATGGGAAGGCGTTGTACTTTGGTGCGATAGGAATAACGTGAGATGCGAGCAAAACCCGGATCAATCACATAGCGAATGCCGGGCACTGTGATGGATGTTTCTGCAACGTTAGTCGCCAATACAATACGACGACCAGTGTGATGTGCAAATACACGTTGCTGTTCCGCCAAACTTAAACGCGCATAAAAAGGCACCACTTCCATATGTGCAAATTGCGCTTTGCGCAGTGCTTCTGCGGCTTCACGAATTTCGCGCTCACCACTGAGAAAAATTAAAATGTCACCACCGCGTTCGCCACTGCTCGTTTTTTCGTGTAATTCAATTTCATGCACGGCATCAACCATAGCACCGTAAATATCTTGCTCGGTATCATCTCCCTCTTCATCTTTTGTTACCGATTCAAATAGCGGGCGATACCACACATCTACCGGATAAGTGCGACCAGAGACTTCAATAATGGGCGCATTATCAAAGTGTTCAGAGAATTTTTGTAGATCAATGGTTGCGGAGGTGATGATGAGCTTTAAATCTGGGCGACGAGTCAACACTTGTTTTAAATAACCCAGTAAAAAATCAATATTTAAACTGCGCTCGTGAGCCTCATCGATAATTAACGTATCGTATTTATTTAAGTAGGGATCATTTTGAATTTCTGCGAGTAGAATACCGTCGGTCATCACCTTAATTAAGGTTTGTTCGCTGGATTGATCGCTAAAGCGAACTTGATAACCCACCTTTTCACCGAGTTTGGTATGTAGCTCTTCTGCTATGCGAGTGGCCACCGTGTTAGCCGCAATACGGCGCGGCTGGGTATGACCAATTAAACCGCGCGTGCCACGCCCCAGAGTTAAACAAATTTTAGGAATTTGCGTAGTTTTACCGGAGCCGGTTTCGCCCGCTAAAACGACGACTTGGTTATTAGCAATAATCTGCGCAATCTCTTCTCGATTTTCACAAACGGGCAAATCAGGAAATGAAATTGCTGTGGGAATGAGCTGTTTGCGAGCATCCACTTTATGTTGTGAGGCAAGCAAATTCTGCTGCCATTTTTCCAAGCTCTGTTCATAAGGCTTTCTGGCACGCGCCAGCTTTTCAATCTCCTGCAGACGGCGCTGCAAACGGTGATGATCCTGTGCCATCACACTCGCCAAAGATTGCTTAAATTCTAACCACACGCCCGTCATTACCATTGCCTCGTCACTTTAGGAGCGCATAATACCACGCCAAATACCTGCAATTTCTCCTCAAAATGCGGGAACATTATTCTAATATTCAGCTCCTATTGTGCTTGCCAACTTAATATCCTGCCGTTGTTAGGTTTAACCTCTGTTCAACATCACCTATGAATTCCACCTAAGTTCGCAGATGTAATACAATTAGCAACTTAAGGTCACCTTGAAAAAGGCCCTACCCCTACATGTACAGTGACACCTCTATGAAAAAACAACCTTTAAAAAAATGGTTTTCCGCCTTTGCGATCTGCTCACTCAGCTTTCAGGCGTATGCAGATATAGCCTCGCATTTCAAAAATTCCGACGGATCTACCCGATGGCAATATGTAGCCAATTTTTCCAGTAGTGTGCTGATTCTCACGCTCTTAATCGTGATGATTTTTTTATTGCTGGCCTATCGTCGTGCCGGGCGCGCCAATCGCGAACTTACCGATATAAAAGCATCGCTTGAAGACCGCGTTGCACGCAGAACGGCGTCCTTAATTGAAACAACCGAAGCACTAAAAAGCCGAGAGGAATATATCACCAGCATTGTGGAATCCATGCCTTTGATGTTGATTGGCTTAAATCAACGCATGGAGATCATTCAGTGGAATCGCGTTGCAGAAACCTCAACTGGCCGCCCAATTGCGAGTGTATTAGGTAAAAATTTGTGGGAAGCCTACCCCGCGATTACCCTCACACCAGAGCAAGTTGCGGATGTATTAAAAAATAAAAAGACAGTGACCATTAAACATAGCCAACGCGATCAATATTATTTTGATATTACTGTTTACGCCCTAAGCGACCAAGGTGAAACAGGGGTAGTCATTCTAGTGGATGATATAACCAAGCAAATGAAGGCCGAAAACAAAGTGGCGGAGCGCGATAAAATTTCCTCTATGGGTGAGCTCGCCTCAGCGATGGCTTACGACATTAATTTACCGCTTCAATCAATTTTAACCAGCTTGCTGAACGCGCAAGAAAAAATGGTTGCAAATGACCTTAGTGAGATCAAAACAGAGTTGTTATCGACATTAAAAAATGCGTGTTTCAGCGGCCAACAGGCATCTTCTATTATTCAAAACTTATTGGATTTAGCGAGCAGTCATCACGATGAAAAATCGCCCGCTGATATTGGCATGTTAATGGATCAAAGCATTAAGCTCGCCAGCAATTTGTTTACCGATTTATCTGGCTTGAAATTTAGCGCTATTAATACTACGCGCCACTACCACGAGGGATTGCCCCAAATCCCCTGTTACCAGTCAGAATTACAACAGGTCTTTATTCGCATTCTGCGCAATGCTTTTCATTCACTCAATGGATCAGCACAAACGGCGCCAGCAATTAATATTGAAATCAGTGAGTTCTATGATTCATTGTGGATTAAAGTACAACATAACGGCAGACCGCTTACACCACTAGAACAAGAAGATATTTTCCAACCCTTTTTCTCCATATCCGACAGAGAACCGGCGTGTCCCGTCGAACACAGATTATCTTATTCTTATTTTATTATTACCGATCACCACGATGGACAAATGTCAGTTACATCAGATGAGAAATTTGGCACTTGTTTTAATATTCAATTACCCTTAGCCTAAATTTCCGCACCTAAGAAAATGCCGATCAATATACATTGATCGGCATTTTTTATATCTTTAAAAATAACAGAATTACTCTAATAAGCTGCGCAGCATCCACGCGGTTTTCTCATGCAGCTGAATACGTTGCGTTAATAGATCTGCGGTGGCTTCATCATTGGCTTTTTCAACTACGTCATAGAGCGAACGGGCCGTGCGTACTACTGACTCCTGCCCTTCTACCAACAAGCGAATCATGTCTTGCGCTTTAGGAATACCATCTTCCTCATTAATACTGCTCAAGGCCGCAAATTGTTTGTAAGTTCCGGGGGCATAAACACCCAATGAGCGAATACGCTCTGCAATTAAATCCACTGCTAACGCCAGCTCGGTATATTGCGTTTCAAACATTAGGTGCAAGGTTTGAAACATGGGGCCAGTTACGTTCCAGTGAAAGTTATGGGTTTTCAAATACAGTGTGTAGGTATCTGCCAGTAATTTAGACAAGCCATTGGCTATATCCTGGCGATCTTGTTCATTAATGCCAATATTAATATTCATACTCAGTTCCCCTTAGGGTGTTCAGGATAAAGATGTTCTGGTTAGAATAATCTTGCCTGAAACTGGTAACTAGTTAATTTTGCCTATATCCATCATTGTCTAAATTATTGCTATAACCCATCAGAACCCAACCGCGCTTGCGTGCACAGTTGCGTAAATGGGTTTCAGCGATATCCTGCGGAACCTGTTCAGTCGTCAGATGCTTAAAGCCAAGCGCAAGATAGAAACTCTGCAGGTGCGGCAAGGCGTAACAATAACAACCGGCAGTGTTATTGGTGGGTAGTATTTCTGGAAGTATTTTTGTTAACAAATAAGTTGCCACGCCTTGATTGCGTACATCAGCCGCAACGCAGAGATTGCGCAACAAAAAATGCCCTTGGGAATGAGGCATTAGACGCGCGGCAGCAATGATTTTTCCCCGATGACTTAAGCTGAAGACGCGATCATGACGACCACATTTCACATTGTAATTGCAGCTTGCATAAAAGCGATTGACCAGCGGTAAGCGCAACTCATCGACACATTTAAAAACACTTTCGTTTAGCACATTAACTGAGAATAGGTGTTCCATTAATTCCGATCATCAGGCGCGTTAGGGTCATCCATACTGTCTAATGGAAATAGTTTGTCCATGCTGTTATCGCTCATGGGGATGTGTGCTGAATCATCGTCTGACAAATCAATTTCCGTTTTTTCCGGTACTTTTGTTGCGGCAGTTTTTTGTACAGGTGAGCTTGCATCTTTAGTGTCTTTTGTATCTTTAGCTCCTGTAGCCGATAAGGTTTTTTCAAACTCAGCCAACTCGTCTTTGGCTTTGCTACCCATAATAAATTTATACGCAAAATAACCCAGCGCCACCAGCAAAAGATTACCTAGCGCAATACTAATATAGAGTATCAAATTATTGGACTCTGCCTCTGGCTTGGCCTCTTCAGGTTTAGCTTCTTCATGTTTAGCATCTGTGGCAGGCGCCGCCACTGAAGAGGAGGCAGCGGTTTTCTTAATCACATAACTAAAACTGTCGGCATTGAGAGTTTCATCCAATTTATCACCATCAAAAAGCTCGCCCTGCGCATGAATAGTCACGGAATAATCGCCCTCTTGCGTTGGTGAAAAAGAAAACTCCCAACGCTTCCCATCAATCAAGCTCAGTGTCTTATCTACATTGTTATTTTTTGAGTTTTTGATACTAACAGCGACTTTAGTTTTACCAAAATCAACAACTTTTTCATCTGCAGAAACTTTATAGTTATACGTAAGTTTTCCATCGTCCAAAACTGCACTATTTTTTTCTAACACCATGTAGCTGTCGCGCACGCTTAGACTGTGCTTAAACTCACGCTTAAACGTTTTACCATCCACATAGACATGTATTTCATAATCGCCAACTGTTTCAAAGGTGTTTAGATTTTGGTGAAAGAACCCATCTGCCGGCGGTGTCGTCACTGTGAATGATGTATTGAAATTATCCTCGGTATTATTTTTTGCAACTATAGCATTGGCTTCTATCAATCCAAGTAAGTTAGCATCGGTAATCGTTTTACCATTCTCTTGAAATGAATAGGTAAGCGCTAAAACATCTTTAGAGTGCAGGTTGTTTTTAATCGGTTCAAATACCAGCTGTAAATTACTAACAATCGTAACTCGGCTTTGCGGTGCAATTTCAGTTTTTATTTTCCATTGCCCCGCTTTAGGTGAATCGACAGTAATCAAATCGTACTTATCAGTGCGATACCAATTAACACCATCATTGGGGTTAGTGGCCGAATAATCTTTACCATCAGGTGAACTAATAATAGTTCGGTCCTCACCGGGTTTACGGAAGATTAATGCGGTAAATTCTTTGATACTCGCATCCACTAAAAACCCATTATTCTCTAAAGGAACACGCTCTGCAGGCACCGCTTGATCAAATATTTTTAAAAACACACTCATCAGCTGATCGGCAGAAACCGCCAATGTGTAAACGCCATCCGTTGCTTGCGATAATTTTTTCAATAAATCTGTATCGGAATTTTCAGACAGCGCAATGGTATGCACAACATAACCCGCCGATTTTAAGCTGGGTAAAACTTCACTTAAAATTCGCTGCCGCTCTTTATAATTAACGACAGCATCTTTACTCACATCTACCACGCCATCCGTTAATAAAATAATATGCGTTTTATAATCTGGGCTGAGTGCATTTTTGTCAAAACTGACTTCATCCAACGCCTTACCAATACCGGTATGCATGGCAATCGAGTTTATTGCATTAGACTTTACGGCTGCTTGTTTACGCCAGTCGGCATCAACCGATTTAAAGGGCATTAACATATTCACCGTATTACCAAACGTCCACACACCTGCGCGACTTTTATCGGGCAGTAGCCGTACGATGAGATCCATTGCAGGTTTTCGCAAATTTTGCGGATCTGTTTGTTTCATGCTGCCGGATATGTCAATCAGTACGCGAACATCTGAAGGTAAAATTTTGGTGGCTTTAGCTGCTGATACTGAAGCATCTTCTTTTTTAACATTCTCTTTTTTTAGGGCCGCGGATGATGGTGCCGCACCGGAAGCTGCCACAGTGGGCGCACTCTCTGAATGCGGAGAGGATTCCGCATGGGAATCTTGAGTTTGCGCTTGTAGTCCAAGTGTTAGCAGCAAGCAGCTAACAAAAAATAAAATACGAAATAGTTGATTACGCATAGTTCGAGCCTTTTGTCAGGCAACCAAAATGAGTTAATTGCTTACACTCGTTTGAAAAGCAATATCTTCATTCATTTATAGCACTTAACTGGCAATTCGCCATTTTTCTGACACCGAGAATAGAAAAAGCCAGCATAAGCTGGCTTTTTTGCATTTTTCAAAAAATACCTTCAAACGCAAGTTAATCCCGAATCGCACGAATCGGAACTTCGCCTTTTAGCAATTCCTCACGTGCCTGATATTCATCTCTACTCAACCCACGAGATGAAGCACGGCGAGTATCATCTGGGCGTCTAGTATCTGCGGAACTCCGTGAGCCTCGCTTAGAACGAGAAGACCTTGGCCCAGGCTCTGCTTTTCCAGCACCCATATTTCGAGTAAGAATCACCAACACGGCAGACAAAATTAAGCCGATTAACCAAATTCCCACCATCACTTTTATGAGCGACAGAATAGCAGGCAGCCCTCCTGCCATACCTTCAAACACCAACGTATAGATCGCGGGTGCCATCATCATGGTTTGCGCATCTATGGCGTAAGGCGTGAATAAAATGGTCGCGACTGTGACTACTGCCGCATAACGGACAAACCGCCACGCCCATAAAAACATCCACCAAGCTGCAATCGTACAACCTAGACTACCCGCAAAATAAATAATCCAAGCGGATTGAATACTGGTTAATTCATTCATGAGCTTTCTCCTTAGACCCAACGCACAACGTAATCTTCAAGATCATCTGGGTTCACTGAATCTTCATGGATAACTTGGCCTGCCACTGACATACCGGCTTTGTGTACTGAATCGGGATCGCCCGACACCAGCGGATGCCAATCAAATAATGGAATACCTTCATCAATTAAACGATAGGCACAGGTCTCTGGCAACCAATAAGTGTCTTTCACAGATGCTGGTGTAAGCGTTACGCAATCGGGCACATGCTTTTGCCGTTCACTATAAACCTGACATTGGCAGTTATCGTGACTGAGGAATTTACAGGCAACTTTGGTGTAATAAACATCACCATTATCCTCATCTTCCAATTTATGCAGACAACATTTGCCACAGCCATCGCAGAGCGACTCGAACTCTGCTGAGGACATTTCATGTAACGTTTTCGCGCGCCAAAAAACTTGTACGGGCATTTTATTTAACCTGTTTTCTGCTTAACCAGAGAGTTTAGAGTTTTTAGATCGCATTTCTTGCATCTCTGGATCTTGTTCATTGCGCGGCGGCATCTGCAAATAGTAGCCCTGCGTCTCAAGACTTTCTGCGACTTTTTCTACACTCACACGCGCTAATTTTTTTTCTGGCGTCAGCAAGAGCACCATCGCAGGCTGGGGGTTACCAAACAGTTTTAACAACTCTTCTGGCACTTTGGTTAAGCCCTCTTCTTTTTT
>JACCDN010536573.1_pt1 | contig 13406 bp, 10 predicted proteins | sample 7441691 | NCBI WGS metagenome assembly JACCDN01 (sample SAMN15323439, study PRJNA562643) | freshwater metagenome | isolation source: river surface water | place: USA:Blue River Watershed | collected 2017-08-16 | reverse complement strand
TTCATTATAAAAAAATACTAGGACAGTTTGAGCCTTTTATAGTTTCTACAAAAAGTGAATTGATGTTTGCAAAAGATCATGCGTATACCAGTTCGCACCGTCACTTTTCACATACTATGGCAATTTTCCCGCTTGGCTTGTACCAGTGGAAAAACGCATCCGATAAGCCTGTAATGAAGGCTACCATTGATTTATTAGATAAGATAGGGCCATCCAATTGGTGCGGTTATTCGTATGCATGGCTTGGTAATTTAAAAGCGCGTATAGCTGATGGTGAAGGTGCGCAAAAAGCACTTCAAATATTTGCAAAAGCATTTTGTGCAGGCAATAGTTTTCATTTAAATGGGGATCAAACCAAAATAGGCTATTCTAGTTTTACCTACCGTCCATTTACCCTCGAAGGAAATTTTGCATTTGCATCTGGCGTTCAGGAAATGCTTGTGCAATCGTATCAGGGATTTGTTGAAATATTTCCTGCCATACCTGAGGCTTGGTCTTCTGTTTCATTTAATCAGTTAAGAACAGAGGGTGCTTTTTTAGTGAGCGCTTCTAAGCAAAATGGACAGGTAAAGACCGTAACAATTAAGGCAGAAAAAGACGGAATATTGATGTTAAAAAATCCATTTGGTGCCCATGCTAAATACAATGTTACTTTAATGGGCGCCGTTCAAAAAAATAGTGAGGAGGAAGGCATGCTTCGGTTTGATTGTAAAAAAGGAGCAACCATTACCATGCGCTTACCATAATCCTGAAATGCTATTAATAATAAAGGCTCCCGTTGGGAGCCTTTATTATTTTGGTGCGGATGGAGGGGGTCGAACCCACACGCCTCGCGGCGCTAGATCCTAAGTCTAGTGCGTCTGCCAATTTCGCCACATCCGCATCCGAAGCCCAGTAAATTTTGTGGTTTGCTGGGCTGCAAAAGTAGGGTTTCTATTGATTTATAGGTAGGGTTTACCGTATTTTTTTTCTGGACTAGCTTTCTCTTCTAGATCTGCCGGCTGGGGCCGTTGAATAACGCCTAGGGTCGCCACCTCTAAAAGAGCGTCTTTCCCCGCTATTATTGCCGTTTCTGCGGTCTCTAAAGCCTCCGCCACCCTTTACAGAGCCTGAATTTTGCTTAGACGCTTTTTCCTCGGCAAATGTGAGCACCCAGGGGTGATCCTTAACTTCTGGTATGCTTTGGGCAATTAGTTTTTGGATGTCTTTTAGGTAGGCTTTTTCTTCTCCATCGCAAAAAGAGATGGCAATTCCGGATGCCCCTGCTCTTCCAGTACGGCCAATACGGTGAACGTAGGTTTCGGCGATATTGGGGAGTTCGTAATTGAAAACGTGTGATAATTGATCTACGTCAATACCTCTTGCAGCAATATCGGTAGCTACGAGTATTCTTAAAGCGCCGGTTTTAAAATCGGTCAATGCTTTTTGTCTGGCATTTTGAGATTTATTACCATGGATAGCTGCCGCTTTTTCACCTAGTTTTAAAAGCTCTTTTACCACTTTGTCGGCACCGTGTTTTGTTCTTGTAAATACAAGGGCGGTTTTAATACCGGCATCTTGTAATAAATGTGCGAGTAGTAATTTTTTATTGCCCTTGTCTACATAATAAACCGACTGCTCAATTTTTTCGGCAGTAGAAGACACCGGCGTAATTTCTACTTTAACAGGATTGTTTAAAATACTGTTTGCTAGCTGTCCAATTTCTGGAGGCATGGTAGCAGAGAAAAATAGGGTTTGTCTTTTAGCAGGAAGTTTTGCAATTACTTTTTTTACGTCATGGATAAAACCCATGTCTAACATGCGGTCTGCCTCGTCTAGTACAAATATTTCGAGCTGGTTTAATTTAATATAACCCTGTTGCATTAAGTCTAATAACCTGCCGGGTGTTGCAATTAAAATGTCAACTCCACGTCTTAGCATAGAAACTTGAGGCACTTGTGAAACACCACCAAAAATAACGCTATGGCTAAGGCCTGTTTTTTTGCCATACGCTCCAAAGCTTTCATCAATTTGAATCGCTAACTCACGCGTTGGTGTAAGAATTAATGATTTAATGCCGTTGTGTGTACTTTTTTTATTGTACAATAATTGTAAAATAGGTATGGCAAAAGCGGCTGTTTTACCGGTACCTGTTTGTGCGCAACCGAGTAAATCTTTTCCTTCTAATAAAACGGGGATAGACTGCTCTTGAATAGGGGTAGGGTTCGTGTACCCTTCTGCTTTAACGGCCTCTAAAATAGGCTCAATTAAGTTTAATTGTTCGAATGATAACATAGTATTATTTAATTATAAAAACACGGGGCATTGGCCGGGTGCTATACAAACTTTCTGTTAAGGACTTGAATTACTTTGTCACTGAAGTGTGATCTAGTCTGATAGGGAGAGAACGTATATGAATAATACAAAGGTACGTAAAATAAAATTAGTGCGTTTATTGGGTGTTACGAATGCAGTATAAATGCCTGATTAGTGCTTTATAAGTGCAACGATCGCCTCTAAATAAACCTTGTCTGTATCATCAAACTGATCGAGCATATCGCTATCTACATCTAGCACACCCACAACGCTAGTGTTATTAAAAAGGGGAACTACAATTTCAGATTTTGAAGCGCTACTGCAAGCGATATGCCCTGGAAATTTTTCTACGTCTGGAACAATAATTGTTTCTTCTTTTGCCCAACTTGTTCCGCAAACACCCCTGCCTTTTGCAATTCTAGTGCAGGCAACGGGTCCTTGAAAGGGTCCTAAAACAAGTTCGTCCACTTTTTTGGTTTCGTTTGGTTTTACCATATAAAATCCAACCCAAAACCAACCAAATTGTTCTTTGAGGGCAGCTGCAATATTGGCAAGGTTAGCTGTAAGATCCGGCTCTCCATCAATCAGTGCATTTATTTGCGCTGTAATAGAAATGTATTTTTCTTGTTTGCTGCCGCTAACAATATTTAAGTCTTCTGCCATACAAATAGTTTTTGTAACTCATTTTTTTCGATGCGTGCAACAAATAAAAGATAACCAATTAATAATGCTGCGCCACTGATGGTTTGCCACCAAAAATCTAACACAAAAATACAAACACCTTTATGCAGTAAAAATACCAGCACTGCAATTATTAAATAGGCTGTTATTTTTTTTGCAGGATAAGGAACTGGATATACTTTTTGTCCCCAGTTGTAACTTATGAGCATCATGGTGCCATAACAAAAAAATGTGGCCCAAGCACTTGCAATAAATCCAAAATAAGGGATAAAAATAAAATTGAGTACAATGGTAATGGCGGTTCCAATAAGCGTGATAGTTGAACCAGCGGTTGTTTTATTACTTAGTTTAAACCAAATACTGAGGTTGTAATAAATGCCTAAAAATATATTAGCGAGTAATAAAATAGGAACAATGCCAATGGCAGAGCGGTAAGCAGGTCCAATTAAATAAGACCATATCGGCAAAAATAACGACACAACTAAAAACATAACGCTCAGTACAATAACAAAGAACTTAAGCACGCGTGCATATATTTTTTGCGGCTCTTGTCCGGCTGCTTGCTTAAAAAAGAAGGGTTCGGCGCCCATTCTAAAAGCTTGTACAAATAAGGTAATTAAAATAGAAAGTTTGTAGCAAGCATTGTAAATACCTACTTGTTCGTTTTTAAAAACATCTGAACCGGCTAGCCACGCTTTTAACATAAGCCTATCAAAAGTTTCGTTGATGATGCCGCCAAATCCAACAATTAATAAAGGAAGCGCATACACCATCATTTCTTTCCAAAGCTTGGTGTCAAATGTAAAGCGTACGCTCAAAATTTCTTTACTCAATAATACCAGTGTAATAACACTTTGAATTAAGTTGGCAAGTACTACATAGACAATGGGGTTGGTAGAAAAACTAAAAAAGTTTCCGGTCCAACTATTTGGATTTGCCGCTAATGTGCGTGGGCAATAATTGATAAAAAACCAAGTAAGCAAAAGGTTTACAAAAATGCCTGCAATATTTACAAACGCATATTTAATGGGGCGCTCTTCTTGACGAAGCTTTGCAAAAGGAATTTTATTGAGTGTGTCTATTGCAATAATCCCAATAGTAATAATTGCAATTTGTGGAATATCAGCAAATCCAATCATTGCACTAAAAGGAACTCTAAACATCCATAAAAGACTAGATAGTAAAAGTGTGCTTATAACAATTGAAAAAAAGCTAGTACTGTAAATTGTTTTTTTATATGCTTCTATAGCAGAAAATCTAAAGTAGGCTGTTTCAAAACCATAGGTAAATAGTATGCTCAAAACAGGAATGGCCGAGTAGAGCAAACTTTGTCTACCAAAATCGGCGGGTGTTACATATTCTGAATAGGTTAAAAGCGGCACTAGTAAATAACCAATAAAACGGGCAGCAATGGAACTAACTCCATACCATAGTGTTTGACCCGCTAATTTTTTAATACCGCTCAATGATTTCTTGTTTTGCTGCTGCTAAAGTAACAAAACCCTTTTACTGATGCGCGTGATTGGCCATTTTATTATTGATTACCGCTTGCCTTAGTAAAAAAGCAGGGTTTGTTAAAGCGCTAGAATCTGTGAGGGTATTTAAAAAAGCGGTAAGCTGGCCAATTTCGAAATTGGATAGGGCTATTTGCCCCGAGGTTCTATAATGGTTGAGTACATCCAGTAGTGAATAATAGCGGCCGTCATGCCCATAGGGGAAGGTGAGGGCTACATTACGAAGGCTGGGTACTTTAAATTTGAGTGAATCGGCGTTGTTATGGGTAAACCGCGCGCGTCCATTGTCTTTTAATTGAGGGTCTCTTGTAATGGCCGTGTTTTGATAACTATAATTGGTAAATAGTGGTGGGGTATGACATGATACGCATTTTGTTTCGAATATTTCATACCCTAATTTTTCTGGTAAAATAAAAGAAGCTTCGCCGCGCATTACTTTGTCATACTTACTATTAGATGATACCAACGAAAGTTGAAATTGACTTAACGCCCTCGTGATTTGATCCATGTTAATTTTTGAAGGACCAAAAGCTGCTGTAAACATTTTTTTATAACTCGGGTTGGTATTTACATGTTTTAATAAAGCTGGAATATTGGTGTCCATTTCATCTCTAGAATGAAGGGGTAAAAGCGCCTGCTCCTCTAGGTTAGCAGCTCTACCGTCATACATCAGTTCCTTTTGCCATGCAACATTAAATAGGCTAGGCGCATTGCGGGTAGTTAGGTTGTTAACGCCATGGCTAAGGGGATGATCATAAGTGGCAAAAGCGGCGGATGGTTCATGACAGGTGGCGCAACTAACGGAGTTATCACTGCTGAGTGCTGGGTCGTAAAATAATTTTTTACCTAATGCAATACCTTCTTTTGTAAGTGGGTTTCCACTAAAATTATAAGCGGGTGCTGGCCAACCCTTGGGGCTTGTAAAGCTTACTGGGATTGGTTTGTACGAAAAAATATGCGTTGCGCTGATACATAGTGCAGCAAAAGAAAAAATCGTAATTTTTGTTGCCACTGAAATTTTCATACACTTAAATAGATACAGTATAAAGGTACAAACGTCTTTATTAATATCTTCATGCAAGAAACAATTAAGTAAACCTTATCATGAGAGTTGTTATTCAGCGCGTATTGGAAGCATCTGTTGTAGTAGATGAAAAAGTGGTAGGCTCCATACAAAACGGACTACTAGTGCTACTAGGTATCGAAGACGCCGATACAGAGGAGGACATTCATTGGCTTAGTAATAAAATTGTAGGACTTAGGCTTTTTGATGACCAAGATGGCGTTATGAATTTGTCTGTTAAAGACATAGGAGGCGACATTTTACTCATTAGCCAGTTTACATTAATGGCAAGTACCAAAAAAGGGAACAGACCTTCTTATATTAAGGCTTCTAAACCTCCCATCGCAGTACCTTTGTATGAGCAAATGATTGCTACCTTAACCAATGATTTAGGTAAAACGGTGCAAACCGGTATTTTTGGTGCTAATATGAAAGTGAGCCTACTTAATAACGGACCTGTTACTATTACCATCGACTCTAAAAACAAAGAATAATGACAATTGAAAAAGCACAACAAGACGTAGACGCCTGGATACAAACAGTGGGTGTTAGATACTTTAATGAGCTTACCAATATGGGCATACTCATGGAAGAAGTCGGAGAGCTGAGTAGACTACTCGTGCGTAAATATGGCGAACAATCTTTTAAAGCTGGCGAGTCTGACAAAGATATTGCGGATGAAATGGCCGATGTATTGTGGGTGCTTATTTGCCTTGCCAATCAAACTGGTGTAGATCTTACTAAAGCGCTCGAAAAAAACTTTGAAAAGAAAAATAATAGAGATGCTACAAGGCATCTTAATAACGACAAATTAAAATAATGTTGGATCTTAAATCAGCTCTGTATCTAATTAAAAAAGGCGCGCTTGAAAAGCGCGCCTTTTTTAATTGAAAGCTCAAAAATTATTTACGCTTAAAAATGCTTTTTTCTTTTGCCATTTTTTCAATGTCGGCAACGGTTCTTGGAGAAGAAGCCGATAGGTTTTGATTACCAGTTGGGGTAATTAAAATATCATCTTCAATTCTTACACCAATGCTCCACCACTTTTTATCGCAGTTACTTCCTGGTGGAATATAAATACCTGGCTCTACAGTTAATACCACGCCCGGATCTAAGGTGCGAGGTCCCATATCGTGTACATCTAAACCTAAATGGTGCGAAGTGCCGTGTGGGAAATATTTGCGGGCTTCTGCTTCTGTTTTTACAATACCAAGTGCAACAAGTCCTTTGTTAACAACAGCTCTAGCTGCTGCATCAACAGATGCAAAAGGAGCACCTGGCTTACAAGCAGCTATACCAGCGTCTTGCGCAGCTAATACTAGTTCGTAAATAATTTTTTGCTCTGGCGAAAACTTACCGTTAGCAGGAACTGTTCTTGTAACGTCTGCAGTATAACCATGGTATTCGGCAGCACAATCGCTTAATAGTAAATCACCATCGTTCATTAATTTCAGGTTGGTGATGTAGTGAAGCACACATGCATTTTCGGCAGCACCTACAATACTTGGGTAGCCTGGATATTCGGAACCATTGGTTTTAAAATGATATTCCATAATGGCTTGTGCTTGGTATTCTGTCATGCCTGGTTTGATAGCGCGCATCACATCGTTGTGGCCTTCACAGCTAATAGCAGCAGCTTTAGCAATGAGTGCAATTTCTTCTGGTTGCTTGATACCTCTTAAGCCAGATAATATAGCTTGCAAACTGCGCGCGGCAACTGGTTTTTTTGTGGCAGCAATAGCGCTATCAACAATAGTAGCCATGCGGGTTAGAGGATCTACATTTCTTTTGTACGTCGAAAAAATGTCTTCGCTTTTATACGCTGTAAATACAGAATCGATATTTGAAAAATCGATGGTGTTAGCGCTAAATTTATCGTTGATAAAAACGTTGGCAATTTTATATTTTTCTTGTACGCCCTCTACGCCTAAAATTTTTCCGGTCCATAATTCTCTTTGCGGATCACGGTTTTGAACAAAAATAAATTCGGTACCTGTTTTATCTAAAATGGTAACAGGCTGCTTGAATAATAAGAGCACCGCATTAGGCTCTTCAAGTCCGGTAAAGTAGTAGAAGTTTTTATTTTGTGAATATTGAAAATCAACATCGTTTGTTCTTACACGCACCTGCGATGCAAAGAAAATACCCACGCCATTTGCAGAGAGTTTTTCTTTAAATGCAGCCCTGCGTCCAGCATGGAACTCGGGTGTTAAATAATCACTTGGATACAGGGTTGTTTGCTGTGCAAAAACGAGTACTGGTGCCATAAAGGTGAGCACCCACATCATCACTTTCTTTTTATTCATGGTGGTTTAAATTTATCCCGCTAAAGCTATAGGATTTCTCTGAGTAAGAGAAAAAAATTGGATAAAGGGGCTAAAGCGCCTTTTTTAGGGAGAATGGCTTATTTTTGCCCTGTATGAGTAAGCCCGCGTTAACCCCACAAGAAAATAATTTTCAGGCCATTATATCGCATGCCAAAGAGTATGGATTTGTGTTTCCTAGTAGTGAAATTTATGATGGATTAAGTGCCGTATATGATTACGGTCCGTACGGGTCTGAACTTAAAAAAAATATTAGGGATTATTGGTGGCATAGCATGACCCAAATGCATGAAAACATTGTGGGTATTGACGCTGCTATTTTTATGCACCCAACCACCTGGAAGGCGAGCGGGCACGTAGATAATTTTAGCGATCCCATGATCGATAATAAAGACTCTCAAAAACGCTACCGTGTAGACCATTTGATTGAAGCCAAAGCCGATAGTTTACGTGCGGCCGGAGCGGCAGCGGAGGCCGATGCCTTGCTAGCACAAATGGACCAGCTTTTAGCGGCCGAAAATTTTGAAGGCTTAAAAAATCTACTGACAGAACAAAAAATTACTTGTAGTGTAAGTGGTACCTCTAACTGGACTGATATTAGACAGTTTAACCTCATGTTTGATACGCAATTAGGTTCTGTGGCCGAAGATGCAAACACGATTTACCTACGTCCAGAAACAGCGCAGGGTATTTTTGTGAACTTTTTAAACGTGCAAAAAACAGCACGTATGAAAGTGCCTTTTGGTATTGCACAAACTGGTAAGGCCTTCAGAAATGAAATCGTTGCCCGTCAATTTATATTTAGAATGCGTGAGTTTGAGCAAATGGAAATGCAATTTTTTGTACGTCCTGGCACGCAAATGAAATGGTACGAATATTGGAAAGAAGCGCGATTAAAATGGCACACCGATTTAGGTATGCCTGCTAGCAAATATCGTTACCACGACCACGTTAAATTAGCGCATTACGCAGACGCGGCATTAGATATTGAATTTGAATTTCCATTTGGTTTTAAAGAGTTAGAAGGTATTCATTCTCGTACCGATTTTGACTTAACCAGACACCAAGAGTTTAGTAAAAAGAAGCAACAATATTTTGACAACGATATAGATGAAGCAACCGGAAAGCCTTATGGCAACTACATTCCGTACGTTGTAGAAACTTCTATTGGACTTGATCGTATGTTTTTAGCTGTGTTAAGTAATGCATACGAAGAAGAAAAAATTACCAAAGAAGATGGTAGCACCGACGAACGCGTGGTGCTTCATATTCCAGCAAAAATTGCACCAGTAAAACTCGCTATTTTACCACTCGTTAAAAAAGATGGTCTCCCAGAAATTGCACGTGAACTCATGGACAGTTGCAAAGGTCAGTTTAAATGTTTTTACGAAGAAAAAGATGCGATTGGGAAACGTTACCGCAGACAAGATGCGATTGGTACGCCGTTTTGCGTAACCATTGATCACCAAACGAAAGAAGACCAAACGGTTACCATTCGTTACCGTGATGCGATGACACAGGAGCGCGTGCACATTAGCAAGGTAAAAGAGATTGTGCTGGCGGCAATCGCTTAATCATAATCAGCTACGCTTTTACCCATAGATTTCTAAGTGGATGTCTTTTTTGTCGTAACCGGCTGCCATGATGCGCTGCTTGGCTTCGTCAATCATATTTTTCCAGCCACACAAATAAAACTGTGCCGGATTTTTTGCAGCCAATAACTGCTCGTACACAGCGTGCACATACCCGTTGTGCGCGCCATCAGGAACCGCGTCTTCTCTAGAAAAAACGGGGTGATAAAAGAAATTTTTCTCTTGATTTTCTAATGCTTTTAACTCGTGGCCATATAAGCAGTCGTGCATTTTTCGGCAACCAAAAATTAAGTGAATATTTTTATGTGCTATCTTTTGTTGATGTATCCAATTCACCATAGATCTAAATGGCGCAACGCCCGTACCCGTACAAATTAAATAAAGGTCTTTGTCGAGTGTATCAGGTAGTGTAAATACGCCTACCGGGCCTCTTAAAGTAATATTGCTGCCTACTTTTATTTCATTGAATAAATAGGTGGTTCCAAGGCCTCCTTCTAATAACACAATAACCAGTTCTATAATGTTGCTGCCATCTGGTGCAGATGCAATGGAGTAACTGCGCCAGCGCTTATTGGGTTTTTCGTGAATGGGTAAATCGAGTGTCACAAACTGCCCAGGCTTAAAATTAAAACTGTCTAGCTCTGGAATTTGAATCCAAAACCGCCGCGTGCTTTCCGATGCGTCTTCAATTTTGATGACCGTTCCTGTGCGCCAAGGCTCTAACATAGTTTTAGTCTTTGACACAATTTAAATGAATGTAGCCGAACTATAAAAAATAAGTTGCGCAGTTAGACGACAATTAATGAGCTGAGCATTATTGTGTTAAGCTGGGCTTAAAAAGTTGCACGAAAAAATTTTGGGCAAAAAAAAATCCGAGGGCGAAGCCCTCGGATTTTTCGATCAAAAAAATTTCGATCTCAATCAAATTCAAAATATTATTTAGGATCTAACGACAACTTAATCGTTTGTGCTAAATCTGCTAAATGCATTTTGCTCATTTTGTCTGTAGTAGAAGCCATTGCTGCGTTCACAGTGCCTTTAAGGGCTACTAATTGAGCGCGTGCAATGCTGTTTACATCACTACGGCTGTTGTAACCAGATCCGTAAGGATTGTTAAATCCGCCACCGCCACCAAAGCTAATGGAAATACCACCAGCACTTGCTTTAGGGTTAATGATCGCATCTAATTTATCTACATAACTCTTTTGTAACATTCTGCGGTACATGTCTATTGCTTTGCCAGACTTTAACTCGCTAAATAAATCGTTTTGTAAGTCGTTGATCATTTCGGTAGCAGCATATACTTTGTCTGCACCAAAACGGTCTACGTTAACTTGCATGCGGTGTAAACGGTCTGTGCTTAACATAGAAGCTAATGCACTTTCTTGCGCACCTGCAATTGGATCAGAAGAACCAGGAACGTTTATTTTATCCCAAATTCTTTTGTCAATCAACCAAGTTGGCGTTTGGAATAATTGTCTGTTTAAAAACCCTAATGCATCTTTTTGATGTTGTTTAGGTGTCGGCTCATAAACAGCTACACCACTTGCAGAAGTTTGGAATGTTTCATATACACCACCAACGTTGCGGCTTACATGTCCAATGTATCTTCTAAATTGGCCTAATAATTGACCGTAAATAGTAGCTACGTTTTCGTTTAAATCACCTTCTTCCGTTGTATACTCAGGAAGTTTAGCAAGTAAACGTTGTAAGTTTTTAACACCATAATCACTCGCTTTTACAGCGTTGTCACTAAGGTCTTCAGATTGGCTACGTGGATCTTGTTGGTTGCCACCTTCGTAGGTACCAAACCAAGCACGAGGGTTTGCTTTAAGTGTTTCAGTAATCAACTTACTGCTCGCTAATTTAGTTTCTTCTTCCGTGTTGCCTGGTATATAACCATAGCCCCAACGGATAGCCCATAAATCGTAATCACCAATGCGAGGGTATAAACCTGCTTTAGAGATATTGTCTTCTGGTTGTGCTACATAGTTAAAACGAGCATAGTCCATAATAGAAGCGGTGTGACCGTTTGCTTCAACCCATGTTTTATCACGTAATTTTTCTACTGGGGTTTTGCTACTGCTACCCATGTTGTGTCTTAAACCTAAAGTATGTCCTACTTCGTGTGAAGAAACGAAACGAATTAAATCGCCCATTAAATCATCATCATATTTCATACTACGTGCACGTGGATCTACCGCTGCAGTTTGAATCATGTACCAATCATGTACAAGCTTCATAACGTTGTGGTACCAGCCAATATGGCTTTCTAAAATTTCTCCACTGCGTGGATCGTGTACGTTAGGACCGTATGCGTTTTCTGTTTCAGAAGCAAAATAACGCACTACAGAATAACGCGCATCTTCTAGGCTCATAGTGGTATCATTTTCTGGCCACTCTTTACCTACAATTGCATTTTTGAAACCAGCTTGTTCAAAAGCTTTCTGCCAATCATTAATACCTAAAATTAGGTGCTTACGCCACTGCTTTGGAGTTGCAGGATCGATGTAATAAATGATTTGTTTTTTAGGTTCTACTAGTTCACCTTTTTTCCATTTTTCAACGTCTGCATCTTTTGGCTCTAATCTCCAACGTACTGCAAATTCTTTGTTTTCTACTTTTTGTTGGTTGTCGCCAAACACAACATAATCATCTGTAAAGAAACCTACACGCTTGTCTGCAATCCTTGCTGCCATTGGCTTTTCAGGAAGTAGTAAAAGCGAAGTGTTTAATTCAATAGTAATCGCGTTGTTGCCATTAGCTGTTGGAATTGATGCTGTAGGCGTAGGACTTGGGGCACCAAATCCACCACCAGCTGCCGAAGAACCAAAAGTTTTTACGGTTCTAATTTCGGTATTAATAGGGTAGGTAGAAATCTTGTCGATATAAGATCTATCTGCAGAAATTTGCGTTAAGCTTAATGAGCGCTTTACTTGAGAACTAACACTTACTAAAGGGTTATCACCTTTAAAGTAATCGGTTACATCAATTACAACACCGCTGCTATCTTTTGAGAAAGCTGCAATTGGGAAAGCTGCTGCAATAGCATTTAAATTTGAATTGGTAACAGCTTTGTAGATATCATCTGTTGGATTTGCATTACTAATAAGTGCAATTCCACGCAAAAAGATGTTGCTGCTTGGTCCTTTTTCAAAAGCCATGGTTTGTTGGTTGGCAATTTCACCACCATAAACACCACGACCGCCACCTACTGCAGGTACTTTAATATAGCGTGTTACAGCTAATATTTGACGGCCCATAAGGCTATTTGGAATTTCAAAGTAGTATTTGTCTTCTACCTTGTGTACGGTAAATAAACCTTTTTGCGATATAGCTTTTGATGTGATCACGTCTTTAAATGCTTTTGGAGCTTGACGTGCACCACCCATACCGGCCATGCCAGCCATGCTTGGCATACCCGCTCTAGCACCAGGTGCTTGCGTGGAGTCTCTTTGTTGTGCGGTACCCATTGTAGTAACTAGGAGCGCCGCCGCGATAAAATAGTTTTTCATTGGTCAATTAAGTTGTTGAATAATGCTTTAAAGATAGGGTGGTATATTATTCACTCCTTTATTTTTTAGACGAACTTGGATGAATGGCAAAATAAATTAAACAAATCGGTGAAAAATTGTGGATTTTGAGCTAATAAGCCGCTTATACTGAGTTATTTAGGCCTATACATGGGTCTTGAAAATTAATTTTCGGCAACCAAATTTGGCTATTTCAATAAATTAACTAATTTGTAAGCCCCTAAGGGTTTATTTGAAGAAGTTTTATGTTTAAAACAAATTTTTAATTAGCATTGTAGGGACAAATTTTTAAATCGGTTTTAATTATTTAAAAAACAAAAAATCTATCGAATCATGGCTGAGACAAAACCAACTGCAACAGCTGCAAAAAGTAGTTCAACTGCACAACCTAACAAAAGCAGTAA
>JACCDN011243622.1_pt1 | contig 13410 bp, 12 predicted proteins | sample 7441691 | NCBI WGS metagenome assembly JACCDN01 (sample SAMN15323439, study PRJNA562643) | freshwater metagenome | isolation source: river surface water | place: USA:Blue River Watershed | collected 2017-08-16 | reverse complement strand
GACACAATGCAAAATCAATGGAATTCCCAATTCAGCGGCAGCCCTTGCTTGGGCGTAAAAAGCATCTTTTTGCAGTGGGATATCTGGCCCCTTCAGTCGATCAACCCCCACTTCCCCGATTGCCAAAACAAAGGGATTCTGGACCACTTCCAGCTTTATTTTCTCAAAATCAGACTCCCAATTGGAATCTACCTCCCAAGGATGAATCCCCATAGAAATAGGAAGCCCTTCCGCCAGGGGAGACTTCCCAGCCTGGAAGATGGAATGGGGCTGCAGCTCTTGATGTGTGTGGATATCCCAACAATGCATTCCCGAATGTCGAAAAAATAGGGTTGAGAAAAAATGCCCCCAAGAAGAACTACTTATTGGGGGCAGGTAAACATCAACTTACTACTTCTCTTAATCCAGTCGCTTTCGCTCTTCGGAACTTCCGGAATTCGAATTCACCCGGAAGCTTTGCCCTTTGGAAAAATTGTATCGAAGCGTGAAACGCACACTCTGATCATTGCGGTATTGGCGAATTTGGGTATCGATATCGGCAAAATTGATTGAAGCGCGGATCCATTGCGTACGGAACAAGTCACCCCCATTGATGGATAGGGAAAGTTTGTCTTTCATCAACGATTTTGTCATTCCAGCATCCACCCATCCAAATCCACGAATCTCTCCTTGCCCCCAAATCTGTGGGCTGAGGTAAATTCCCACCAATTCAAGTTTGAATCCTTTGGGCAGATTAAAGTTATGCTGCGTTCTAAGTAGGTAAGACACTTGGCTAATGTCCAAGACATCTGTAGCAATCAGCGACTTGAATTTATTGTAGTTGACTTGAACCAGATTGGAGGTGTTCCACCATTTTGCCAATTCAACAGGTACCACCCCTTGAAAATTGAAATTCTTAGTCTTGTCAAAATTTGCGGTGAAGGTCGTGCTACTGCGTTCCTCCTCATTCTGTTCAAAAACCTGCATAAAGGCATCTTCCGTGACGCTATAGCCCAAGGTTAGTTGATACGTTCCTTTGATGACGTGGTCCATCTCCATGTTCGTTGAATACTGAGGTCTCAGACTTGGATTCCCCTTTTCAGTGGTCAAGGGATCAATGTAGTACACAAAAGGGTTGAGTAAGCGGTAGTTAGGACGCGTAATTCGTCGGTTTACATTGTAGACCACTTGGTAGGCATCGCTAATTTTATGTTGCAAAAATACACTTGGAAATAAGTTGACATACTCTTGTCGATTGACTTGGTTGAGCGTCTTGGAAGTACCGGTCACGTCAGAATATTCCATTCGCAAGCCTGCCTGATAGGATAATTTCGGTGAAAAATCCCCCTTCAAGGAACTGTAAGCGGCCAAGACATTCTCTTGGTAGATAAAGCGGTTGGAATTGGGATCAGGCTGAAGTGGCCCATCATTAACTCCTCGACTCAAGTCAAGATTATTGTCTGATTCTACCCAGCTTCCCTTGAGGCCCGCCTCTAGCAATTTACCTCCTTTCAAGGGTTGGATCCAATCCACCTTGGACGTAAAGATGGTGTAGTACATGTCATTGAGCGTCAGCACACGGTCTTTACTTTGGCCCAAACCAGTTGAATAGGCATTATTCAACAAAGCATGGCTTTCCATATCCATCACCGTAAAATCTAGGTCGGCAGAAATCTTTCCTCCCAAGGTATCCAGTTTGGCATCGTAGTGCAAGTTGGTAAACAATCGACTGCGCTGGTCCTCTGAATCATTGATTGAAGTGAAGCTCGTCCCGTTGGTCTGTCCAGGATTGGAAATACGCGTCCCAGAGTTATTGAGACCATTGCTAGCAGAAGTAGAGGCCTGCACGTTGATCCCCAAATTCTGAGTGGGGGTTAATTCATAGTTGGCAGCCCCTGTAAAGGAAGGAGTATGGCTACGCTCGACGATTCGAGACTCTTGCATAAAAGTAGATTTTCCGCCTTCCACCTGGAAATTTCTGCCGATTTCCAAATCATTAATCTCTACGTACTCATTGTAATTGAACGTTCCATTACTCGTCCATTTTCCTTTTTTGATATTGAGTGTGACTCCCGCATTGGGAACAGCCTTTCCATTGTATCTGCCTCCGATCATCACATTTCCAAAAACCCCATCTATGGTGTTTTTTTTGAGCTGAATGTTGATTACCCCAGCGGCACCCTCAGCATCAAATCGTGCAGAAGGACTGGTCATCACTTCGATACTTTTAATATTGTCAGCGGGCATGGAACGTAAAAAACTGGTCAAATCGGCAACACTCATGTACATGGGACGATCGTTGATCATCACAGTCACCCCTGTCCTTCCGTTCAGATTGATACTTCCATCCGAAGTGATAAATACCCCAGGTGATCTTCCTAATACATCCAAAGCATTGGCTCCTTCCGCCATCACCGTGCCTTCTACATTGACGATAGTTTTATCCGGCTCGATAATGATTTGAGGACGGGTTGCCTTGACAGTGACCTCATCCAAACCAGTTACTTCATCGGCAAGTATAATTGTCCCAAAATCTTTTTGTAGCCCAGTAAGAAGTTCAAACTCCTCTGAAGAGTAAGAGGTATACCCTAGCGAAGATACCACCAGCTTGACCCGGGCAGTTTTGGTAGTAGAAATCGAAAAATTTCCTTCTTCATCGGTCACTGCACCTTCAAGAAGTACTCCTTCTAGGGAGAGCAACGCCGCATTGGCATAGGGCACGGGCTCCCCTTTTTGGTTGGTAATGGTTCCGCGCAATAGGGCTGATTCCTTGGGTTGAGCGGCAAGCGTACTCATTCCTAGCAGATATACAAAAAAGGCTAAGAATAAAAAGTGACTGGTCTTCATGAAGAAAATAGTTGGTTTAGTTTTCTAGTAGATGCAGAAAACCAAGAAAAGGATGTGCCAAATAGAAAAAAATACGAAAAATGATCGCAAACAAGGATTTTGTAATAAGGAAATCAGTAGGCTGTCTCATTTCCGAACAGTGATTTTTCAGAATGGAACAAAAAAACTCCTGAAGAATTTCCTCAGGAGTTCATTTATCTCTGATTAGGGATGGGATTACTTCGCAGCAGCGTAGCGCTTGCTCACAGCATCCCAGTTGACTAGGTTCCAGAACGCCGCGATGTAGTCTGGACGTCTATTTTGGTAGTGTAGGTAGTAGGCATGCTCCCAAACGTCCAAACCTAGGATAGGCGTTCCTGGGCATTCGGAAACATCCATCAAAGGATTGTCTTGGTTAGGAGAAGAGCACACGCAAAGTTCTTTTTTGGTGTCTATACAGAGCCAAGCCCAGCCTGAGCCAAATCGAGTGGCTGCAGCCTTATTGAAAGTTTCTTTGAAGGTATCAAAAGAGCCAAATTTGGCATCGATAGCAGCAGCTAACTCCCCAGTAGGAAGGCCTCCGCCATTTGGTGAAAGGATTTCCCAAAAAAGACTGTGGTTCCAGTGACCACCTCCATTGTTTCGAACAGGGGTATTTGAGCCTGCCACTTTCATCAATTCTTCCAGTGACTTGCCTTCTAGATCAGTGCCTGCTATGGCAGCATTTAAATTGGTTACATATGCATTGTGGTGCTTTCCATGGTGGATTTCCATGGTACGTGCATCGATGTGTGGTTCCAGTGCATCAAATGCATAAGGAAGGGCAGGAAGTTGAAAAGCCATAGGAGTAAGATTAAATGAGGAATAAAATTAATTAGTTCTGTGGATTATGTCCTCTAAACCAGTCTTTTCTTGAAAAAGTTCTGCTGATTTACAAAGACTTTTTTCGAAGGCCTTGAAAGAAGTCAAGAAGCAAATGCTCTGATTCTTTCTCCAGTAATCCTTCGGTCACTTTGGTTTTAGGGTGAAGCATGTGCGAATTGCACTGGCGGTAACCTCGCTTGGGATCCTTGGCCCCGAGGTAGAGTTCACCCAACTGTGCCCAGTAGAGGGCTCCCGCACACATGGGACAGGGCTCGAGCGTTACATACAGTCTACACTCATTCAGGTACTTCCCACCCAAGTAATTTGCGGCGGCGGTTATCGCTAGGATTTCTGCATGGGCCGTGACGTCATTCAATTTTTCGGTTTGGTTATAAGCTCGGGCAATCACCTTGTTTTTTGCCACTACCACCGCCCCAACGGGTACTTCGCCTTCCTCAAAAGCAATCTTTGCCTGCTTGAAGGCTTCATTCATGAAGTACTCGTGTGAAAAAAGGTCCAAAGTTTTTAGAAATTAAAGAGGGCCAAGATTTCTTCGCGAACTCCCTTATTGATTACAAAAGCAAGAATTAAAGAAACTATCAAGCCGGCAAATGCTTTGAACATGTCTTTTCTAGCCAATCGAAAAGCCCTTACCAACCAAGCGCTTCGTTTCTTTGCTTTCCCATGTTTACCCAAGGCAATCGCAAATTCCCTTCCAGCAAGCAGGCCAATAAATACCCAGGTGGTACTCATCGGCACGTTATTGTACATCTTGAAATAAAACAAAATCACTGCATACACTAAATCCACCAAGGTGGCAGCGCGCACATCGGCAACATTTGTTTTTTCATTGATGATGTCCTGGATTTTGTCTCCTTTCAGGAAAAATATGAGCCCAAGCCCTAAGAATACAAAACCGGTATAGACTACAAATTCTAAGGTATTCAACTGTCTTGGAAGGAATACGGCAATGTTGGCAGCATCTTGCATAATCCATACCGCCCATAGCGTCCCGGATGTTAACCATTGCAAGACCATCCAATAAGACCTAGCCTGTCCTTTGAGGTAATTTTTAACAAAGCGCTCAAGTAAAAACCAAACAAAAATCGCCAAAACAAAAGCCAGTACATAGCCAAAAAAACTTTTGGTCATTACCGATACAATCGTACCCGCTTTGTAGGTAAATACATTAAGCAACAAGAAGGTGGTAGACACTGGCCACCTCATCCTTGTCATTACCAAAAGGACTATAGGGGCAGCAAGTTGAAGAAAAACAAAACTTTCGGGGGCTTTTTCCAATCCAGGGGTACTCAATAATTTAAAGGTGACGTCCCCATCAAAAACAACCCAACTGTAGGTAATCGTGGCAACCCAAATCAGACCGATAAAAATCCACAACCAATACCACTTGATCTTTTGATTGGAAACGATAAAGGTTCCAATGGTCTGAATACTGTCATTGGCAATGGCGGAATAAGCTGCCAAAGCAAAGCCAAACCACATGGCGGCATAGGTGTACTCGGTGATTAAGCCAGCTATGGAAACAAGAATGAGCGTGATGATCAAAAATGGACGTTCGGTCTTGGCAAAATCAAAAATCGAATAGGTCTTTTTGGAAAGGTTTTCCTGATTAATGTTTTGATCAATCAGCTTTTGCTTGGCCATGGGAGAAATTGAGATGAACTGATTTCAAAAATAAATAAGTTATTCCGCAACACGTGTTATTAAATTGTTAAAAGAAAGAAAAACAATTCCCAAAAACAGAAATCTCAATTGATTTTAGGGAAAAAAAGACAATTTTTGTAGTCATAGGAACAATTAATCTGGATTGTTCCAATGACTACAAAAATGGATAACTTGGAAAGGCAGGAGGGTCCTGCCACAGGAAATTTTTTACAGTATGCACAGGTATTCTTTGCCTTGTTGCTTTTCATTTTTGCCATTGACCTGCTTACCGTTGGCGTCGGGAACATCAATGGAGGCCTTGCATTAGAAATTCTTAATGCCACCAAAAATCCCTTTATCAGCCTATTCATAGGCTTATTGGTTACAGCATTAATTCAAAGTAGTTCGACCGTCACCGCCAGCGTCGTGGCAATTGTGGCTTCGGGAAATCTCACCCTACAACAAGCCGTTCCGATTGTATTGGGGGCCAATATCGGAACCACGCTTACCTCTACGCTCGTGTCCTTATCGTATCTGATGAATAAAAAGGAGTTTCGTCGAGCACTTTCTGCTGGGATTTCACACGATTTGTTCAACATCCTTTCGGTTTTTTTGCTTTTCCCCTTAGAAATTTACTTTGGATTTCTATCCAAAACCGCAAGCCATATTGCGGATTGGTTTGCTTCAGACAATTCCTTTGAAGGCCCTATTGTCTATAACCGAATGTTTACCCGATCTTGGACCGAGTGGGTTGTCACCCAGATCCACCAACCTGTGGTATCCATGATTCTGTCAATTGTACTCGTGTTTATAGCGATCAAGGTCTTGTCCACTGCCATGTACAAATCCTTTATCAAAAACACATTTCAGGACATCAACAAGGTCATTTTTCAAAAAACGGGGCTGGCCTTTTTTTATGGACTTTTCTTTACTGCGGCCGTTCAATCCAGCACGGTGACTACATCTTTGGTAGTGCCACTCGTAGCAAGCAAAAAAGTAACCTTGAGTAAAGCTTTTCCATTCATCATCGGCGCAAACATTGGTACCACCATCACTGCTGTTATTGCATCCATCTACAAGCCTGAAGCTGCCATTGCTCTAGCCTTGGTTCACGTTTTATTCAATAGTTTTGGAGCCTTGATCTTTTTACCCTTCTCCGGTATTCGAAAAATTCCGGTTTGGATTGCGAACTACATGGGAAGGATATCCTTGAAGTACCGGATCGTTGGCTTTGCTTACATACTACTCACCTTTTTCATCATCCCATTCTTATTGATATACTTTACCAAGGGCTAAGTTTTTTCACTTCTCCAATCATCCATTAGAGATTTAGCTGCGCTGGTACCCAAGCGATCTGCACCTGCTTGAATTAAGGCTAAGGCTTGATCTAAGGTTTTTATTCCCCCACTTGCTTTGATGCCTACGGTAGAGGGCAGCACCTGCCGCATCAATTGGATGTCCTCCACCTTAGCTCCAGAAGGAGCATATCCAGTAGAGGTTTTTACAAAGTCTGCACCGGCATCTTGGCAAATCAAACAGGCTTCCTGGATTTGGGCAGGACTTAGGTAGGCAGTTTCAATGATTACTTTCAGAATCTTTTCGGAGTCATGAGCCACTTTTGCCAGCTGGGCAAGTTCAATCTTTGGCCACGACATCCCCGAGTGGAAGGCTGATTGTGACCATACCACATCCAGTTCATCTGCCCCTCCTTCAATGGCCGCATGGGCCTCTGCTACCTTGGCAGCTGTCAATTCATATCCAAAAGGAAAACCGATTACGGTAACCACTTGGACATCTTCATCTCCAATATCCCGCTTTACTTTCTTTACCCAAAAAGGTGGGACACAAATTCCGATAAACTGCTCGGCTATGGCATCTGCTATCAATAGCTCGATTTCTCGCTCCGTGACCATAGGCTTGAGCAAGGTAGATTCTAAGTATCGATTTAGTTTCATAGTAGTGAATTAGAAAGTGGTATTCACGTAATCGCTCAGGTACATGAATTCCAAAGTCAGATCTCCATCTCTGGCAATGGTCGCTTTTTCTAGAATTGACGAAATGTCTTTCCCCAATTCTGGAATGACCCATTCTCGAAGTTGGCGAGCAAATTCAGCGGAAGATTCCCTAGGTAGTTCACAGGGCAAATTATCGATGGCCATCACTGAAATACTATCCTGCTTGCCAAAGGGAGACAGCTCTTTTCCAGTCATGCGATCTACATCATACACTGGATCTAGAATGGTAGAAGCGCGCTGCGTAGTGGGAATAGATCCATCCAAATCACAGGTAATGTCGGCAATTACCGAAATCGAAAAATCAGTAGATTGGATTGCGGGCAACTCAAATAATCTTGGCGCTTTGGGATCCCAATAGGCAGCTGCAATTAAAATTTCCCCAGCTTGTGCAAAGGGTAAGAAATGACTTTCATAGGCTTCGGGATGGGTATAAAAATCAGCCTGATTGTATCCTCCATCCGATTTTCTCCGCAAATAATCAGCAGAGGAAAGGCAAACAAATACAGGTTCATCAAAGTCGGTGCTAAGGAATTCTTGGGGTTCCACCTCTCGAATTCCCAAGATGGTCAAGATTTCCAAAACCCCTTTTCCTACTCTTCCTCTCCCTGTCACTATGATTTTAATCGGAGGAAGTATAACCTTTCTTAATTCTAATTCCACATCCTTTAAGTCCTTGCAGGCAGAAGCTCTTTTGATTTCAAATAAGCCTGTCTTCATGCCATAGGTCCAAAACGCATTGTAGGCTCCTACAATTCCAGCCCAGCGTCCAAAAGCTACTACTCGCTCCCCTGCTGGGTTTTTCAATAGTTCATAGTCAATTAAGCGTATAGATTTAGCCAGGATCGCCTGCAGCAAAGCCTGATTTTTAGGCTGTTTTTTAATGGTATGGGAGAAGAAAAAATAAGTCTTTTCTGGAATCAATTGATTAATTGGTACTTCCTTCACTCCAAATAAAATATCCGCTTCCGAAATGTCCGTTACCACCTCTATCCCTTTCTCCTCGTATTCTTTATCTGTGAAACAACGGAAATCACTTTTTTCTACACAAATAGAAAGGATATCTCCAAAACTCTTTTGAATCTCCTGAAGAATCTCTGGAGTGAATGGGCTGCGTTGATCTGCAGGGATTTTCCCTTCTCGGATGATACCAATTTTCATAAAAAGTAAGTCATTTGGGTAAATTGATTCTGACAATTTAGCCCGCATAGATTCATTCAAAAAACACTTTCTTACCTATGGGGCATTGCTAGGCCAAGTTAGAAAGAATTTTGGAGCAGAGAACCACTTCCCACTCGAAAAAAGGGCAAGGCTAAACCTAACTAAAAAAGGGGCTCAACGCCCCTTTTATTAATCTATTCCTAAGAAATCTACTTGGAAAACCAAGACTGAATTCTCTGGGATTTTATCGTTGTTTTTTTGATTGCTGTAGCCGTAAGGTGAGGGAATAATGATCGTTGCCTTAGAGGTCGGGCGAAGCCGCTTGAATCCAATGTCCCAACCCGTAATTACCGTAGAACCTCCCACTACAAAACTAAGTGGAGCATAGACCCTGCCTTCCACAAATATGTTTTTGAGCCGGGCAACATTCTCATAGGAAGTGTCAAATACCGTTCCAGTAGTCATCAACTTGCCAATGTAATCCGTATACACCACGGTATTGTTGGTTGGGCGAGATCCCTTGCCTTCTTGATGAACAATGACCACAACTCCACTCGGATCATGGATACGGTAAATGCTATCTATTTTGGCCGTATCCAAATAGGCCGCAATTTTCTTCCGATCAATAGCTAGATTGCCTTCAAAATCATAGACTGGACCCTGATTAAAGGGACTTGTGGTCTCACAAGCACTAAGGCTTACTAGGGCAAAAAGGCAGAGTATTAAAAGATTACGCATCATGGATTTAGATTCGGGCCTTTTTTAACCTGTACAAGATCAAGTTCAAATATCAATGGAGAATTTGCAGGAATCGATCCACTTGCCTGAGTTCCATAACCAAGCCTAGAAGGAAAAATCACGGTCGCCTTTTCGCCCGGATGCATCATGGAAATGGCGAACTCAAATCCAGTGATGGTAAATCCATACCCGACTGCGTAACGCAAAGGCTGATACCTTCTCGTTGAATTGAAGACCCCGTTATCTTTTGCAATCTGTTCAATAGAAGTATCAAAAACCTTCTTATTAAGGTCCCTACCAGTATAGTTGACTGTTACTGTATCCCCTCGCGTTAAACTGTTTCGCTCTGGTTTAGTAGAAACTTGCCAAAACATATAAAACCCTTCGACCGGCTCGCTGTATTCTTTTACACTTGAAATGGGATTTTCTTGAAGAAACTTTTCAATAGCTTCTTTGTCTCGCTGCAAAATGACTTCCTGCGTTTGATCAGAATCCACACAGGATAGCATAGCGAGTGCTCCTACAAGCAAGGTTAATGCGGCAAATAGTCTGGATTTCATAGGTTCTGGCTTACTTTTTTAGGGTTTATTCCTTATTTCTGAGCGTCTGTTACTTCTACGTCAAATACAAGAATAGAGTTTCCAGGGATATTTGCTCTTGGTTCTCCCGGCTCGCCATAACCAAGCGGAGAAGGAATGATTAACTTGGCTTTAGATCCTTTTTTCAACAGCATCAAGCCTTCGTCCCAACCTGGAATCACTTGACCCATGCCTACATTTACTCGAAGGGGTTCGTAAGGGCGCTCAGGGTTAAATTTATTGTTTGCTTTGGCAAGTTCAGGCCAAGAAGTATCAAATAGGGGACCATCAAGTAAATAGCCAGCATAGTTTACATACAGGGTAGTACCTGGAGTAGTTGCCTCACCTGTTCCTTCTTTTTCAATCACGTAGTACAATCCACTTTGGGTCTTTTGTGCCTTCAAGTTGTTTTTAGTCAAGTAAGCTTCGATGGTTTTAGCCTCTTCCACAAGAAGTGCCTTTGCTCGTTCCACTGCTTTTTTCTGTTCCTTTTGTCCAATTTCCTCATACAATGCTTGCATCTCAGCCTCGGTTTTTACTTCAAAAGCACCTAATCTTACTTTTAAAAGATCATCCGACTTGATTCCAGGAGGAGTGTTTTCTCCCATAATCATTTTTGCTGGAACCTGAAAATTGATTGAATCTCCTTTTTTAAGCCCAAAAAGAATCTCTTCAATTCCACTTTGTGGTTTAATTGTATCATTGATAATTATCCCTTGAGGAAAAGGGTCTTCAAGGCTGGAAATAATAATAGAGTCAGCCTGAGTTAAAATCTCGAGGTTGTACAAAAGAATATTACCATTTGCTGGCTTCTCTGTTCCTTCATTGATGTAGGTAAATTCAATAGCATCCTTCTCAGTTACCTTTGTTTTTTGGCAAGAAGATAGCGTGCTTACCCCAGTAACAAGGGCAAATAGGAGTACTAGGGATTTGTAATTTTTCATAAATGGATAGGTGAATTTCAAATTTTACTGTCTTTAGTTTAGGTCTAGGATACTGATTCGGAATGAAAAAGGTCTTCTTGATATTCTCGAACTAGAGATTCAAAGCGTGCAACTGTTTTCTTCAAGCTTAAGGAAGATTTTCCTCCAGAGGCGTTTTTATGTCCTCCACCTCCAAAGTGAGCCGCAGCAAACTTATTCACTGCCACATCCACACTCGAACGGAAGGAAATTTTTACCCCATCTTCTCGCTCAGAAAATAAAGCGGCTAACTTCACTCCATCCAAAGATAAGGCATAATTCACCAAACCTTCGGTGTCTCCAGTCTGGCTTTGATATTTTTTAAGATCTTTTTTACTAATCACAAAATAGGCGGTATGCAAATCTTCCCGAACAACCAACCGCCTCGTGATGGCAAAACCGATGAATTTGAGACGATTTAACGAATTGGAATCGTAAATCAAATTTGCAATTTCCGTCGCATTGGCTCCCGCTTCGAGCAATTCCGCTACGACCAAATGAACATTTTTTGTTGTATTGGGATGGCGAAATCCTCCCGTATCGGTCAAAATCCCCGCGTATAGGCAAGAAGCAATGTGCTTATCGATTAACTCCTTGTCCCCAAGCGAAACAATCAGTTCATAGACAAGCTCACAAGTAGCTGCCGCTTGCGTGCTCCACAACCTGTGGTGCGCAAAATCCTCCGGATCCTGGTGGTGATCAATGTTGACTATGAAGGCTTTGGATTGGCGAATCAATTCACCCAACTCATTTACTCGGTTCAACACAGAAAAGTCCAAACAGAAAATTAGTTCGGCTTTTTCCAATTTGACGAGGGCCTTCTTTCGATCTCCCTCTTTGGAAAAATCCAACACCGCATCGTTGCCCTTCATCCAGGTCAAAAAATAAGGATAGTCCGACGGCGTAATAACCGTCACCTCGTGGCCTTTTTTGATTAGGTAGTTAGCCAAACCCAAAGAAGACCCTAAGGCATCCGCATCAGGCTTCACATGGGTAGTAATGACAATTTTCCTAGGTGAGGAAAGTTTTTGAATAAACGTACCTAAAGCTTCCATTAATTTGATTCAGCTGCACTTTTGGCTCCGGAGGCAGCAAAGGTCAGCAAATTTTAATCAATTCCCAAAGCATCAAATTTACTGATAATGAAGCATCTAGGATAGAATTCCAGATCTTCCATTTAAATATGAATCAAAAAGCGCTAATTTTGCAGCCGAAATAAACCAATGAAACTCCAAATCCCATGGCAGGTAAAAGAACATTCACCATGATTAAGCCAGATGCTTTCCTAGCAGGCAACTCAGGTGCAATTTTAAAAATGATTGAAGAGGCAGGCTTTAAAATCGTTGCTTTAAAGGCTACCCGACTTACTCCGGAACTAGCAGGAAAATTTTATGAAGTACATAGCGAAAGACCTTTCTACAAGGACCTTTGCAACTACATGTCTTCTGGGCCAATTTTTGCCGCTATCCTAGAAAAAAACAATGCTGTAGAAGATTTCCGTACCCTAATCGGCGCTACGAATCCAGCCAATGCAGCAGAGGGCACTATCCGCAAAATATTTGCTAAATCCATCGAGGCAAATGCCGTGCACGGATCTGACTCAGACGAAAATGCTGCCATTGAAGGCAACTTCTTCTTCAACCAATACGAGCGAGTACTTTAATCCTCCCCTCAAAAAATGAAAGAGCGACCTAATGGGCCGCTCTTTTTTTTTGGAAAAGAATTACTTATTCAAATTGGGGATTTCTTCCGACATGATCTTGGCAGAAAGCAAGGCCAAAGGAATACCTCCCCCTGGATGCACCGACCCCCCACAGAAATAGAGATTTTTGAGTTGGGAGGAAACATTTGGATGTCTCAAAAAAGCAGCGAATCGCGTATTGGAACTATTGCCATACAAGGCTCCTTGCGCAGAGGAGGTCTTGAATTCAATGCTTCTAGGATCCAGCACTTCTTCAAAGGCAATCAATTGCTCAATATCTGCATGGAGCAATCGGCTCAACTTGGCAATAATATTCTTCCTAGCCTTGGCAATCAACTGGTCCCAATCTTGACCTTGATTATTGGGTACATTGATCATCGTAAACCAATTCATTCCTCCCGAAGGCGCATCGTCTGGTTTGGTCACAGAAGTGCAATTGATGTATACAGTAGGATCCTCAGAGATAGTCCCCCGCTTGAAAATATGCGCAAACTCGGTCTCGTAATCCGCTGAAAAAAAGATGTTGTGCATGCCTATCTCCTCAAAGACTTGAGTTATCCCCCAGTAAAAAATCAGCGCAGAACTAGACTTAGGCTGTTCCAATAGTCTTTTTGGTTGCACCTGCTTTTTAAGGATGGTCTTGTAGGCATTGACCATGTCCATGTTGTTGACTACAAGATCTGCAGGCAAATTTTCTCCCTTCACCCGCAAGCCACAAACTCGGCCCTTTTCCACCAAAACTTCTTCTACCGGTGCATTGAAATGGTAACGAACGCCCAAAGACAAAGCCAATTGGTACAAACTCATGCTGATGTCGTGCATGCCCCGCTTGGGGAAATAGGCTCCTAGATTAAACTCAAGGTGGGGAATAATGGTCAATGTCGCTGGAGTCTTGTAAGGGTCGGAGCCGTTGTATGTCGCAT
>JACCDN010007681.1_pt1 | contig 13413 bp, 12 predicted proteins | sample 7441691 | NCBI WGS metagenome assembly JACCDN01 (sample SAMN15323439, study PRJNA562643) | freshwater metagenome | isolation source: river surface water | place: USA:Blue River Watershed | collected 2017-08-16 | reverse complement strand
GCAATGCGCGCACTGTGTTGCTGATCACTTTGCGCAGCGACAAGTCACTGCCGGTCGCCGACTTGAGCAAGCGGGACTCCAATGCCGCCGAAATCCACAGCGTGACGATCAACACCGCACCAGCTGTGAGCGCGCCCTCGATGAGGGTGCGCACCGACAACAAAGAGCCTCCGACTTTCCAGCGAATCTGGTCGAGTTCTTCCAACACCAGCGGCAAGATGCCGGTGACCCAAAGCACCACAGCCAACCACGCCACCCATGAAATCGTGCGCTCCATGACCCGCACAAATGCCGCTTCACCAAAGGCCACTTGCAACACCTTGACGCCAAACCGAATCAACGCCAAAGAGATGCAAACGGGCAACAAAATGGCAAACAAAGCCACAGGATGGTCGCCCGTTAAAAGAGTGCGGGCGGCAAAGGTCAGGCCCAGCAAGACCGCCGGAAACAACACGCCGTCAATCATACGCCGGCCCAACAGCACCGACAAATCTTGTGCGGCAAAAGCTTGGCGCACACCCCACACGACCAGCCACGCCAGCGCCACGCACACCGCAAACGCCCCCAACACCTGCAGCGACTCGGCCGTGGCCAAAGTATCCAGCCACGCCATGGGGTCGGCTATGTGCAAAGACTTCACGCTCGCCATGTGAATTTCCCTCTATCTAAACCTGATGTCATTTTGATCAACCCAACGCATCAGACATCGGCCAACACACGCAAGTGCGCCTCGACGCTTCGGCCCAAGGCATTCAAGTTGTAGCCGCCTTCCAGACAACTGACGATACGTCCTTTGGCATAGCGCAAGGCCAATTCTTTGATGCGTTGGGTGATCCACGCGTAGTCTTGTTCAACCAAACCCATCTGTCCCATGTCATCTTCGCGGTGGGCATCAAAGCCCGCACTGATAAAAATCAACTCCGGCTTGTGCGCCTCTAAGCGCGGCATCCACATCATCTCGATCAACTCACGAATGTCCATGCCCTTGGTGTAGGCCGGCACGGGCACATTGACCAAATTGGTCGCAGTCGAAGTCGACCCCCCCTCTGGGAAGAAGGGGTGCTGGAAAAAACTCACCATCAAAATGCGCTCGTCACCCGCCACGATGTTTTCGGTTCCGTTGCCGTGGTGGACATCAAAGTCGACGATCGCGACGCGCTTCAGGCCATGCCGCTCCACCGCATGTTTGGCGGCAATGGCCACGTTGTTGAAAAAGCAAAAGCCCATGGCTTTGTCTCGACAGGCGTGATGCCCTGGGGGTCGCACGGCGCAAAAAGCATTTTCGAGTTCGCCCGCCATCACCGCATCGGTGGCTTCAATCGCCGCTCCGGCCGACAGCAAGGCGGCATCCCAAGTGTGCGCGTTGATCGAGGTGTCGGGATCAATCGACAAGTGCTTGGGCCCACCTGCAGCCATGTCTTCGCGCAACACATCGCCCAAACCCCGCAAAGAAGCAACATGCATGCGTCCATGGGCCAACTCAATATCGGCCAATGACGCAGGGCCAGCCTCTCGGCGTTGCAGGGCCATATCGAGACCCGTAATCAACAAACGGTCTTCAATGGCGCTCAAACGCTCGGGACATTCAGGATGCCCCGCCCCCATTTCGTGCTTCATGCAGGTGGGGTGAGTGAAATAACCTGTTGCACCCATAAATCTTTGTTTCCAGAAATATCAACAGCGCATTCAAGCTGTTGATATTGTTGTTTGTCTTCACTTATTAGGATTTCAGCTTATCACGCCAACCGCCCAATTGGGCTTGCCCCTGCTGGGGCGATTAAACTGATACCGAACACATTTTCTCTCTTCACTCTTCGTTGTTGACTCCCATGCGCCTGAATAAATTCGTTGCGGTCTTGATGAGCTTGGGTGTCCTGTGGGCTTCATGCCAGACAGCGCTGGCCCAAACCCCAGCTCAGCCCACCCAAAAGAATCAAAAAAAACAACAGGCCAAGGCCAAAAAGAAAACCAACGCACCTTCGGCACGACAAAAGAGCACGCCAGCCCTTGCAACGGCGGCTGACTCACTAATGAACCAAAATGAAGCCGTCTCTCTCTGGGCGACCGAGGCGGCTCAAAGACTGAATCTGGACCCGGCTTGGGTACAAAAGACCATGCAAAAGGCCCAGCGCTTGCCCTTGGTCGAGAAGTTGGTTTTGCCTGCGGCCAGCCCTGCGGCCAAGGACTGGGGTGCTTATCGGGCACGATTTATTGAACCGATTCGAATTCAGGCCGGCGCACGATTTTGGTTGCGCCACCGCGCCACACTAGAAAAAGCAGAACGCGAGTTCGGCGTGCCCGCCTCCATCATCGTGGGCATCATTGGTGTTGAAACCTTGTATGGCCAAAACACCGGCAACTTCAGGGTGCTCGATGCGTTGGGCACGCTGGCCTTTCATTTTCCGCAAGCGCACCCCAGAGCCGCAGAACGACAAGCCTTTTTCCGCGGGGAGTTAGAGCAATTTTTGCTGCTGACTTCGCGCAGCGGTGCCAACCCACTGGCGGTGCGAGGCAGCTATGCAGGGGCATTGGGGCTGCCCCAATTCATGCCCTCCAGTTGGGCCAAATTTGCGGTGGACTATGACGGCGATGGCCGCATTGACCTTTTCACCAGCCCTGCCGATGCCATTGGCTCTGTCGCCAATTACTTCAAAGCCTTTCAGTGGCGCCCGGGCATGCCCACGCATTACCCCGTGACCCTGGCCCCCGGCAAAACCGACATGGACGGCCTGTTGGCCCCAGACATCTTGCCGACGTTCAGCGTGACCCAATTTGTGGGCAAAGGCGCAGCACTCGAAGGCGCGGCGCTGCAACACGCCGGCCCCTTGGCGCTGATCGAACTGCGCAACGGACCGGACGAACCCAGCTACGTAGCAGGCACCGAAAACTTTTACGCCATCACCCGCTACAACTGGAGCAGCTACTACGCCATGGCGGTGATTGATTTGGCCGATGCGGTGGCGCGAGAAGTTCAAAGCAGGCCTTGAAGACCCTCACGCATGAACCCGCTGAACCCCAAAAAACTGCTGCTGACCAAGTGGACAGCGGTCAAACCTGTGGCCAAACAAAAGCACTTTTTGGTCTCTCGGGTGATTCAACCCGAGCAGCCGACCGACCCGATTGAGTCCGTGGAGATCGAGGCGGTTTTCTCAAAGACCACGCAGGTCATAGCCTGGCGCGAGCTTCACGATGATGGTGTTTGGCGACAGGGATGGGTTTGAAATTCAAATTGTTTTCATGAACTTCGGTTTTGGCTTTTTATGTAATTCAGCCGTGATTGTCTTTACTCAGAACTGGACTCAATCTAGAGTCTCGTTATTGGTTCACTGAGCATGAATTTGATTGAAATTTATTGGAGTAAATTTGATGTATGGGCCATTACCAATACCGCCCACCATCAGAAAACAACAATAATAAATTTTCTTTTAGAGGCTCTAATCGCCTTGATTTTTAGCCCAAAGCGATTTTCATAAATTTATTACTTTGATCCTTCTTTTATCATAATATCCTGCCCCATGATTAATTTCAATACTGGCGGATAGACATATGCACTGCCATTGTTGTGGTCAATGATTGCTCCAATCCCTCCACCAAAAATAATATTGCCAAACATATTGGCCTTAGTTCTAGATACCACATTGGATCGAGCGTCAGAGAAACCTGACTTTTTGCAATTCACCATCAAATCTTTATTGGAACGCCGCACCATAACAGTCGCTGGCGTCACAGCTGTCCAAGTACCTTCATCATTTTTGAGTTCACACGAAGCACCTGTTAAATCTTGATTGTCTACGGTATATGTCATTACCGATAAATTTTGACCAGTTCCTTCACCGGTAATTGTCGAGCAACCCGACAAAAAAGCTGAAACTGTCAAAATTGAAATTAAAATAGATTTTTGCATTATCTTCCCTGATTGATTTTTGGACTTTAAATTTTATACCAAGGTATTTATTTTGTCCAACCAATCAAGAGTAACTGAAGCCATCAATAGACGGCAAATAAGCAATCTCTTAATTCATAAAATCAATGAAAATATTAAAAATAGTAACCCGTCTGGCAATAGGACAAGTCGATGTTCCAAGATGACATTGAAAACAATTTAAAGCTTCTATTCAACAATCAGTGCGAGAAATCCGATTAATTTAATCGTTAATTTCAATTGTGAATAGTTCATCTTCCGCGCCATGGCGGTGATTGATTTGGCCGATGCGTTAGCGCGAGAATTTCAAAGCAGTCCTTGATGCGCTCAACTTGATTGCAAGGAGCTTATTTTTCTTGGTACCGCCGCCCTAACGCCAGCAGTTGAGGCGTTTCAATGACCGCGTTAAGACCGTCAAAGTTCAACATTTTGTCTTGCCAGGGGCGCGTGAACTGGTGGGCGTGCAGACTGGCGTAATACCCTTGCAGGGTATGCAACACGGCCCGAGCAGTGCCGCCAGGGAAGATCACAATTTTGAATCCGCGTTCGCCCAACTCGGTGGCACTTTGAACGGGCGTCATGCCGCCTTCCACCATGTTGGCCAACAGCGGGACGCGATTTGCAAATTGGGCACAGGCCAGATTCATTTGTTCATCGGACCGCAATGCCTCAATGAACAACGCATCCACACCGCATTCCAAGTAGCGTTCTGCTCGCTCTAAAGCCGCTTCCAAACCTTCAACAGCCACCGCATCGGTTCGGGCCAAGATGAGCGTGTTCTTGTTTTGCCGGGCATCCAAAGCTGCGCGCAGTTTGCCTTGCATTTCGCCCACTGACACCACGCCCTTGCCCTCCAGGTGGCCACAGCGCTTGGGGAATGTCTGGTCTTCAATCTGGATCATGGCAGCCCCGGCCCGCTCAAAGTCGCGCACGGTGCGCTGGGTGTTCAGGGCATTTCCGAATCCTGTATCGGCATCCACAATCACGGGAACGCTGACCCGATCGGTGATGTGGGCCAGTGTCTGCGCCACTTCAGTGGCCGTGGTCAGTCCGATGTCCGAACGCCCCAGCCGGGTGTACGCGATCGATGCACCCGACAAATAGAGCGCCTCAAAACCTGCTTGCTGGGCGACCAATGCCGTCAATGCATCGTAAACACCGGGTGCAAGCAATGGCTTGTTCATTTGCAGCCGTTGGGCCAATGGGGGTGTTGGGCTCATGGTGCAGCGTCCTTCAAAATTTGTTCTGCTGTGTGTGCAGCAATGTGGCCACCGGCTATGGCGCTGAGCAAGCCATTGCCCGACAAATAGCCCCAGACCTCTTGCCCCGAGACACCCCGAGCGGCACCGCCTGCAGCCAATAAATTGGGCAACGGCTGGCCATCTTCACGCAACACGCGGGCATCGGCATCAATGTCCAAACCGCCCTGTGTGTGAAACAAGGCCCCTGTGACTTTGATGGCGCAGAACGGCGCTTGCAAAGGGCGTTTGAAATGGCGATGGTTGGTGGGGTCGGTCCCCGCAGCGATCGCATCGATGGTTTTTTGCAAACAGTCTGTCGGACAACCGATCAGTTTGGCCAGTCCATCCACATCCTCCGCTTGCTGGACGGCCCCAGCACTTTGCGCGGCTACAAAGTCTGGGAAATCTTGCGCAAACTGAAGCAATGCACCGTCAAAAACATTCCACGCCACGCCGCCTGGTTGGGCCAAAACGTGCACCGCAGCTTCAGAATAGCCTTGCGTTTCGTCGTGGAAGCGCTGGCCAAGGGCATTGATTTGAACGCCGCCTTCCATCATCAGGGCCCAGGAAATCAAGGCGCCTTGCGGCACAGCCCAAGAGCCATGCCCTTGATAGGCCCCCAAATCAGCCAAACGGGCGCCCAACTGTTGGCCCCATGCGATGGCGCTGCCATCGTTGCCCACATGGCCTGCATAAGTGGCCTCGGCCATTTCGGGCAAGAATTTTTTCACCAAAGGTGCGGCCCCGCCAAAGCCATTGCATGCCAGCAGCACCACATCGCATCGCAGGCGCTCGGTCTGTCCGTCGGGCCTCACATAGCCAACGCCATGGAGGCGTTGCGTCTCGTCGGCAAACAGTTCGGTGACCTGTGCCTGTGTCAACACCACCACGCCTGCAGCGTCGGTCGCAGCTTGCAACCGGCTCATCAGTGCAGCCCCGGTTTTTTCGGGCACGGCATGCATGCGGTGTGCACTGTGACCTGGGTATAAAAAATTATCCAGCACCTGCCAAGGCAAACCGTGATGATTGGCCAAGGCGTCCAGAGCGGGACCAATGTGCAAAGCGTAGGCCTGTGCCAAATGCGCTGCAGCCTGGCCATGGGCCTTGGCCTGTATGTCGGCAACAAACAAGTCAACGCTGTCGGTGATGCCTTGTGCACGCTGCGCTTGCGTTCTTGGTGCTGGAATAAATCCCGATGACAGTGCGGTAGAGCCCGCTGCGAATGCATCGCGCTCTAACACCACGCACGCCACACCCAAGCGGTGCAATGCCAACGCCGCGGTCAGCCCACAGGCGCCAGCACCCACGATGACAACCGGAATATGGTCTTCCGTCTGCAAATCGGCGGCTGGGCAAACTTGCGGCAGCAACGCTTTCATGGCATCAGCTCAGATGACGTAAAAACGCTGCGCTGTCCATGACATCAGCCACCGAGCCCATGTCGGCCAATGCAGCTTGGTGCGCCGCATCGCTGAAAGCGGCACACCCATCCGACAACACGATGACGTGGTAATCACGCACATGCGCATCGCGAACGGTACTGGCCACACCCCCGTTGGTCACAATGCCGCACACCACCAAAGTATCTATGCCCGACTTTTTGAGCACCCAGTCGAGTTGTGTGTTGAAAAAAGCCGAATAAGCCACCTTGAACACCGACACATCCACCAGCGGCGCCAACAAGTCCACATTGGCTTGGCCACGGCTGCCGGGCGCAAAGTCACCCTGACGCAAAAACGGACGGCGCTCTTTCAGATGTGCCGAAATCATGGGCTCGCCTTTTGCGTTGGGCCACAAGGTGAACAAACTGGCGGTCACCAGACCACCGTGCGCTTTGATTGCCCGCGCGACTGGGGCCATGCGCTCAGGCAGTTGCACTGCCTCAGCGCTCAAGGTGTTGCCCCGCGCGTAAGCGCCATCAGGGGCCAGAAAATCGTTTTGCAGATCGACGATGACCATGCCCAACTTGGCGTTTTTTATATTCATGCCGAACGCTCCACCAACAAGTTGCCAAGTGCATCCACCCGGCCTTCGAAGCCGGGTTCCAACCACACCGTGGTGTCGGGTTGCTCCAGAATGGCAGGCCCTTGCACCACCGCACCTACGGGCAAACTCAGTCGCTCATAGCGTTTGGCAGTCCACCACTGACCTTGGTGGAAGACCTCTTGTTCACCCACTGGCGTGGTGCGGCCTTCACCTTGTGGCGCCAACACGGCCAAATCAAACTTGGGGCGCCGTCCAATCCGGGCGTAACGCAGGTTCATCACCCGAATGACCGGACCTTGCAATACACGACCAAAGGCATGTTGGTAAGCCGTCTCAAAGGCCTGCAACAACCCGGTTGCATTCAGTTGTTCACGCTTCACGGGCACTTGCAAAGTGTGCGTTTGTCCCATGTAAAGCATGTCAAAGCTGATGACTTCATCCACCCGAACAAAACGCACACCCGCTGAGTCCAAACGCAATTGGCAAGCCTCGGCCAAGCTGTCCACACGCTGCAGCAAGGTGGGCCAGACCACTTCGGCCAAGGCCACATTCAGTGTCTGAACAGCATCGTGGCGCATGTCTGCCATGACACAGCCCAAAGCCGAAGTGACACCCGGGTAACGAGGCACGATGCCGGTGGTCACGCCCACCTCACGCATCATGGCGCAGACATGCAAACCACCACCGCCGCCAAAGGGCATGTAGGCAAATTGACGCGGATCGTGACCGCGCTCGATCGAGACCACGCGAATGGCGCCCGCCATGCGGGCGTTGGCCACCGTCAACATGGCCTCGGCAGCCGCCAATGCCGACAGTCCCAAGGGCTCACCCACATGCTGCGCAATGGCTTTTTCAGACAATGTCCGATCCAACTTTTGCAACAAACCTCCCCCCAAAGGCCGGTCGGCTGCGATTCGGCCCAACAACACATTGGCATCGGTCACAGTGGGGCGTGTGTTGCCCCGCCCGTAACAAGCCGGGCCTGGAATGCTGCCTGCCGATTCAGGGCCCACTTGCAACATGCCGCCCGCATCCACCGAAGCAATCGATCCACCACCCGCACCGATGGTTTCAATCTGGATCATGGGCGAGCGCACCACCAGACCAAACTCAATGGCGGTTTGTGCGGCAAGCGCGGCTTCGCCATCGGCCACCAACGAAACATCAAATGATGTGCCCCCAATGTCACCTGTGATGACATTGGCAAAACCAGACGCGCGGGCAATTTCGGCGCAAGCCATGACACCTGCCGCTGGGCCTGACAGGGCGGTTCGCACCGGCACATCACAAGCCGTTTGACGCGACATGACACCGCCATTGCTTTGCACAATCAACAATTCGCCGGCAAATCCTTGCGCCCGCAAATCACCATCCAAGCGTTGCAAATAGCTGCCGACCACAAGCTGCAAAGCGGCATTCAGCGTCGCGGTTGAGCAGCGCTCAAATTCACGGATTTCTGGCAGCACTTCGCTGGCCGCCGTGACATAACTGTTGGGCCAAATTTCGCGCACTGCAGCCACTGCCGCTTGCTCGTTGGCGGGGTTGGCATAGGCGTGCACAAAGAAAACGCAGACCGCTTCGCACCCTTGGGCCAACAAGGCGCGGGCCTGCTCACGCACCTGATCAAGATCAACGGGGGTATGCATCTGACCATCGGCCAATACACGTTCATCGACTTCGAGGCGCCAAGCTCTGGGCACCACCGGGGTGTAACTGCCGCGCAAACCCCACGTCTGCGGACGGTCGCGTCGGCGCATTTCCAGCACATCGCGAAACCCTCGCGTGGTGATGATGCCGGTACGGGCAATTTTTCGCTCCAGCAAAGCGTTGGTCCCCACCGTGGTGCCGTGCACGATGGTGGCAATTTCTTGGGCACCGTCCGCACCGGTGTTGCCGGTCACTTTGGCAATGCCATTCATAAAACCCCGTGCCTCTTCACCTCGGGTGGAGGGCACTTTGACAATGCGGGCTTGACCGGTTTTTTCATCCAAGACAAAAAGGTCAGTGAAGGTGCCACCGACATCGACGCCCACGACCCAATGGGGTTGGCTCACTGCTTGCTCGCTCATGCTTGATCCTTGGTGTAGCCCAATGTGGTGTCGTTCTGGCGGTCTTGCTCTGAACGATCTTGGGGCCTCCCCCAACCTCCCCCGCCAGGGGTTTGCAGGCGCACACGATCGCCTTTTTTGAGTTGAATGCCGAGCATTTTGGAAACCATCGAAGGTGTTTTCCACTCACCGTTTTGGCAATACTCAAACACATTGGGAAGCGCTGACTCGCCGCCATGTATGCCTTTGGGCGCCGACTTGCCACGCTCGCCAAAAATAAAGGCCTCTGCGCTGTCCTCCAACAATTCGATTTCATAAATTGCACCCAGACCCCCACGGTGTTGGCCATCCCCCCCAGAGCCGGGACGCAATGCCCACTGGGTGAATCGAACAGGGTAGGCAGCCTCCAATATTTCCATGGGAGGAATGGTGGCTGTCGAAATCGGGGCGTTGCCATGTGACAAGCCGTCGCCATCTGAGTGGCCGCCATGCCCGCCGCCAAAAAAGCTGAACATGACCCAACGCTGTCCTTTGCGTTTGTCGTCCGTGCGGTGACCCGCGATCGACAACGCATTGATGGTGCCGTAGGCATGGGCCACAGCGCGTTGCGGATCGGCCAAGGCTGTGGCGCTGAAAATCACATCGATCATGCGCAGAATGGTCTCGGTGTAGCCCCCCACAGGGCGTGGCCGTGAGGCGCTGATGACCAAGCCTTCGGGAATCACAAAGTCGACCGCATCCAGCACACCCGCATTGGCTGGAACATCTGGAAACACGTGTTTCAAGGCCACATAACAAGCCGCTACAGCCGTCGCCCGAGAGATGTTCACAGGCCCCGCGCACTGCGCTGAAGTCCGCGAAAAATCCAAAGTCAAACGATCGCCAGCGACGGTCATGTCCAAGGCAATGGTGAGCAGTTCGTCTTTCACCCCGTCGTTGTCCAGCACATCTTCAAAGCTGTAACGGCCATCGGGCAAGCTGCCAATGTGTGAGCGCATCAAGCGCACGGCGCGGGTACGCAGCTCCACCAGTGCTTGCGCTACTTTGGCGTCGCCGTATTCGTCCAGCAAGCCATCTAAGCGGCGAGCCCCCAAATCAAGCGCGGCCAACTGGCCGTTCAGGTCGCCCCACAAGCTGTCGGGCAGGCGCGTGTTGGCCCGCAAAATGGCCAACACGTCTTCGTCCAGCGCACCGCCTCGCAAAATACGCACTGGCGGAATTTGTACGGCCTCTTGCCAACACTCGGTTGCCGCAGGGTTGTAGTTGCCAGGCACTGCCCCGCCAACATCGTGCCAGTGTGCCGCCGAAGCCAAAAAGCAATAGAGCTTGCCTTCGCGAAAGCAGGGTTTAACCAGCTTGAAGTCGTTGGCGTGGGTGCCCCCTTCATAAGGGTCATTGAACAACCACACATCACCGGGCTGCATGCCACCTCGCGTGGCGGCCACTTTCATGGCGGCCCTGACCGCAAAAGCCATGGCACCCACAAACACCGGCAAACCCGACTTGCCTTGAATCAGGGTGTCCCCTGTCTGGGCGTCGTAGAGACCGTGACATGCGTCATGGGCTTCGGCAATGATGGGATTGAACGCACTGCGGTAAAGCGTGGCATCCATCTCGTCGGCAATTTGCTCCAGCCGGCCACGCAAAACGGCAAGGGTTACGGGATCCATGAAGTTCATGCTTGCTTTCTTTGTTTGAGCAGGGGCAGCAAGCCACCTGCCTCCACCATGGCCATCAAAAAGGGGGGTATCGGCGCACAGGCCAAGCGTTGTCCGTTGGCTCGCACCACCCACGGGGTATCGCCTTCAAACAACACCCCCACGCGCTCACCCTCTTCGATCGAGTCGGCTGCTGCGCACGTGAGCAAGAGCAAACCCAGATTGAAGGCGTTGCGAAAAAACAAACCGCTGTATGAAGGGGCAATCACCGCCGACAGGCCCAAATGGCGCAGCACGCCGGCGGCCTGTTCACGTGATGATCCAATGCCAAAGTTGGCACCGGCTACGATCACATCGCCCTCTTTAACGCCAGAAGCAAAATCGCTTCGCACCGCTTCAAGGCAATGCCAGCCAATGACTTCGAGTCCGTGCTTCATGTAGGCACCAGGGGCTAATGCGTCGGTGTCTATATCGGCACCCAACGCCCACACACGGGCGTTTGAAATGGCTTGCTGACTCATGCCAACACCTCGCGGGCATCGCTGATGCGTCCGCGCAAGGCCGACGCGGCGACGGTGTAGGGCGAAGCCAAATAAACATTCACACTGGCCGGGCCCATGCGCCCTTTGAAGTTACGCGCCGTGCTGGAGATGACCGTAGCGCCTTCAGGAAAGGTAGCGCCATAACCGGCACAAGCACCACAGCTGTTGGGCAACACGGTTGCACCAGCGTCTCGCAGAATTTGCATCACGCCCTCTTGGGTGGCCTGCGCTTGCTCGCGCGCACTGGCGGGCGCCACCATGAGCGACACGCCTGCGGCAACCCGCTGGCCTTTGAGCACCGATGCGGCCGCCCGCAAATCCTCTAGCTTGGCACCTGTGCAAGCACCGATGTAGGCAATGCTGGGCACCACATCGCCAAACTCAGCAACATCGCGGGTGTTGGCTGGGCTGTGTGGGGCCGCCACTTGGGGGCTCAAGGTGCTGGCATCAAAAAGGTGTTGCTCAAAATCAGCGTCGGCATCGGTGAACCATTGTTCGGCATCGGCCAGTTGCTCAGGCGCTACGCCAATGCCACGCAGGTGTTGCAAGGTGGTCGTGTCGGCGGCAATCAGGCCGACTTGCGCGCCCATCTCCGCACTCATGTTGGACAACGTCATGCGCTCGGCCATGGACAAGGCCTGCACTGCCGGCCCCGCGAACTCCACCGCTTGGTATTGACCGCCATTCATGCCCAAACGCCCGACCATGTGCAACATCATGTCCTTGGCCGAAACCCCTCTTTGCAAGCGGCCGGCCCAATGCATCTGCAAAGTGCGCGGCACCTGCACCCAAATTTGGCCGGTCACACAGACCCCCAGCATTTCGGTCGCCCCAATGCCAAACATATAGCAACCAAATGCACCGCCTGTGGGCGAATGGGAATCACCCCCGACGCAAAACATGCCGGGTTTTAAATGGCCGCGCTCAGGCAACACCACATGGCAAATGCCATCACTGTCGATGACGTGGGGCAATTGCCACAGCTTGGCTGTATCGCGGGCGAATTGCACAATGTGCTGCGCATCGGCATCTTGTGCCGGCACATAGTGGTCCAACACCAGCACCACTTTGTTTTTGTCCCAAATTTCTGCCCCTAACTCGTCCAACATGGGCTTGAGTCGGCGAGGCCCTGACGAGTCGTGAAACATGGCCAAGTCGACGCCACATGTCACCACCTCACCCACGGCAACATGCTGCACGCCAGCGGCACGGGCGATCAGTTTTTGCGCCAATGTTTGTGCATGTGGACGGGTCATTCGGGTTTGGCTCCGGCGTACTGCACCACAGCTCTCCAGCGCACGATCTCGCTGTCCACGAAACGGGCGAATTCTTCGGGGCTATTGCCGACCGGCGTGGCGCCTTCGTTTTCAATGCGCTTTCTGACCTCCGTTGATTGCACCGCTGCACGGGCAGCATCGGCCATGCGCTTGGTCAGTTCGGGGCTCATGCGGCCCGGCCCAAAAAGACCAAACCAAGCACTGGACTCAAAACCGGGCAAGGTCTCGCCAATGCTGGCCACCTCGGGAAATGCTGGCAGGCGTTTTGCACTGGTCACGCCCAGTGCCTTGAGCTTGCCGGCCTTGAGGTGCGTCTGCACATTGCCCACAGCCGCAAACATCAACTCCACTTGCCCGGCCAACACATCTTGCACTGCCGGTGCGGTGCCTCGGTAGGGAATATTGACGATGTAAACCCCCGATTTCATCTTGAACGCATCGCCGGCCATGTGCAGCGAAGAGCCCAATGCGCCAATGGCAAAGTTCAGCTGCCCCGGTTTGGATTTAGCCAACGCGATCAATTCTTTGATGTTGTTGGCAGCCACTTTGGGGTGCGCCACCAGCACAGAAGGCGAGGTCGAGACCATGGTCAAGGGCGTGAAGTCCTTCACTGGGTCAAAAGGCAAACTGGGGTAAAGCGAAGCGTTGATCGCATGGCTGGTGAAACTCATCAACAATGTGTTGCCATCGGCAGGCGCTTTGGCCACCGCATCGGCGGCCAAGTTGCCCCCAGCACCAG
>JACCDN010289597.1_pt1 | contig 13415 bp, 13 predicted proteins | sample 7441691 | NCBI WGS metagenome assembly JACCDN01 (sample SAMN15323439, study PRJNA562643) | freshwater metagenome | isolation source: river surface water | place: USA:Blue River Watershed | collected 2017-08-16 | reverse complement strand
CCGGACTGATATTCCTCACCTGCCTGGGCATGCTATCCGGCCTCATCGATTTACCTCTCGCCATCTATCGTCAATTCCACCTGGAGGAACGCTTCGGCTTTAATCGCATGACGCCGCGACTATTCGTGACAGATCTGCTGCGCAATGCCCTGATCAGCCTGATCATTGCCCTCCCCCTCCTCTCACTGATTCTGTGGTTGCTTGAACTCGCCACCCCGCTCAGCTGGCTCTGGGCATGGCTAGGCTGGATGGCCTTTAATGCGCTCCTCCTGTTTATTTACCCGGTCGTCATCGCCCCGCTCTTCAACAAATTCACACCCATGCCAGCTAGCGCGCACAAACAGAAGCTCGACGCACTACTGCAACGATGTGGCTTTAGTGCGGCCGGCCTGTTTGTAATGGATGGATCTAAACGTTCGGCCCACGCCAACGCCTACTTCACGGGCTTCGGCAAAAATCGCCGCATCGTCCTATTCGACACCCTGATTGCCCAGCTAACGCCTGAACAACTGGAAGCCGTGCTTGCTCATGAAATTGGCCACTATCAGTGCAAACATCTGCAAAAGCGATTGATCCTGATGGCGTTCATTTCACTGGCATTACTCTGGACGCTGTTCCAACTGCTGCATGCACCATGGTTTTACAACGGCCTCGGTGTCAGCGCGGCAAACCCGGCCACCGCACTAGCACTTTTCAGCCTCGTCATGCCGCTGTGTCTGCTACCGCTCACCCCATTGAGCAATGCCCTTTCTCGCAAACACGAATACGAAGCCGATGCCTACGCCGCCAGCCACAGCAGCGCCCGAGAACTGATCAACGCACTCATCACCATGTACCGGGAAAATGCGGCGACCCTGACACCAGACGCCCTGTATTCACTGTTTCACGACAGCCACCCACCGGCCACATTGCGTATCGCCCATCTCGCGGCACAACCGGCGAAGCACGCATGAGTACAACCTTCAGCGCCCGCATCATCGCCAGCCATGGGCGCCACTACGTGGCGCGAGATGAGGCCGGCCAGCTTTGGCATTGCATTGCCCGAGGCAAAAAGCATGAGGTCGCCGTCAATGACCGGGTACAACTCACGGATCTGGGTAACTCCGGTGACGTCACCCAACCTCAGGCCGTTATTGAAAAGATTGAGCCACGCCAGAATCTGTTCCGCCGCTCGGATCAGTTCAAAGACAAGGCCATCGCCGCCAATGTGGATCAGGTCTGGTTCGTCGTGGCCACGGAACCCTCCTTTGATCCCGAGTTGCTCTCGCGGTGCCAGGTAGCCTGTGCTGCCGAGGGCATCGAGTTCCAGATCATCCTCAATAAAGCCGATCTCACCGACCTGTTGCCGCGCGCCGAAGCGCTCATCGCCCCTTTTACTGATATCGGCTTACCCGTCATTCATACCTCCACCCTGAATGATCAGGGGATGGCAGAACTTCGTCAGAAACTCGTCAATCACTCGGTCGTGCTCACGGGCCAATCCGGCATGGGCAAATCGTCGCTGATCAATACACTAGTACCTGACGCCAAAGCGACCATCGGGGATATCTCCCACTTTCTCGATACCGGTCGCCACACTACGACGACCGTCCAGGCCTATCAACAAGGTCCGACGACGACGGTCATTGATGTTCCCGGCTTACAGGTCTTCGGGCTCTCGCACCTCACCGATGAGCAAATTCTGCTCGCCTTCCCAGAGTTCCGCCCCCATCTCGGAGACTGCCGTTTCCGTGACTGCCGGCATGACAAAGACCCGGGCTGCGCCCTACGCGCCGCTGTCGAGTCTGGAACGGCGCAAGCCGTTCGCCTTCAACTGCTTCGCCGATTACTTCAAGACATTGCAACTGAGAAACAATAAGGCTAGACTAGAAACTAGTCAGACTAGTCACGGAGGATAATATGGCAACCTGGCAACTGCAAGAAGCCAAAAGTCGCTTCAGCGAGCTTGTAGAACAGACACTGAGCCAAGGACCACAAACTGTATCCCGCCGTGGCGTAGAAACCGTTGTGGTTATAGCAATACACGAGTTTAAACGGCTGAAAAGCGGTGGCCTGAAGCGCGTTTTATTAAACGCGCCCCGTGGCGAAGCGCTCAGTATCGTGCGGTCAAAAGAGAACGTTCGTGAGGTCGAACTGTGAAATTCCTGCTCGACACCTGCGTATTGTCCGAGCTTGTCAAACCTAACCCCGATGCCAATGTATTGTCTTGGATCAATGCTCAGGTAGAAAACAACCTTTTCATCTCATCCTTCACACTGGCCGAGTTGCTGAAAGGGATTGAAAAACTTCAGGACTCCAAACGCAAAGCAGCTTTAACCGCGTGGGTGAACCAAATCCGCGAAGAAATGGCCGACCGGATCTTGCCCTTTGACCATTTGACAGCCGAATACTGGGCAAACCTCTGCGCCACTTCTGAAAAGAATGGCAAAACGCTCTCCGCTTTTGACTCACTTATTGCCAGCACCGCTATTGAGCACGGCCTAATCATCGTAACCCGAAATATCCGGGACTTCGAATCCGTGCCTGCCATGCTGATAAATCCCTGGCTCACCGAATTGCCAGTCAAGTGATCACCTTCGCCAACCTGATCAAAACGCTGAACAACGCGTTCCATACTAAGCATTAATCGCCACAATACTCAGTATGGCAATCAAAAAACTCGTAGAGCCCCCTATAGAAGTGGCAGAAATCTGCCAGCGGCTTGGTTCGCGGATACGCGCCGCCCGGATTCAGCGTCAGTGGCGGCAACAAGTCAAAGGAACACGAACTTCTGGTGGTGCGTTGAGGAAAGCGATTTGCCAGCTTTTGCCTTCCCCGACCATTCTTGACAACTTGTCACGAACAGCTATAGTGGATCATCTTAGGAGATTTCAGATGAAAACCTTAACCGTCGGCGAGCTCAAAGCCAACTTTTCTGACGTGCTCAGCACTGTCCTCAAAACCGGTGAAGCAGTGGTCATTAGCTATGGCAAAAAGAAAGAACGCGTCGCTGCCCTCATCCCTATAGATCAGATGAAATCTCCAGCGCCCCGCAAACTCGGCCTATTAGCGGGCAAAGCCTCTGTGCAGTTCAAACCGGACTTTGCTATGAGCGATGATGAATTTCTTGCCTCATGAATCTGCTGCTTGACACCCACGCGCTGCTTTGGGCACTCACTGCGCCCAATCTTCTGAGCCAATCCGTCAGAGATTCGCTGGAAATCCCCGAGAATGAAGTGCTCGTTAGCAGAATCTCGCTCTGGGAAATCTCATTGAAGTTCAGCCTAGGTAAGCTGATACTGACTTCAATCACCCCAACCGACTTACCGGAAGCAATTGAACAAACCGGTTTCAAACTCATCGAACCCACCATTGAAGAATACGCTGGCTTTCATCAGCTACCACGCACCCACCACAAAGATCCCTTTGACCGGATGCTGATCTGGCAGGCTATTCAGAACGATCTCACCTTTGTCACTAAAGATGGCCAGCTTGATCAATACATTGCCATTGGTCTTAAAACGTTCTGGTGATGATCACCCTCATTAAAATCCTCACCTGGCTCGCTTCGCCGCTCGGGATGCTTCTGGCTTTAAGCGGCATCGTCGGCCTGTTGCTGGCGCTGAATAAAGCCCCCCGCATCCGCATAGGGCTCGTCACCTTGGCGATTGGCCAGCTCATCTTCTTTGCCAGCCCCTGGACAGCCATCACCCTCAGCCAGGGCCTGGAAAGCAAAGCCAACGCATTGCAAACACAGAATACGGGCACAGCCTATACGGCCATCCTGTTGCTCGGCGGCGGCATGGAACCCGCGCTCCCAAACAACGCAACCCCCGCCAACGCCCACGAAGCCTTTGATCGCGTTATCTACGCCGCCCAGCTCTATCAACAGGGGGTGGCACCTAAAATCATCGTGAGTGGCGGCACAGGCCTGCGAGACAATTACCCACAGGCTCAGACCGAAGCGGCCGCCATCCAGGCAGCCCTCATGCTCATGGGGGTTCCACAAAGCGCCATTCTGCTCGAAGAGCAATCCCTCACCACCCGTCAGAACATGGCCTTCACAGCGGCACTGCTCAAAACAGCCCACCTCCATGGCCGGCTGGCCCTGGTCACATCGGCCACGCACATGCCGCGTGCCGTAGCTAATGCTAACAAAGCGGGCCTCAGCGTTGATGCCTACCCCACCGACTGGACAACCCCCTGGCACTACCGCCCCTTTGCCCATCGTTGGTTACCGAATGCCCAAGCCCTAGAAGAATCCGAACGGGCACTCAAGGAGTGGGTGGCGCTCGTCATGAACTACTAGAAAACCACAAAAAATTTATTGCATTCACGCATTCTGTCGTATAATTACCCCACTGAATTTTAATGCCTTAACCTATGTTTCAGGGAGCTCACCATGAAAATCACTAAAATCGCAGCAACCTTTGTTGCCCTTTCAACGGTTGCTTCCTCTGTTTTTGCAGTGACACCCGCGATACCAGTACCAACTAACCCATTAACCTTTGCCCCTACCGTTAACGCACCGGCTGCAACGTCGGCTGCCGTTGCGGGCACGGCGACTGCGCCGGTGTCGGGTGCCGCCGCTGGAACAGCAGCGGGTACAGGCGCTGCCGCTGGGTCGGCTGGTGCTGCAACGGGTGCCGCAGCAGCAGGTACGGCTGCAGCAGGTGGCGCAGCTACGGGTGCACTGGGTGCAACTGCCGCAGCACTGGGCGTATCCACCACGGCTGTGGTCGTCGGTGGTGTTGCCATCGTGGCTGCCGCTATCGCTATTCCGGTTGCCGCCTCTTCGGGTAGCAGTGGCGGTAGCTCCAGCTCCTCGCACCACTAAGATTCCCACCTCGGGCCAAACGGCCTGGGTCAGGCTATGACAGCTGATTCAGGCTGTTTATGTTGTCCAGAAATCGGGTACCTTTACCTCTCGTAAAAACATTCTGTCGGGTCGCTCAGACGCCTCAAGGCATTTTATTGCTTGGGGCGTTTTTGTTTTCCGGGGCCGCCTTTGCCCTGCCCGAAGCCATTGTCAACATGCCCACGGCACGTCTGCTGCCCGACGGCACCTGGTTCGTTGACTACAACTACGGCAAACCCTATGCCGTCGGCACTACTGGCGTTACCATTCTGCCCTGGCTCGAAGCCGGTGGGGGCGTCACCCGTATTCGCGGCGTATCCGGCTTCTCGGCCGACAATCAAACCTTTTCACAGTACGGCGACTACAAAGATAAGTACTTCTACGCCAAGGCCATGCTGTACAAGGAGACCCAGTACCTCCCCTCGGTCACCTACTTCTTCAACGACCCGAGTGGTACTGGCCTCTTCCAAGGTCAGGGCGCAGTCGCCAGCAAAAAAATTGGCCCAGTCGACCTGAGCATAGGCTACGGCAGCGTCCGCCCCAGCGGCGCTTTCGGGGGCGCCAAGGTTGACCTCTGGGAAGGTGACCGCCAGAAACTCAAGGCACTGCTTGAAGTCGATGGCAACAAATACCAGAACGACCAGTTTGCTAACCAAACCGGCCTCAATGCCCCGCAAAGCCGTTTTAATTACGGCCTACAATACGAGTGGAAGTACCTCGGTGCCAAGGTGGCCCACCAGGGTGTCAACAATACCACCATGGTTGAAGGCTACTTCAAAATCCCGCTGGATGACCGGCACCTCATCCCCAAAGCCGACGAACCCGATCGCTACCGCAAGATCACACCCCAACCCAGTATCGCCCAGTGGGAACGCAATCCCAGCTACCGGCGTCAGTTAATCCGCGCACTCATTGATCAGGATTTCCGCGACATCACCGTCAAGTTTGATGTCAACCGCCGCATTCTGCTGGTCACCGGCAGCAACCACCGCATCTCGCAAATGAGCCGGGCCGTTGGGCGTGGCGTGCAGGCCGCCCTACTCCTATCGCCGTTGGAAACCGACGAAATTCAGTTCACGTACGTCGACAAGCGGTTGCCACTGGTCACCTACAAATTCACCGACCTCAAAAAACTCCGTAAATACTTCAACGGCCAGATCCCGCGTAGCGAGGTTAAATCCAGCGTATTGATCCAGCACGCCAACCCCCAGATCATCGACAACCCCATGCTAGCCATGAACGACCCGGCCCAGACTGAAGAGGTCAACGAGGTGCTCAAGGAAATGCAGAACGAAGACAGCGCCCGCCAGGTTGGCAATTCAACAGCCGTTACCCCGCTCGGGGTATTTGCCCAAAACTTTGAAGACTACAGCCTCCGCCTTTCGCCGGATCTCTATAACTACCTTGATGGCCCTGGCTCCTACCAGTACGCCCTCAACGCCTTTTTAGGCGGCAATGTCTGGCTGCTGCGTAAAACCGAACTCAAGGGCGGCCTGATGTACCCCTTGGCCGAGAACCTGAGCAGCTACCCCGTCATCAATGATGACCCGGGGCTACCCGCCGTACGCTCCAACATTCCACTCTACTACGCCAAAAGCAACCTCAAAATGCAGCAGGCCGTGCTCAATAACTACCAGCAACTGGGACAAAGCACCTACGCCCGGGTTTCCGGGGGGGTCTACGAACTGCAATACAGCGGCTTTGGTGGCCAGGTGCTCTACGCGCCACAGGGCAACAACTGGGCGGTTGACCTATCGGCAGACCAGGTCTACCAGCGGGACTACAACGGCTGGCTGGGCACCAACGGCTACAACGTGCTCACCACCATTGCGAGTTTTCATTATCAGCTGCCCATGGGCATCCGCATGACCTTACGCGGTGGCCAGTTCCTGGCCAAAGACCGGGGTGGCCGCATAGAGTTCGCCCGTACCTTCCCCAGCGGCATGGAGCTGGGTGCCTGGTACTCCATCACGAATGCCAAAGACACCTCGGTGTACGGCCAGGGCACCAGCTATAACGATAACGGGGTCTGGATGAAGATTCCCTTCGACTTCCTATCCACGCAAGATACCCGTAACGTTGGTACCATCAACTACTCCCCTTGGGGCGTGAACGCCGGGCAAATGGTGCAATCACCCGGCGATTTGTATCGCCTGATCGATGGCCCCTACCGCTATAACCTTTCTGAGAATCGTGCGCTTGATCGCCTGGCCGACATCGATGAAGACCCGTCCCTGCCTGAGCTGGGCAGTAGCCGCAACGTACTCAACACCCCCTTCCTGAACCTGGCTCAGGCAGACGCCGTCTCCTACAGCAAGAACTTCTTCACCGGCACCACCATGGGCAACGTGCTGGTGGGTGCAGGCATCACGGCCGCCTCCAGCGCCCTGGACCGCACCTTCTACAGCTGGGCGCAAACCAACGGGCAAAAGACCTGGGCCAAGAACCTCACCAACGTGGGTAACGCCCTGCCCTACGCCGGCCTTGCTGCCGCGGCCTTTGCTTCACTGAGCGATGTAGACCGCATCGCGGACACCGGCTTTGCCTCGCTCATCTCCACCGGCCTTAGCGTAGGTATGAGCTACGCCCTCAAATACGGCATCGGTCGCGAAGGCCCCGACCAGACCAGCAACCCGTTCTTCTTCAAGCCCGGTATCAGCAACGCCTCATTCCCATCCACGCACGAAGCCGCGCTGTCAGGCTCTATCGCCCCCTTCGCCAGAGAATACGGCGCCAACTGGCTCTATGGCGCTAACGTCGTTACCGGCCTCGGCCGCATCCTGGGCAACAACCACTGGTTCTCGGATACCGTGGGCGGCAGCCTGCTCGGCATGGGCATCAGCAACTTTGTCTGGAACTTCAGCACCCGCCCCAGCGAGAACGCCCCCAAGGTATATATTCACGGGAGCGGGGTCGGTGTCTCCGTACCCCTCCAATAGCCCCCCCCCTATGCGCATAGATCCCCAAACCCTACGGCTAGCACTCTCGCTGTCATTATCACTGATGCTATTAGTCATAGCACCAAGCCCCGCACACGCCTTTAGCCCCGCCAACCCCACCGGCACGCCGAGCAAAATCGAGAACGATCGCACCTACGGCAAAGTCGTTTGCCGGGTGGCCGACCGGGAGCTACAAGGGGAATTTGTGGGGAACTGTGATGAAGACGGCTATGCCGATGGCTACGCCACCATCTCAGGCAAGGCCAGCTACACGGGTCAGTTCAAACGCGGCCAAAAAACCGGTTTTGGCATCAAGACCTGGCCCAATGGCGATACTTACGCGGGCCAGTTCGTTAATGATTACAAAGAAGGACAAGGGATTTACCGCTGGGGCAAAGACTCTCCCACCCCCAACGACGTGTACATCGGTGAATTCAAACAAGACCAGCGCTGGGGTCTAGGCACTTACCACTGGAGCAATGGTGACCAATACAGCGGCCAGTGGGAGGCTGACAAATATCTTGGCTACGCCACCCCCATGCAAACTCTACAGCACCAGCACGAAAAAGCCCTGGCCGAAGCCGTTAAAAAAACCGGCGTCATTGTCTGCCGCAACCTCGAACCACAAGCACCGACTAATCACGTCCTCATCGGTAAGGTCAATACGGTTGATGGAGACATCATTACCGTTGACCTGATCAACGTCGCCCAAGACGCTAAAGGCAAGCCCATCAAAACCGTGGCCGATGACTACCATAGCTGGGTGCCATGTGACCCAGATGCAATAGGCAGTCTAAGCAATAGAAAATGAAGTCACTAAACACTATGCAACCTCATATTAGCCGGCAAGAAGCTTTAGTGACTAGAGCACAACGAGAGTCTCTTCAGAAGAACAAAGGCGCTGTCATCTGGTTTACGGGATTATCCGGCTCAGGCAAAACAACGCTGGCGCACGGCCTCGAAGCACGCTTGCATACCATGGGTTGTCGGACATTTGTCCTCGATGGCGACAATGTTCGCCACGGCCTTTGCAGAGACCTCGGGTTTACTCTTTCTGACCGTCAAGAAAATATTCGCCGGATTGGCGAGGTTTCAAAACTTTTCTATGAGGCGGGCATCATTGTGCTCACAGCGTTAATTTCGCCTCTCGCTCTGGATCGAAATAATGCCCGAGCACTCTTACCTAAAGAACGTTTTATTGAGGTGTACTGCAATAGCGCCTTAGAAGTGTGCGAAGAACGAGATACAAAAGGCCTTTACCAGAAAGCCCGCACTGGCACGTTAAAGGAATTTACCGGTATTTCATCGCCCTACGAGCCCCCATCCACGCCGGAATTAGAGCTGGATACGGCCAATGCCAGTATCGATGTTTGTATCGACAGCCTTATTAGGCACCTGCAGCAACGCGTTATCATAGCGGCTAACTAATAAATAAACGGCTCCCTTCATTAATGCGCTATCTTGCCTATAACTTACAAATCGACAGCGAAATAGCGCTGCCTGAATTGCTGCCCGGCGACCTGGATTCATCCTGCGACGTCAATATCCATTTTGGGAATGTTCCAGTCGACGGGCTACCCAATGGCACCCAGCTTGGCCCCTTCCTCTGGACAACAGACCAAGCACTATGGCTCAAAGTGCCTGGTGTCGCAACGTTTCTTGTAAAGAATGGTCAGGAAATCATCATTGCGCCGGCACCCGGGATTGATGAAGACAGCATCCGTGTTTTTTTACTCGGCTCCGCCTTTGGCGCACTCCTGTTTCAACGTGGCTATCTCGTTATGCACGGCAACGCGATTCGCATCGGCAACCAATGCATGATCTGTGTGGGCTACTCAGGCGCCGGCAAGTCGACTCTGGCGGCTGGCTTCATGCAACGAGGCTACGACATCCTGGCTGATGACGTAGTACCCATCGACAATGGTTGCAACGCCATTCCAGGATTCCCGCGCATCAAACTTTGGCAGGACGTGGCCGAAAAGCTAAAGATTGATACCACGTCGCTCCGCCGCATTCGGCCTGACATGGAAAAATTTAACTTTCCATTGACTCACAAGTTTGGCAATGAACTTATTCCCGTACGCTGGGTATATATCCTAAACTCGGATGAAAACCAGTGTGACATTTCGTTCGAATCAATCGAGGGTATGCAGCGCTTCATACCATTACGTAACAACACCTACCGGATACGCTTTTTAGATGGCATGGCCCTGAAACGTGACCACCTACAACTCTGCGGCAAACTGGCTGGCAATATCCGCCTGACAAGTGTGACTCGGCCACGACGTGATTTCCAGCTAGACCTACTGATCGATCAGTTACTTGCCCATATGGCGGAACACCCTTAAGCCATGGGCGGCATCTACTGGCTGGCGTCGTATCCCAAATCCGGTAACACCTGGTTTCGGGCCTTTATCAGGAACCTACAGGCCGATAGCGACACCCCCGTTGACATCAACGATCTATCCACCGGTGCCATTGCCAGCTCACGCGGCTGGATTGATGAAGTGCTTGGCTTTGATGCGGCAGATCTTTATCACGACGAAGTAGATGCACTGCGGCCGGATGTCTACCGTTGGTCGCTCAAGGATGACGAAATCGGTTATCACAAGATTCACGATGCCTATACCCTGACACGCCAAGGGGAACCTCTCATCAGCCAGGAAGCAACACTCGGTGCCCTGTATATCCTGCGCAACCCGCTTGATGTGGCCCCATCCAACGCCAATCACAACGGTACCACCATAGACATGGCCATTGAACGTATGGGACATACCAACGCCCAAATGTGCCACTCTCACAAAAGTCTGGCGAACCAGACTCGACAGAAGCTGCTTTCCTGGTCCGAGCATGTGCTGAGTTGGGTCGACGCACCGGATCTGAACTGCCACATCATTCGCTATGAAGACATGCTCACCGACCCCATAACCACATTCAGCCAGGCAGCGGCATTCCTTCAGCTACCGACTGATCCGGCCCGCATCGAAAAAGCTATCCGCTTCAGCAACTTCAAAGTCCTCTCCTCACAAGAAGCCGAATCTGGTTTTAAAGAAAAACCACTTCATGCCCAACGCTTTTTTCGGCAAGGACAAAGCGGCGGATGGCGCAATAAGCTCAGCCCCGAACAAATCACTCGCATCATCGCTGACCACAAGGATGTTATGCGTCGCTTCGGTTATCTTGATGCCCACGACCAACCCTTGTAAACCATGAGTGTCTCAGAACGTTGGCAGCAGCTAAGGCGCCATGTTCTCAGCCGACGTCTGCCTCTGGGTCTTGTGAGTGCACGATATCTCTGGGGATCCCACAAGCCTCAGGTTCGTCAGCATCGCGACTTATGGTGGCACAGTGGTGATACCTGGCCTAGGCCGATCTGGTTTATCAGTGAACTTTTTGTCTGGATGCGATGGGTCCTTTGGTACGGCTGGGTCGCCAACTGGCGCGTCGTTCGTACTCACAGTAAAACATACGCTGCCAATACGGGACTCCCCATCCATCGCCAATTTTTCACTGCGTTAAGGCTGGCATTGGGCTGGTGCATACACCCGCGAGATGCTTTTCGATTCGACCTGCTCCTTAAACCCAAAGCTGCGCTGGATTATGTGTATGGCCAGGAAACTAACGCCTACCATCGCTCCCGAAACCTGAACCCTGCTAAAACACCTGCATCCTACGCCCATATCCAGGACAAGGTCGCGCTGGCTGAATGTGTTGCGGCACTTGGCATCCCCGTCGTTGCAACAACACGCGTCATTGCTCGTGCCACACCTGTCACGCTCCAGCAGGTCGCCCCTACGGATTCATCTGGTCCCCTATTTTATAAAACTCGTTCAGGCAATCAGGGGCGAGGCGCTTTTGCCCTCTGGCAGACTCCACAAGGATTACAAGGGCGTAGTTTTGAAGGCGATCCCCTTTCTTCAACACAACATATCGAACTAGCCTGGAAAACCCTGCATCAAATGGATGATGTTCTCATCCAGCCGCTGCTGACCAACCACCCTGATCTGGCTGCTATGTCCCTCACCGGCGAGGCCATCACCGTGCGTTTAATCAGTGAACGTGATAACGATGGCAACATCGATTGTCTCAGCGCCACGCTCGAAGTCCCTGCGGGCAAAACAGCGCAACACAAAACCACCTACAGCATCTTTCCCATAGACAGTATCTTGGGCAAATTACAACGGTTTCCACAACGCGACTGGCTTACCCCTGACAATAAACAGATCGCCGCTCAGATCTGGGCCCTTGCAGCGTCTGATAAAAAAATTCCCTACTGGTCAACATTATTGGCCGCCAGCTTTAAGGCGCATGCAGCATTCTCCGATGTGCGTGCTATAGCCTGGGACTGGGTGATTACACCCACCGGGCCAGTGTTGCTGGAAGGCAACGTGGGTTGGGGCACAGCAACCCCCCAGATCTTAAAGGGCGGTTTTTTGAAGAATGTAATGTCGGCCTCTACCCCATGAGACCAACACTCGCGCTGCGCAAACCGCTGCTCATCCTGTTAATTCTGCTGCTCATGGTTGCCGGAGCATTCCTCGCCAAGCGTTGGTGGAACAAACGCACATACATCAGCGACCTTCGCCAAGTTCAGCAGGTTATTGATGCCCAACCCAAATATTTTGCAGCGTTGTTTGAGTGCCCACAAAATCAACCCGAGTGTGCCCAGCGGATCACGACCATTGGCCCCTATCAATTCCGTATCCTGGGCAACCCGGCCGCAGCACGCTACCCGAGAAACGAAGAATGGCCTGCCCGTACCTCGTGGGATTTACATGCCGTGGGGCAACGCCTTTACATGGGTCTGGGCGACGCAAGTAATGAAGGCCCCAACGCCAACGCCGGCCCCGTTCCACTGATTTATTACAAAATTGAGTCAGGACAGTTCATTGAAGAAACCATCCTGCCTGAAGAGCAGATTGACCGCTTCTACACCATAGAAAACCAACTCATGATCCCGGGAAATGACCCGCGTGAAAGCTGGGACTGGGGCAATCTGTATGTCCAAAAAGCCTCCGGGCAATGGCAACAACGCCGTACCCTTCCCCGCTTTATCCACGCCCATGCGCTAGCCTTCCATCAGGGCAAGCTCTATGCCGGGGGTAATATCCCTGATGCGGTACCCGCAGGTTTGGGTGAACAACGGCATGGCTCGGCAGTTGCTGCATCGTCAAACCTCGGAGTGAGCTGGCAAACCACCGGGCTGGGCGGCTGGCGCATTACAGACTTTTTACACGTCAAAGACCAACTCTACGCCACAGACGCATTTCCCGGCCCGGGTCTGAAATCCTGGCTGGATAAGCAGGGGCGACAGGCCTTGTTTAGTCCGATATACCAGTTGGCTGCGAACGCCCATTGGGATCGGCGAACCGATCTCACCGCCGAGGTTATGCTCCCCAGCACCGCACTCGCCGGCCAACGTATGGCAACCCTTGAACGGAGCATCCATTGGCAAGGCCAGTCACTTTACATCGCGGCCTTTGTCGCACAACCGGGCAATCGCCCAGTGCGGGCCGCCTACATGTCCAGTGATCTGGAGCGGGGTCACGTTAACGGAAAGCGCCTGCCTTGTGATGATGCCACTCAATTCTGGGACATGGCGACGGATAGTGCAACAGATGAACAGACACTCTGGCTAT
>JACCDN010057335.1_pt1 | contig 13415 bp, 10 predicted proteins | sample 7441691 | NCBI WGS metagenome assembly JACCDN01 (sample SAMN15323439, study PRJNA562643) | freshwater metagenome | isolation source: river surface water | place: USA:Blue River Watershed | collected 2017-08-16 | reverse complement strand
GTCGTGCTTTTTGATTGTATAAGCAAGATCGCGAAGTCCCCAAACGTCTTCATTGACGATTTTACCACCTGGAGTAGTGATCATTGAGCGGATTTCATTCAGCTCATTGTTGGTATCCTTTTCAGAAAGTTCTGGAACTAGGATAACCATAAGTTCGTAGGAATTGTTCATTTTCTACGGGTTAAGATCTATAGGTTTGTGATCTTTTAGCACTATGCCTCTATACATAGAGCAAAAAATGTTCATCGCGGGTGACTTTATCAGAGTGCTAAGCCGTTTGCAAGAGAATATATTGCGTATTTTAAAAATATCTGGTAGGGTGAGTTTAGTTATTGAGAAATTCGTGAATTAATAGAACAAGGAGAGGAGAAGCGTAAATCTTAAGAAAAGTTTTATAGATACTCTAAATACTACATTGCAGGTTAATAAGCTGGCGCGTAGAAAGCGTCACTTACGAATCTTCTCTAAGGGATTCGTGGTTAAACTTCACCTTTTAGGGGTAGCAAAGTTTTTTGCAAAGCCTATCGTTGCAGTTTCTACGAGTAAGCCAGTTGTTTATACTGGGGCTCTTTTGGCTTCTGTAAGACATAATGTGGCTGAAATCCTACCGATTGCTCCAGCTAAGAGATTGTTCTTCCAGGCTGGGCTTTTATCGACAACCTTCCTTTTAATTACATCTTTTACAGCGAGTAGTAGCTTCTCGGCGGTGACTCTTTCTTATTCGAATGAGTATATTAGCGATTATGCCACTCCTGGAGACGTTTTGGTGAGTGATGAAGATGGATATTTGGTTAAAATGAACCCACTTACAGATAACGCCAACCGTATTGGTATGACGGATTTTGCTGTTCACACAGTAGAAAGTGGCGAAACTCTATCTCTAATTGCCGGAAGATATGGAGTGAGTGTAAATACGATTATGTGGCAAAATGGCCTGCCTAATGCGAACGCATTAAGAAATGGACAAAAATTAATGATTCCTCCTGTTGATGGAGTTGGGTATCAGGTTTCTAAGGGAGATTCTCTACAAAAAATTGCGAAGTCTTACTCTATTTCGGTAGATGCGATTATCGCTCAAAATAATTTGGATTCAGAGGTTGTAAACGTTGGTCAGAACCTATTTTTGCCTGGAGCTAAGCCTCTTGCGCCTCCAGTAATTGCTGGAAGCAACAGCAGAAATGGCAGTGTTGGAAGAAGTGGAAGGTCTGTTACTTATACTGATGCGGATAGAGCTTCGGCGACACCGTCAGGTGGAGCCGTGTTTATCTTCCCTACTATTGGTACTATTACTCAAGGATTTAAGGCGGGTCACTACGCGCTGGATATCGGTAATAGAAGCATGCCACCGGTTTGGGCTGCGGGTGGAGGTACAGTTGTTAAGGTTTCGACAGGAACTTGGGGTGGAGGATATGGAAATCATATTATTATTGACCATGGAGACGGATTAAAGACTCTTTATGCGCATTTGGATAGCGTGAGTGTGGAGAATGGTCAGTGGGTAAGCCAGGGTGATGTTGTTGGCGTGATGGGTAAAACAGGACGTGTTTACGGAGCTACGGGTATCCATTTGCACTGGGAAGTTATAGATAATGGTGTTAAAAAATATCCTGCAAACTATTACTAAAATTTTAGTTTTCGTTTGGCATATACCAAGAATGGTGTTTTGCCTTTTTATTCGTGCGTATCAAAAAACTCTTTCGCCGGATCATGGCTTTTTTAGGGGATTTTTCCCTGGTGGGTACTGTAAATTCACGCCTACTTGTTCTGATTATGGGCATGATGTTATTAAGAAGAGAGGGGTTATTATCGGCATACCAAAGACGATTTGGAGAATAGTGAGGTGTAATCCGTGGAGTGACGGTGGTATTGACATTCCTAAGTAGACGATTAAAATGCTCGGCGGGCAGATCAAATTACAAACATTCTATGGCGATTAAACGTGCCTTAATCAGTGTCTCTGACAAGCGAGGAGTTGTAGATTTCGCTAAGAGGATTGCTGAAAAAGGAGTTGAAATTCTATCTACCGGTGGAACAGCGAAAGCGCTTAAAGAGGCCGGAATAGCGGTTATTGACGTGTCTGACTTTACAGGCTTTCCAGAGATGATGGATGGGCGAGTTAAGACCCTACACCCAAAGATTCATGGAGGAATTTTGGCTTTGAGAGATGATAAATCGCATGTTGAAGAGGCGGAGAAAAATGGAATATCTTTTATTGATTTGGTAGTTGTGAACCTTTATCCGTTTCAGGAGGTAATAAAAAAAGAGGGAGTTGAAGAGGAGGAGGCTATCGAAAATATTGATATTGGAGGACCTTCGATGATTAGAAGTAGTGCAAAAAACTTTAAATTTGTGACTGTAGTAACAGATTTTGCTGATTATGAGCCGGTGGCGGAGATGATTGAAAAAGAGGGTGAGACAACTTTAGAATTTAGGAAAAAACTAGCGAGAAAAGCTTTTACGATGACTTACAGATACGACGAATCGATTAATCAATATTTCCGAGAGAGATTGGGCGAGCCAGAACTTTTGGACCTGCATTACGAGAAGGTTTTGAGTCTGAGATATGGGGAAAATCCGCACCAGAAAGCGGCTTTTTTCAGAAATCCGGAAAATCATGATTCGAACATTACAAATTCGCGCGTTTTGCATGGTAAACAACTATCTTTCAACAATCTTGTGGATGGAGATAGCGCACTAGAACTGGTGAAAGAGTTCTCTGAGCCAGCGGCGGTCTTTATTAAGCATAACAACCCTTGTGGAGTAGCTTGTGCGGGCAAAATAGAGGAGGCTTTTAGGCTTGCCTATGAGGTAGATCCCCTTTCGGCTTTTGGATCTATCATTGCTGTAAATAGAGAGGTAAATGAAGAAATTGTGGACCTGATTCGTGATAATAAAATCTTTGTAGAGATGATTATTGCGCCTTCTTATGAGGCAAAAGCTCTAAAAAGGTTGATGACGCGAGAGAGTCTGAGAATTGTGGAGACTGGTGAGCTTAAGCTGGATTTATTTAAAACTGATATCAAAAAAGTGGCTGGAGGACTACTTATTCAAACAAAAGATACTTCGTCACTAACTCCTGAGGATTTGCAGGTTGTTACAAAAAAACAGCCGACAGCAGAGGAGATTCAATCGATGCTTTTTGCTACGACTGTTGTGAAGCATGTAATGTCCAACGCAGTGGTAATGGCTAAAGGAACGGTTGTTACAGCTATTGGAGCGGGGCAGATGTCTCGTGTTGATAGCGTGGTGATTGCCGGGCACAAGGGCGCAGAAAACGTAAAAGGTTCAGTGATGTCTTCTGATGCTTTCTTCCCCTTCCCTGACGCACTAGAAATGGCCTGCGACTTAGGCGTAAGCGCTATTATTCAACCAGGAGGCTCCGTTAACGATGACAAAGTAATAGCGGCGGCCGATGAACGTGGGATTAGCATGGTGTTCAGTGGCCGCCGCTATTTTAGACACTAGGTCGGAAAGCTTTACTTGTCGGCTTTTACTAGCGCTGAGAAGTAGTTGTAGATCAATGTTGCAGCGTCTGCACGATTGATTTTTCCTTTTTGGAAGAATCTTTTTCCTTCATCAAGCGGGTCGTTCGTAAGTCCGATTTGTTGCGCTGTGTAAGCGTAGTTTGCAAACCAGTCTTTTGAGCTGATGTTGCTATATGGGTTCTCTGCAGGCAGCTTTTGTAGCTTCGCAGTTGGGTTTTCTAGGAGATATAGATTCACAAGAAGTTTTAGCATCTCTTCACGAGTAATTACCTCGTTTGGATTGAAACTTGTCTTGCTTGAATCGATCAAATCCATGGCAACACCCTTTCTAACTACAGTGTAGAACCAGTCTGACGATTTCACGTCTCTGAAAGTAATACTTGCAGGGTCTTTGTCGTAACATGTAGCGAAAATCATCATCTTTAGGGCTTCTGCTCTAGTTGTGAATTGATTTGGCTTAAATGTTCTTGTTCCATCTTTTAGGTAACCAACGATAATTCCATAGTTTGAAAGCGAGTAAATCGCATCTTCAACCTCCTCATATCCTTCAATATCCTTGAAGGCCAAACGATAGTTTTTTGGAGTCTTACACGAAGTCACAGACTTTAGTTGATCTGTAGAAAGCGTTGCAACAACCTTTTCGCTAGGCTTTGCGGCAGATTTAGAGCTTGAGCTGCTTGTGCTCTTCTTTGGAATAAACGAATAGCTTCCACTACTAGATTTCTTTTTTGAAGATTCAGTAGTTGTAGTTTCTTTTGCTTTATCCTCAGTCTTGGTTTCCGCTGGTTTATCAGCTACAACCTCGTCTTTAGTTGCTACCGTGTCTTTTACGTCACCTGCTTTATAACCCTCTGGCCTATCGCCAACTGTAGATCCGCTATCTGTTTTTGGCTTTTCTTCAGCTGTTCTTTCTCTACTTGGAGTGTCGCCACCACCAGCTCCTCCCTCTGTTTTTGGTCTTTCACCTGCTGACTCGTCCTCAGTTTTTTTGTCAGCGTATCTATCAACAGCGGCATCTTTATCGCCAGTTGTAGCTGGAGTTTTGCCTCCGAAACAATAAACAGTATAGATTCGCTTGTCTTTAATGCTTGAAGCCGTTAGTACAGGGTCTTCTTTTTGAGCTTTGTTGTCATATAGATAACCGAATAACGTGTTGGCTTTTTCTTGCTCTGAAAGCTTATCGAACTTATCTGGAGTTAGTACTCTTTTTTGAAGTCCTTCAAATAGAATTTGGTCAGACTCATTAGCTCTTGTAGCAAGGTACACTTCTCCATTTCCTTTTTGTGGCGCAATTTCATCGCCGCTAAGGTATACAATGTCCGCCTTAAGGCCAGCATTTATTTCCTCCGTCACAGCTCCTCTTAAACGTCGAGAGAAGTCTGCACAAGTGTAAGAACTCTCCATCTTGGCATCAGCGATAAGCTTACCAACTGGTGATGAGTCTTCAAGCTTCTTTATTTCAGTTAATTTTTCAGGCTCAGTAGATTCGTTTGAATCTTCTTTTTTAGCGTCCTCTGTGTCATTCTCTTTTGCATCATCGGCAGGGGCCTTTGGTACAACTTTTTCCTCAGAGGCAAGGGTGAATTCCTGCATGTTACCCTTTGCATCGAAGGCTAGAATTACGATTGCTTTTGGATCAGCTTTTTCAAGTGCGATCTTTAGGTAATCGGCATCTCCCTTAAGTGGGAAGAATACGTAATCTTTGTATTTAGATGCAGCGGATGTAAAGTTTTCACCAGCTTTTTCAAGCGCTTTTTCCTTAGATTCGTCTGCAGGATCCTTAGATGGCTCAGTAGCAGGCTCGTCCGGCATCGCAATTTCTGCTGCAACCGGTTCTTTAGATTCGTCCGGCAAAGTTCCAATGTCTGGTTTATCAAGATTAAGATCCGATGTATCCCATGGCATTGGATTTGATGGATTATTTACATCTTCATCGATTCCGCCTCCGTCTATAAGTCCAGCGACGATGTCTCTGTAATCACCAGTTTTAGTTCCAAAAACAGGACTGTCGTCTAGTTTGGTTGCAGTTGGCTTTGTAGTTTCACCCGTAAGAGTAATTGGGCCACTTGCTGGAAGAGAGGTAATACAATCGGCTTCTGTTTTTTTCAAATCATTAACTAACTGCTCCTTTAGATACTCAGGCAGGTCATCTGCAAGGCCGATACTTTCTGCGGTAACTTCACCTAAGTCACATCGTGTAACATTAGCGAAATATTTATATGTTCCAGCAGGTAGTAATTCACCTGAGTTATCTTTACCATTCCACTTGAAACGTGGTTCAGAATAAGGTGAGTTGTTGTCTAATGTAGTTGTGAAATACGCCGATACTTTTTTAGCATCGTCTGCTGATGTTTTGGCCATCAAATCTATTTCATTGGCATCTATTGGCCAAACGCTAAATTCAATTTCACCAACCCATCCTGTGTAGAATCTAAATTCTACATTTTCGGATTTAACTTGATTGAAAGCGTCTTTGTTTCGATATACACAGATATCTACTCCTGATGTAGTTTCAGCAGAACAAACCATTTTCCATAGTGAATCTGCATAATCAGGAAGCTTTTTAAAATCTACCGTTGGGAAAAATACTTTAAAGTCGAAAAGATTTTCTTCTTTTTCTGTACCTCTTGCGCCAGTAGTTTCAGGCTCGTCTCCATTTCGAGAGTCGGTGTCAGTAGTGTCAGTGGTATCAGTAGTGTCGTCTAGGTTATCAAAAATTGTTGGGTCAAGAATTGGAGTAAAACCACCTAGGGCAAGTTCCTCTTTGGTTGGCTCCTGTGATTCTTCTTCTATAGCAGAGCGACCTTTTTCAAGCGTGAATTTACCAATAACGGGTTCGCTTGATGTACCATCTTTAACTAGAGTTGCAACGTAAACATATTCACCTGCAGGCAATAGGTCGCCATTATAGTCTGTTCCGTCCCATGAATATGTAGCTGCACGGCCGGCAAAAGTTTGGAAAACATATCCAGTGAAGAATTCTTCAGAGTAGGTCATCCCATAAATGGCATCTGATCCACTTTGAGTTTCTCCGTAACCTGCCTCTTGTTTGATCTTAATTTCAATTGCTCCGCCATCTTGATTTGGAGTGAACTTTAATTCTAAAGTTTCGCCTTGGTATGGGTCGAATGATCCTCCTCTAGAGTTATCAGCCAGTTGAGTTCCAGATGTGTCTGGGCTAGTAGTGTCGGCCTTTCCGAAGCCGTTAAATGCGGTTAATCCGTCAAACTCTCGCTCGCGAATGTAGTCGACTTTTGAAGAAACACCTTCTTTGATACCAATGTAAATTGGCATGTCTGATGTGTTACCAAAGGCTACAGTTTCACCTGCGTAGAATCCATTTGGAGACTTGTATTCTAGGCCATAACGGCTATTTAGAATCTTTAAAGTCGAACGATTTTCTTTTTGGGTTGGGCTATCGTTATAGATAAGCATACCCTTGAAAAGATCGCTGCCTACAAGCATGTAAGCGGTAAGTCCTAACGCCAAAGCAAGCGTACCTCCTAGTAGAAGTTTACGCATTTTCTTTTTTGGATCCTCGGGCGTAGGGGTTGGAGTTGGTGACTCCGGTTGCATTTGAGGCGTTATTGGGGCCTCGTTAAGTGTTTCTTCCATGGTTTTTGGTTATTTGTTTTTATTTCAAATCATTACATTATATACTTTTTTGGAGATTTTAGCAACTGGTGATATATTCTTGATATGACATATTTGGACGCGATCATTTTGGGCATACTGCAGGGCATTACGGAATTTTTACCGATTTCGTCAAGTGGGCATTTGGTTTTGGGAGAGTACTTTTTGGGGCTACATGCGGAGGGGCTGAAATCTTTCGATATCGTTGTACATATGGGAAGCCTTTTGGCGATTTTTATTTATTTTAGAGAGGATGTTTGGGGAATGATGAAAGCATTTTGGGGCTTTGTTACTTTTAAGCCAAAGTGGGATGATGAGTATTCTAAATTAATTGGTCTAATTGTTTTGGGAACGATACCGGCGGTCGCTGCAGGACCGCTTTTTGCCGATAAAATTGATGGCGTTTTTCGAGGAATAGTACCAGTGGCAATCTGTATGGTGATTGTTGGTTTTATCTTTATCGCTGCGGAGTTTTTGCAAAAAAGAGTTACAAAACGAAGCGTGAACTGGAAAAGCGCTTTGGCGATTGGGCTTGCTCAGTCGGTGGCACTTTTGCCAGGAGTTTCGAGGTCTGGAAGCACGATAGTTTGCGGATTAATGTCCGGTTTGGATAGAAGCCAGGCGGCGAGATTTTCTTTTCTTTTAGGTATTCCGGCGATTGCTGGAGCGGGCGTTTTTACTTTTATTCAAAGTTTTGGTGTAGAGAATGCTGGAGAGGTTGATGTAGCCTTGGGAGTAATGGCTGTGGGCTTTCTTTTTTCACTGATTTTCGGGTGGCTTAGCGTCGCATTCTTGATGAAATACCTGAAAAAACATACTTTGCACATCTTCGCTTTTTATTTGATCGGAATAGGATTTATTGCTTTACAAAATTTTTAGGCGTTTGTATGATAGCGAAAAGGTCTAAAAATCACTTACTGTATGGGAAATATTAAAGATTATGCTATTGCGACTCTTGGGAGTCACACCGCTCTTCAAATTCTGAAGGGGGCGCAGGATGAGGGAATTAAGTCTATTTGTATTTGCGAAAGAGGCTCTACTAGGCCGTATGAGAGCTATGGAGTGGCGGACGAAATTATCGTTCTAGATAAGTTTGCGGACTTCTTTAAGATTGAAGATCAGCTAATTGCACAGAATGCGATTATGGTGCCGCATGGTTCTTTTGTTGCCTATATTGGGGCGGAAAAAGTGAAGGACATAAAAGTTATGCACTACGGAACTAAAGGAATTCTAGAGTGGGAATCTAATAGAACAAAGGAGAGAGTTTGGCTTTCTAATGCTGGAATCAAGCTTCCTAAAATCTATAACACTCCGGAAGAAATCGATACGACTGTTATTATTAAATTTCATGGGGCGCATGGTGGACAGGGTTACTTCTTGGCGAACTCACCAGAGGAGTTTTATGAGAGATATAAGGAATATGAGGGTAGTGATGATTACGTAATTCAAGAGTACATTGTGGGTGTACCGGTTTATTCACACTATTTCTACAGCAAATTAACAGGTGAGCTGGAGGTGATGGGATTTGATAAGAGATATGAGTCGAATGCAGATTCTATCGGGCGCATTGCGGCGAAGGATCAAGTGGATGCGGGAATTAGAACAACTTATACAATTACTGGAAATGTACCGATTGTGATTAGAGAATCGATGCTACCTCAGATTTTCGACATGGGAGACAGAGTGATTGCGGCATCTCAAGAGTTGGCCGAAGGAGGTTTGTTTGGACCTTTCTGTTTGGAGGGAATTATTGATCCAAAGCTTAACTACTACGTTTTTGAGATTTCGGCGAGAATTGTGGCGGGAACGAATCCTTACGTTAACGGTTCGCCGTATACTTGGCTTAAATATAATGAGCCAATGAGCACGGGGCGCAGAATCGCTAGAGAAATTAAGACGGCTATTGAACAGGATAAGTTACCACTTGTACTAGGATAAAAATGAATCAGAAGCAAATTGCGGAAATTTTAAAGGGTTACGATTTAAATAAAATCACGATTGGGGTTTTGGGTGGCCACAGCGCTTTGGACGTTTGTAGTGGTGCGAAAAAGCTGGGCTTCAGAACGCTTGCTGTCTGCCAAAAGGGGCGAGATTTAACATATTCAAAATACTATAAAAGTCGCGGAGCAAAGGGCTGTATCGATGAAATTGTAATGGTCGATAGCTTTGCGGATATCACAGATGAAAAGGTGCAGAAGCGCTTGAGAGAGCTAAATACAATCTTTATCCATAATCGTTATTTTTGGGTTTATTGTGATTTCGAGAAGATTGAAAATGATTTTAAAGTGCCGATTTTCGGGAGTCGAGATTTGGTAAAATTGGAGGAGAGAGATCATCCGAATAATCAGTATGTGCTGCTAGAAAAAGCGGGAATTAGAATCCCAAAAATTGTGAGAAATGGTGACTCGAAAGTTACTGGCAAAAAGCTCGTTGAGGCTTTGGATAAGCACTTTGTTGGCGATAAAGGCGGGCCGCTGATCGTTAAAGTTAATGAAGCGGAAAGAAGCTACGAGAGAGCATTTTTTGTGGTAACTAACACTCAAGATTTCTTGGATGTAAGCAAAGAGATGATCGAGAGCGGAAAAATTTTAGCGAAGGATCTTGATAGAGCGGTGATTGAAGAGTTTATTATCGGAGCGCAGATTAATTTTAATTACTTTTACTCCCCTATCAGTAAAGAGCTTGAATTGATGGGAACAGACACTAGAAGGCAAACGAGTTTAGATGGATTTTTGAGGCTGGATGCGGCAACGCAAATGAGGCTAATTGATGGCGGTTATAAGCCTACAATGGTGGAGACGGGGCATATTGCATGTACGACAAAAGAATCGATTTTGGAGAAGGCTTTTGAGGCTGGTGAGAAATTTATAAAGACAATTGAAAAAGAAGCGGGCGGGATTATTGGCCCTTTTGCTCTTCAGGGAGCGATTGCCAGCTATAGCGGTAAGGAAGAATTTGTGGTGTTTGATGTGAGCATGAGAATTCCGGGGTCTCCAGGAACAAGATTTACGCCTTTAAGCGGGTATCTTTATGGAGAGTCTATTAGTTACGGCGAGAGAATTGCGATGGAGATTCGTCAGGCGATAGAGGGCAATGACTTACTGGACGTTTTAAGCTAAACGGAGGAATTTTTTAATTAAAGTTTTGGCATTCTTGGAGAAAATTACCGGAAGGCCTCTTTGTAGATTAGCGATTGTTGTTAATATAAGGGCGAAAAATCCCCATTGTGGTAAAAGTGGAATTAGGGCGAATGTTATTAATTTTAGTGTCGCATAAATAGCCCTGGATCTTCTGCTATCGGCTTTCCCGAGAGATAAAGGGTGTGCATTGAAGTATATTGAATTTAAAAGGCGTAGGAAATCTGTGAGAGCGCCACGAATAAGAAAGATTATCGGAAAAATATAGCTAATTAGCCCCCAGTAGGCGAAGATGAAGAGGGCAATGAGCTCAACTGCGCGATCGGCAATAATGTCGACGAGAGGCCCATTTTTGCTCTCCTGGTGAAGCTTGCGGGCAACTATCCCGTCCACAACATCGAGAATTATTACAACCGCGATGCTAAAAGATAAATATATTGGTGATTCCTTGAAAAAATAAAGTGCTGCACAGAGAAGAAATACCCTAAAGATTGAGATGAAGTTTGGGAGGTTTAGCTCTTTGGGGTCGATAAAGTTGGTGATCTTGAGCAGGCGAAAAAAATTAAAGATCATCGCTGCGAGCTTTAGGAATAGTGCTGCTTCTATTTGCTGAAACATGAAAAGGATGTGGCAGACGCCATCGAGGTGAATAATTTCGACGTTTTCTCGTTTGAGGAAGAGGCGCTCATAAAATACCCAGCCGTTAATTAAAATGTAGAGGATTATAATCTGATTTACGGGGATATTGGTCGAGAAATATAGGCTTATTTTAAGCAGGATAATAAGCATCACTGATCTATCGGCACCTCTATCTATTATCCATCCTTCGCCTTTTTTGCCCTCATACTTTGCCATTGCACCATCTAGAACATCAAAAAAGAGTGAAAGTGAGAGTAAAATTACAAAAATAAGGTGATTTTGGAAAAGGAAGTAGGCGGAAATTGCGCCAAAACTAAAGCTAATAAAGCTAAGTATGTTAGCAGTTAGTTTTAATCGATCGTGCATGAAGCGGCAAAAAGGATGCAGAATACGATTTTTAATCTTCTTGAATTCAGCGATGAGGTTAAGTAGGAATTGCATTTTTGCCCTTTTTAAATGTAGAATTGCCTTTGTAGTATATATTTCTTGAAGGAGAAAAAGAATATGAAAGCAGTTGTATTGGCAGCGGGACAGAGTAAGAGAATGGCACCTATTGGTGATAAAAACTTCCTGAATTTTTGTGGAAAAAGTTTAATTAGGCATCAGCTAGAAATGTTGGTGGAAGCGGGTTTTAACGACATTGTTATTGTTGGAGGTGAGCATAATTTAGAGCGTCTCGAGAAGGAGGCAAAAAAAGTTTTGAATGATTTTGTGGTTGTGGAACAGGAAAAACTTGAGGATGGAATGTGTGGAGCAGTTTTGAGTGTGCAAGATTTGATTAGTGAGGGCGAACCTTTTTTAATTTTTAGTAGTAATGATGTTGTTGATAGCGAAGCCTTTAAGTTGATTCTGGAGGCAAGTAAAAATGGCGATGCTACGAGCTATTTGATCGGGAAAAAAGTGGAGAAATATTTTCCTGGTGGTTACATGGAAATTGACGAAAATGGCTTTTTAAAGAGTATTATTGAGAAGCCGGAGCCTGGAACAGAGCCGAGCGATTTGATTAATTTGGTGATTCATCTGCACACAAATGCGGGTGTTTTATTTGAGTATTTGAAGCAGTCGCAAAGCGAAAAAGACGACCTTTATGAGCAGGCACTTTTGGCGATGATTAATAATGGAATGAAGCTTAAATCGGTTGAATATAGCGGTTTTTGGCAAGCGGTGAAATTTCCTTGGCACATTAAAAATGTCTTTAATTTCTTGTTTGCTAGGATGGAGCCGTCGATTGCTAAAAGTGCATCAATATCGGAAAAAGCGACTATTAAAGGTGATGTAATTATCGGAGAAAATGTGACAGTTTTGGAGAATGTGGTAATTTCCGGACCGGTTTATATCGGTGATAATAGTGTGATTGCTAACAATTCTTTGGTGCGGGATAGTCATATTGGGGCTAATTGTGTGATTGGGTTTAGCACCGAGGTGGCGAGAAGTTATTTGGCGGATTCGGTGTGGAGCCATTCGAACTATTTTGGAGACAGCATTATTGCGAACAATGTATCTTTTGGAGCGGGAGCGGTAACGGGCAATTTGCGTTTAGATGAAGAGAATATAATGGTTGATGTAGATGGAAAAAAAGTTGATTCTCAGAGCATGAAATTGGGGGCGATTGTGGGAGAGGGTGTGCGAGTTGGCATTAATACGAGCTTGATGCCGGGAGTGAAAATTGGGAAAAATAGTTTTATTGGAGCGGGGATAATAATTAGCCAGAACATTGCAGATAATATGTTTGTGAGAGCAGAAATTGGCTTAAAGATTTCGGAAAATACAAAACAATCAAACACAGATAACCGTAAAAAAATATGAAATTAAGCGTTACAATTGTTAATTATAATCAGAAATATTTTCCGAGAATTTGCGTTGAGGCGATGAAAAAAAGCATCACTCAGTTCGACTTTGAGATAATAGTTTGTGACAATAATTCTCACGACGAAAGTTTGGATTATCTAAAGGAGGCTGCGGAAAAAGGCGAAATTAAGTTAGTTGAGCCGGGGAAGAATTTGGGGTATGGATCTGGGCATAATTTTGCCGCAAAAGAGGCTAAGGGTGAGTATATCGCGATAGTGAATACAGATATAACTGTGGAGCCGGATACTTTGCAGAGACTGGTAACAATGCTTGAGCAAAACCCGAATGTGGGAATGGTTGGACCAAAATTAATGTATCATAATGGTTACGTTCAGAGATCTTGCAGAAGAAATTTTGGTTTCTTTGATTTGTTCATAAAGCGCACTTTCTTAAAGCACGTTTGGCCATTCAAAAAGCGCTATGTGAACTACATGATGGAGGATTTTAATCATGATTCAATTCAAGAAGTTGATTTGATTACTGGCGCATTTATGGTGATGCCAATGGCTGTTTTTAAACAAATTGGCGGGTTTGATGAGCGATACTTCCTATTTATGGAAGACTTTGACCTCTGCAGAAAAGTTAAATTAGCGGGATATAAAGTTGTTTATTATCCGCTAGCAAAAGCCGTGCATTATCACAAAAGGTTGAGTGAGGGATCGTGGACAAAACT
>JACCDN011060810.1_pt1 | contig 13424 bp, 10 predicted proteins | sample 7441691 | NCBI WGS metagenome assembly JACCDN01 (sample SAMN15323439, study PRJNA562643) | freshwater metagenome | isolation source: river surface water | place: USA:Blue River Watershed | collected 2017-08-16 | reverse complement strand
GCGATGAAGGCCCCGCAGGACTGCCACGACATGACCGATCTGCGCGCGGCGATTGACGCGCTGGATGCCGGGATTGTCGCACAACTGACGGCCCGCGCGGGCTATATTGATCGCGCGGCCAAACTGAAGCAGGGGAACGGCCTGCCCGCCCGGATCGACGATCGGGTTGAGGAGGTGGTGGCAAAGGTCCGCGCCGAGGCCGCCCGCCAATCGCTGGACCCCGATCTGGTCGAAGACCTCTGGCGCAGGCTGATTGACTGGTCCATTGCGCGGGAAGAAAAAACTTTGGGGCCGCCGCGCCCCTGACGGGGTGACATGACGGCGACCATCATTGACGGCAAGGCCATTGCAGCGCGGATGCGCGAAGAAACCCGCGCCGAGGCGCAGGCCCTGACCGAGGCAGGCTGGGCGCCGCGCCTCATCTCCATTTCGGTGGGCGATGTGGCTGCGGCGGAACTTTATGTTCGCAACCAGCAGAAATCAGCAGAGGCGGCCGGCGTGGCCTTTGAGGCGCGCAATTACCCCGAAACCATCAGCCTTGAACAATTGCAGGGCGTGATTGCCGGTCTGAATGCCGATCCGCGCGTGAATGGCGTTATCATCCAGCGCCCCCTGCCGTCGCATATCCCGGTCAAGGCGCTGCAAAAGGCCGTGCATCCGCTGAAGGATGTCGAGGGGATGCACCCGTCGAGCATCGGCAATATCGTTTATAACGATCTGACGCTGGGGCCTTGCACGGCCGTGGCGGCGGTGGAAATTCTGAAGACCCTGCCGTTGAAGATGGAAGGTCTGGATGTCTGCGTCATTGGCCATTCCGAGATCGTCGGCAAGCCGATCGCCTTCTTGATGATGGGCTTGGGGGCAACCGTGACGGTGTGCCACCACATGACCCGTCAGGTTGCGGTGCATAGCCGCGCGGCGGACGCGGTTTTTGTGGCCGTGGGCAAGCCGGGGCTGGTGACCGGCGAAATGCTGAAACCGGGTGCGGCGCTGATCGACATCGGGATCAACCGGGTTGAGGGCAAAACCGTAGGCGACGCCGATTTCGAAAGCTGTTCGAAGGTCGCAGGCTGGGTGACCCCGGTGCCGGGCGGCGTTGGTCCGGTGACGGTTTCAATCCTGATGAAGAACGCGGTTCTGGCGACCCGGATGCAAATGGAACACTATCGCGCGGCCTTTGCGGCAGCGATTTAAGGAGAGATGACATGACGGCCAAGGTGATCGACGGCAAGGCTTTTGCGGCAGGTGTGCGCGAACAGGTCGCCGCGCATGTTGCGAAACTGAAAGAGGAAAAGGGCATCCAGCCCGGTCTGGCCGTTGTGCTGGTGGGTGAAGACCCGGCCTCCAAGGTTTATGTGAAGAACAAGCATGCCTCGACCATCGAGGTTGGAATGGCATCTTTCGAACATCGCCTGTCGGCAGAGACGGGTGAGGCCGAACTTCTGGCGCTGATCGACAGCCTGAACGCAGATCCGAAAGTTCATGGGATTCTCGTGCAGTTGCCGCTGCCTTCTCATCTGAATTCGGAACTGGTGATCAACCGCATCGACCCGGCCAAGGATGTCGACGGTTTTCACATTTCGAACGTGGGCCTTTTGGGCACCGGTCAAAAGTCGATGGTGCCTTGCACCCCGCTGGGCTGCCTGATGATGCTGCGCGATCACCATGGTTCGCTGGCGGGTCTGAATGCGGTGGTTGTCGGGCGGTCGAATATTGTCGGCAAGCCGATGGCGCAGTTGCTCTTGGGTGATAGCTGCACCGTGACCATCGCGCATTCCCGCACCAAGGATCTGGCCGCGGTTTGCCGTGGGGCAGATATTCTGGTGGCGGCAGTGGGCCGTCCGGAAATGCTGACGGGCGAGTTCGTCAAACCCGGCGCGACGGTGATTGATGTGGGCATCAACCGCATTGAGCGTGACGGCAAGGCCAAGCTTGTGGGCGATGTGCATTACGAAAGCGCGGCTGCGGTGGCTGGGGCGATCACTCCGGTTCCGGGCGGTGTCGGCCCGATGACCATCGCTTGCCTCTTGGCCAATACGCTGACCGCCTGCTGCCGCGCCAATGGCCTGCCCGAGCCGAAGGGCCTGACGGCCTGATTTTGCAGGATTTCTTGCTTTGCCGGGGGGCGCTCCCCCGGTGAAGCGATTGAACAGATACATCTTTTCCGCTATAGCAGCCGCATTGTGTTGCGAATTTAGGGGTGTATTTTGGGGGCGTTCCTTCAGGAACTGGGGGCGGATTTTAAGTCGCCTGTCCCTTGGGTGGTGTTTGTGACCGTTGCGATGGCCGTTTCAGTTGCCGGCCCGTTTGGCAGCTACGGCGTGCTAAGTATCTCTGAACGTGTGGTGTTCTGGACCCCGATCAGCTTTCTGGCCGTGCTGATTGGCAGTTTGATCCGCGCGCTGGTCTATGGGCCGGTCGGGATCCGTCACCGGCTTTTGGCCCCGGTTCTCATCACGGCGGCGAATAGCGTGGCGCTCGGCCCTTCGCTGTATCTTTTGTTGCACAGCCTGTTTCCACAGGGGTTCAGCGCAACAAGCAGCCTTCAGGAAATCTCATTGCTCGTGGCGTCGCTGTCGCTTGGGATCTGTGCCTTGCGCGGGGCGGTTGAGCCGCCTGTGACCGAACCTGTGCCGCATGCCGCGGCAGGTGACGGGCCGCTGCCGCCGCGTTTGGCGCGGCGGTTGGAGGCAGGGCTGCGCGGTGAAATCTGGGCGATTTCCGTGCGCGACCATTATGTTGATGTTCATACCAGCCTTGGCAAGTCGAGCTTGCTGATGCGGTTTTCCGACGCCATCGATGAGGTGGATTGCGTAGAGGGCGCACAGGTGCATCGGTCGCATTGGGTGGCTTGGGCGGGGGTTGAGGCTGTCGACCGCGCGGGCGGCAAGATGAACCTGCAACTGAAATCGGGTCAGCAGATTCCCGTCAGCCGCAATAACCGTGACAAGGTGGAGGCCCGCTTTCCCACCTGCGCCTCTGATGGATTGGCCGAGGCGCAGGGCGCGGCATAGGATGGTGTGTTCCTAGTCTTCAGAACACAGCAATGCGCAAGCGCAGAGGGGAAGTTTCCTGTCGGCAGGCTTGCAGGCGCGGGCCTCTCGGCCTAAGCCTGCGGGTATGAAACTGATGTTCCTTGGCGATGTCATGGGCCGTGCTGGGCGCGCGGCCATTACCGAAATGCTGCCCGCGTTGCGCACGCGCTGGGGGCTCGATTTTGTCGTGGTCAATGGCGAGAACGCCAGCCAAGGCGCGGGCCTGACGGCCGAACACGCGCGGCTGATCTTTCAGGCCGGGGCCGATTGCATCACGCTTGGCGATCATGCCTTCGATCAAAAAGACATGCTGCAATATTGCGAAACCGACACCCGGATTATCCGGCCGCTGAACTTTTCCAAGGTGGCACCGGGCCGCGGGGTGAAGATTTTTGATGCGACCTCGGGGCGCAAGGTTCTGGTCGCGCAGGTTTTGGGGCAGGTCTTCATGAAGCGGCCGTTCGACGACCCCTTCAGCGCCATTGAAACCATCCTGAAAACCCACCGTATCGGGGCCACCATTCAGGCCGCGATCATTGATGTGCATGCCGAGGCGACCTCGGAGAAGATGGCGATGGGCCATTGGTGCGACGGGCAAGCCAGCCTTGTCGTCGGCACCCATACCCATGTGCCGACGGCAGATCACATGATTTTGCCGGGCGGTACGGCGTATCTGACCGATGCGGGCATGTGTGGTGATTACAACTCGGTCATCGGCATGGAAAAGATGGAGCCGTTGCGGCGGTTTATCACCGGCATGTCTTCAAGCCGGTTCGAGCCTGCAAATGGTCCGGCCACGCTGTCGGGGGTCTATGTCGAAACCGATGACCGCACGGGCAAAGCGACCCGGATCGTTCCGGTCCGGCAAGGCGGCCGGTTGGAGCCGATCGGCCCATGACCCGGCTGCACTATGCGGGGATTCTCGCGCTGATCGGGATTGGCTGGGGGTCAACCCAGCCCTTGGGCAAAATCGCCGCGTCGAGCGGGCATCAGCCGTTCGGGCTGATCTTCTGGCAATTGGTGGTCTGCGTGCTGGTTCTGGCGGCGCTGACGGTGCTGCGGGGCAAACGGTTGCCACTGACCCGTCGCGCGCTGGAATTCTATGTCGTCGTGGCCTTTCTTGGCACGCTTATTCCGAACTACACCTTTTATCTGTCGGTCGCGCGCCTGCCCTCTGGGATCATGTCGATCATCATCGCCACCATCCCGCTGATGGCCTTTCCGATTGCGCTGGGCCTTGGCATGGACCGTTTTTCGCCACGACGGATGGTGGGAATCGTCTTGGGCCTGTCGGGCGTTCTGCTGATCGCTTTGCCCAAAGCCAGCCTGCCTGAGCAGTCCATGGTGCTGTTCCTGCCGGTGGCCATGGTGGGGCCACTGTTCTATGCCCTTGAAAACACATACGTCGCCGCACGCGGAACGGGCGAACTGGATGCCATTCAGGCGATGTTGGGGGCCTCACTCGCGGGGCTGTTTTTCTGCGTGCCGATCATGCTTGCGCTTGGCCACTGGTTCCCGATGCCGCTGCCGCTGGGGCGGCCCGAATGGGCACTGATCGGGTCATCGGCCCTGCATGCGCTGCTTTACGCCAGTTTTGTCTGGCTGGCGGCGCGCGCCGGATCGGTCTTTGCCTCGCAATCTGCCTATTTCACCACCGCTTCGGGCATTGTCTGGGCCATGCTCTTGCTGGGCGAGAGGTTCAGCCCTTGGGTCTGGGCGGCGGCCGGGTTGATGCTGTGCGGCTTGATGCTGGTGAGCCCGCGCCCGCGGGTGGAAATTTAACTCGATAAGTTTGGTAGAGAATATTCTTCTCTTTTCTCGTGCCCTGCCGTAGAAGAATGGCAAGTCAGGGGAAATAGAACATGTTCGGATTGGCAGTCAGCCCAGATTTGGCACCTTATGTCGCGCTGGCCGTTATGGCCGTCATGTTCATCTTTTTCGTGCGCGAGACCTTCGCCGTCGAGGTGACTGCCATTGCGGGGGCCGCCGCGATGATCTTGCTTGGGCTTTTGCCGGTGAAAGAGGCGGTCAGCGTGCTGTCAAACCCCGCGCCTTGGACCATTGTCTTGATGTTCATGGTGATGGGCGGGCTGGTGCGTACCGGATCGGTTGAGATGATGATCGGCATGGCCGAGGCCCATGTCGGCAACCGCCCCAAGACGACGGTGGTTGTTCTGTTCATTTTCATCGCCGTGGCGTCGGCCTTTATGAACAACACGCCTTTGGTTGCGGTGATGATCCCGGTGGTCATTCAAATTGCGGCGCGTCTAAACACGGCCGCGTCCAAGTTTTTGATCCCGCTCAGCCACATGACCGTGCTGGGGGGCATGATCACCATCATCGGCACCTCGACCAACCTGTTGGTGGACGGTGTGGCCACGGATGCGGGACTTGCGCATTTCTCGCTGTTTGAAATCGCGCCACTTGGCATCGCTGTGACCTTGGCGGGCGGGTTTTACATGGCGACCGTGGGGCGGCATCTTTTGCCGGTGCGGGAATCCATGGCCACGCTTTTGGGGGACCGCAAGCGGATGAAGTATTTCACCGAAGTTGCCATTCCGGAAGATTCCGTTCTGATCGGCAGCTTGGTTCTGGAGGTGCAGCAGTTCAAACCTTCGGGCGTGCGGGTGATCGACGTTTTGCGTGGGGATCTGTCGCTGCGTCGCGACTTGCAGGCGGTGGCGCTTCAGGCTGGGGACCGCGTGGTTCTGCGCACCGAGATGACAGAGCTTTTGGGCATGCAGAACCGCACCGATATGCGGGTGGTGGACAAGCTTTCCTCGGTCGAAACGGAAACGGTCGAGGTTCTGATTACCCCCGGTTGCCATATGATTGGCCGCGCCTTGGGCGAAATGCGTCTGCGCCGTCGCTATGGCATCTATGTGCTTGCCGCGCACCGTCGCAGCCAGAATATCGGACGCCAGCTCGATGAGTTGGTGGTGCAGGTCGGCGATACGCTGTTGTTGGAAGGCCGGATCGAAGACATCAAACGACTGTCAGACGATATGGAGATGGTGGACGTCAGCCATCCGAAAACCCGTGCCTATCGCCGAACCAAGGCCCCGATTGCGATTGGCGCGCTGCTGGCTGTCGTTTTCCTCTCCTCGCTGGATCTTGCGCCGATTCTGGTGTTGGCGTTTTTGGCCGTGACCACCATCCTTGTGACCCGCTGCATTGACAGCGACGAGGCGTTGGAATTCGTCGATGGCAGCCTTTTGGCGATGATCCTTGCGATGCTTGCGGTAGGCGAGGCGTTGGACCGATCGGGCGCAGTGGAACTGATCGTGACGGGGGTGCGTCCGTGGATGGATGGCTTGTCGCCTTTTGCCACTATTCTGCTGATCTATCTGATTGGCCTGATCCTGACCGAGTTTCTGTCGAACAATGCTGTGGCGGTGATTTTTACCCCGATCGCGATTGAGCTGGCACATCAGCTTGGCGCGGACCCGCGCCCCTTTGTGGTGGCGGTGATGTTCTCGGCCACTTTGGCCTTTGCCACACCGATCGGCTATCAGACCAATATGATGGTCTATGGGCCGGGGGGGTATAAGTTCCTCGACTTCACAAAGGTCGGTGTGCCGTTGAACATCATCACATGGCTTTTGTGTTCGGCTCTGATCCCGGTTTTCTGGCCGCTTTACCCCTAACCCCCGCGCGGGGGTTGCCGCCGGGGGGGCGGGTGGTGTAGACGGCCACAACACCAAGATTACCGGAGTTTCAGGTCATGGCTGGCCATTCCAAATGGGCGAACATCCAGCATCGCAAGGGCAAGCAGGACAAGCTGCGCTCCAAGATGTTTTCCAAACTGTCGAAGGAAATCACCGTCGCCGCCAAGATGGGCGACCCTGATCCCGAAAAGAACCCGCGTCTGCGGCTGGCAGTGAAGGCGGCCAAGGCCGTTTCGATGCCGAAAGATGTGATCGATCGCGCGATCAAGAAGTCGTCGGGCGGCGATGCGGCGGATTACACCGAAATCCGCTATGAAGGTTACGGCGTCAACGGCATCGCGATCATCGTCGAGGCGATGACCGACAACCTGAACCGCACCGCGTCGAACGTGCGCAGCTATTTCTCGAAATGCGGCGGCAATCTGGGGCAGACCGGCTCGGTCAGCCACGGCTTTGATCGGGTGGGCGAGATTTCTTATGCCGCCAAGGTCGGCTCTGCCGATGACGTCATGATGGCCGCGCTGGACGCTGGCGCTGATGATGTCGAATCGGATGAAGAAGGCCACTGGATCTATTGCTCGGTCGAAAACCTGTCGGATGTGTCCGATGCGTTGGAAAAGGCGCTGGGCGAATCTGACGAGGCGAAGATCATCTTCAAACCGCAGACCCGCACCGAGGTTGATCTGGATACGGCGCAAAAGCTGATGCGCCTGATCGACATGCTGGAAGAGGATGACGATGTGCAATCCGTCACCCACAACTTCGACATGTCGGATGAGGTTGCAGCCCAACTGGGCTAAATCAGCCCGCGCCAACCGGCGACGGCCGCAATAAGCAGTGCCACGATGAACAAAGACAGGGCCACCGACGCCGCCAAGGCGACGGTGCCTCCCAACCAGCCTGATCGGGTCTTCAGCCGGGTCAGGTGGTGCAGGCAAAGGTCATAGTTGCGCGCCAGCGCGGCATGGTCTACCTGCAACAGCAGTTTCGGATTTTGCGCCTTGTCGGATTCCGCCGCGAGTGCTTGCGCCGCGGCGCGCACCTTGCGTGGCAACTGCCCGCCGCGACTGTGCAATTTGGCGGCAAGACCCGCGCCGCGCGCGCCGAGTTTTTCCTCCATCAGCGCAGCGATGCGGTCTGACATTTGCTTGATCGAAATTGCGCTCATGGTTTTCGCGGCCCTTTTCATCAGCATAGGGGGCGTTTGACCGATGGTGCAACGGCTCTGGCCCTTTTGACCGGGCGCCGTTAAAACCCGTGCCATGCTTGCCACGATCCTGCACCGCGCCGAGACACCGACCGAGGCTCCGCCCTTGGTCATTGCCCATGGGCTTTATGGCTCGGGGCGCAATTGGGGGGTGATTGCCCGTAGGTTGGCCGATATCCGCGATGTGATCGCGGTGGACATGCGCAACCATGGGCAAAGCCCGCGCGCGGCAAGCCAAGCCTATCCCGACATGGCGGCCGATCTGGCCGAGGTGATTGAAAGCCTTGGTGCGCCGGTGGATCTGTTGGGTCATTCGATGGGGGGCAAGGCGTCGATGCATCTGGCGCTGACCCAAGGCCATCTTTTGCGACGGCTGGTGGTGGCCGACATTGCCCCGGTCGCCTATGCCCATGACCAAAGCCAGCATGCCCGCGCCATGCGGTCGCTGGATCTGACCGGCCTGACCACCCGGGGCGAGGCGGATCGGCGGCTGGCCACCGTGGTTGAAGACCCCGGCCTGCGCGCGTTTTTCCTGCAATCTCTGGATCTCAAGGCCGAAGGCGGGCCAAGCTGGCGCCTCAATCTCGATGTGCTTGAGGCCGAGATGCCGAAGATCGTCGGTTGGCCCGGCACCCAGGGGGTGTTTGATCACCCGACGCTGTTCCTGACCGGAGCAGACAGTTCGTATGTCAAACCAGAATATCGCGAGACGATCCGGGCGCTGTTTCCCAAGGCGCGGTTTGCCAAACTGCCGGGCGCGGGCCATTGGCTGCATGCCGACCGGCCGCGCGAATTCGAGGCGGCGGTGCGGGTGTTCCTGACGGCCTAAGTCCGGCTCCACCCTTCGATCTTGCGGTAAAGCGTTGACGGCGAAATCTCTAAAATCCGCGCCGCTCGCGGCACCGATCCGCCGTGTCTGGCCAAGGTTTCCTCGATAATCCGCCGTTCGATTGCGGCCAAGGGCTGACCGATCAACTCATCCAGCAGGGGGCCGCTGGGCGGGGCAGGGGCAAGGCTGGGGGGCGTCGGCGGCAGGTCGTTGGCTGGCACCAGCGTTTCGGGCAACATGTCCAGCGTGACCATGCCGCCGTCGTTCAACACAACGACATTGCGGATCACGTTCAACACTTGCCGCACGTTTCCAGGCCAGGGCAGGGCGCGAAACAGGGTTACAACCTCTGGGCTAAGTCCTTCAAACTTTTTGCCTTCTTCGCTGGAAAAACGCTCCAGCGCGCTTTCGGCGATCTCCAGCACATCATCGCCGCGGTCGCGCAGGGGCGGCATATGCAACGGCACGACGAAAAGCCGATAGTACAGATCTTCGCGGAATTCGCCGCGCCGCACGGCCTCTAGCGGGTCACGGTTGGTGGCGCAGACGATGCGGACATTGACCTTGCGCGGCTTGGTGGCGCCCACCGGAACCACGGTGGAGGTCTGCAAAAACCGCAAGAGTTTGGTTTGCAGCGCCGGGGCCATTTCGCAGATTTCGTCCAGAAACAGCGTGCCGCCATCCGCCGCCGCCGCGGCCCCCGGCTTGTCGGAAATTGCCCCGGTGAAGCTGCCCTTCATATGGCCGAACACTTCGGATTCCAGCAGGTCTTGCGGTATCGCCCCGCAGTTCAGCGCAATGAACGGGCCGCCAGCGCGGGGCGAGGCCCCATGAACCGCCAAAGCACAGAGTTCTTTTCCCGTGCCGCTTTCGCCGGTGATAAAAACTGTGGCCATGGAGCGCGCGACTGAGGCGATCTTTTGCTGCACACGTGCCAGTTTGTCGGAGGTGCCGATAAAGCCCTCAACGGCAGATCTTGCGGCGGCTTCGGCGCGCTGGCTTGCGCTTTGGGCCTGCGCCGGCGCGCGCGTGCGGCCTGCGGCCGCGGTTGTCACATTGGCAATGGCTGAGAGCAGGCGGTTTTCGTCAAACGGTTTGACCAAAAACTCATGCGCCCCCGCCCGCATTGCCTCGACTGCCTTGTTGACCGACCCATGCGCCGTCATCACGATGATCGACGCCTCGGGCCGCTCTTCCAGCAGATCCCGCATCAGATCCAGCCCATCGCGATCTGGCAAGACAAGGTCCAAAAGAACGGTGGTCGCTTTGCTTTGCCGAAAGAGCCGCATGCCTTCTCCGGCCGTGCTGGCGGTGATGACCTGAAAGCCCGCGTTGATGAGGACCGATTGATACAGGATCAACAGGGATCGCGTGTCCTCGATCAACAAAAGCGGGGGCGCTTGCTTGATCGTCATCCGATTGGCTGCTCGTGTTCGCGGGCTGCCGCCATGCTTTGCACCGCAAATTGCAGATCGTGAATGGCCTGTTCCAAAGAGGTCGCAAGCGCAAGGATGCGATCCTGCGGTGCGGCGCCATGGACAAACCGGTTCAGCCGAACGGCGTCGTCATGCAGCTTGACCGCCCCTGCGGTTCCGGCAAGGGCAATCAGCACGTGGCTGTGCTGGCGAATGCCGTCCATGTCAATCCGGGCGGCGGCTTGGCACAGGCCTTGCCGGGTTTGTTCCAGATCTTCATCCAGCCGGGCCAGCAGTTCGGCTGCCGCCAGTGGGCCGGCAATTTCTGTCAATCGGCGCAGAGTTGAAAGATCCAGCGCCGCCGCCTCTGCGGGGTTTGTCTTGGTTGTCAGAATTTCACGCAGCATTTGCCCAATCCGGCCCGCCTCAAGACTTTGTTTGGATGCGACACGTGCGGCCCCCGCGGTTTGCAAGGCAATCGCACGATCTTGGGTCGAATGGGCGGTCAAGACCAAGACGGCGGGTCGCTCTGCCATGGAAAGGTTTTCGCGGATCCAGTTCAAGACGCCCAGTCCCGACAGGCCGGGCATCTGATCATCCAGCACCAGAAGATCCGGGCGCAGACCTTGCGAGAGCTTGTCGATGATGTCCATCCCATCCTCAACCGAGGTGAGTGCCAAGCCAAGCTTGCGGAAATGGGTTTCCAACAGAATGCGACAGGTCGGGTTGTCTTCGCCCAAGATAAGCGAAACACCAGTCAGGTTTGGAGGCGTGCCCACGTCGGCATCGGCCGCTGGTGCGGGGGCTGGTTGGGGTGGCAGCGGCAGACGAAGCCTTGTCAGGGTTCCGCCCGTGGAGGCGTTCGCAAAACGGCATGTGCCGCCCATTGCCGAAACCAGATAACGCACGGCTGAGAAGCCAAATCCCTTGCCGGGGGGATGGGCGCCACCAGACAGGGGCGCGTCATCGTGCAGCGTATCAAGCACAGCGTCGGGCAGGCCGGGGCCTTGGTCGCGGATTTCAACAATCAGGCTGTCGCCATCGGCGTCATAGTCGATGGAAAGCGTGACCTCACATGGCGGCGTGTGGGCCAGCGCGTTGCTCATCAGGTTGGTCAGGATGCGATCAAGGGCCGTCGCGTCCACATAGAGTTCGGGCGGCAGATCGGGCGAGGGCCGCAACTGGAAAATATGGCCGCTTTCGGCGCCCTGACCTGTCCAGCGGTCAGAGAGGTTGGCAAGAAAGCCTTCAACCCGGATTGTCTCGGGGGTGGTCAGGTCGGGCCGGCCTTGACCAAGGCACACCAGCACGGACTGATCAATGATCCGGTCGAGAATGTCACCCGTGGCACCGCAGCGTTTCAAAAGCTGTTGCGCGCTTTCGGGCAAGTCCAGTTGCTGCACCAGTCGGATGCCGGCCTGCATTTCGGCCAAAGCCGCCCGCAGGTCATGCCCCAGATAGACCAAGGGCAACTGCTCGGCCTCGGGCTGATCCATGCCTTCCCCGTTGGGTGGACATTCGGTCCTCCCTTGGGTCATGCCAGCATGTCCCGGTCTTGGATGAGGGCAACCTGTGCGCCAGCACAATAAGAAGTTGCCGCAGGGCAACAAGACTGGGCTTGGCACATTGGGTTGAAAACAAATCGCGACTGCATGCGCGGCACGGTAAGCCTTGCCACGCCAAAGTCTAGTCTGGCTTTTACGGATTGGCGGACGAATGCCGAACTATTTACCACCCGCCAAGCCGAGGGACTGCAAGGCCACCGTGATCTCGTCCAGAATGGCCGGATCGTCGATCGTGGCGGGCATCTTCCAATCCTGCCCATCCGCGATTTTCACCATGGTGCCGCGCAGAATCTTGCCCGAGCGTGTCTTGGGCAGCCGTTCCACCACCACCGCGCGCTTGAAATCCGCCACGGGGCCGATTTTCTCGCGCATCAGTTTGACACATTCCTTGACCACATCGTCATGCGCGCGGTTGGTGCCCTTATTCAGGCAAAGGAACCCCAAGGGCGATTGGCCTTTCAGATCATCGGCCACACCGATCACGGCACATTCGGCCACATCCTTGTGGCTGGCCAGAACCTCCTCCATCGCGCCGGTCGACAGGCGGTGACCCGCGACGTTGATGACGTCATCGGTGCGCGCCATGATATAAAGATAGCCATCAGCGTCGATGTAGCCCGCGTCGCCGGTTTCATAATAGCCGGGGAAGTGGGTGAGATAGCTTTTGCGGAACCGATCTTCGGCGTTCCACAGGGTGGGCAGGGTGCCGGGGGGCAGGGGCAGCTTGATCGCAATCGCACCCAGCGTGCCGGAGGCGACAGGATGGCCGCCCTCGTCCAGAACCTGCACATCAAAGCCGGGCATCGGCACCGACGGCGAGCCAATCTTGACTGGCAGCGCCTCGATCCCCAAGGGGTTCGCTGCAATGGCGTAGCCGGTTTCGGTTTGCCACCAATGGTCGATCACCGGCACGTTCAGGTGGCGTTGCGCCCAAAGGATGGTGTCGGGGTCGGCGCGCTCACCGGCCAGATACATCTGTTTCAGATGCTTCATCTGATAGTCGCCGACGAGCTTGCCTTCGGGATCTTCGCGTTTCACGGCGCGAATGGCGGTGGGGGCGGTGAAGAAGGATTTCACCTTGTTTTCCGCGATGATGCGCCAGAACGTGCCGGCATCCGGTGTGCCGATGGGCTTGCCTTCAAAGACGATGGTGGTGCAGCCCGCAATCAGCGGCGCATAGCAGATATAGCTGTGACCGACGACCCAACCCACATCTGACGCCGCCCAAAACACATCCCCCGGCCCGCAGTCGTAAATTGCCCGCATGGTCCAGTTCAGCGCCACCAGATGCCCGGCTGTCGGGCGCACGACGCCCTTCGGGGCACCCGTGGTGCCAGAGGTGTAAAGGATATAGGCCGGATGGTTGCCTTCAACCGGCACACATTCGGCAGGCTCCACCCCATATTGGAAGGTATGCCACGCGACATCGCGGCCTTCGACCAGTTTTGCAACCTCTTGTTCGCGTTGGAAGATTACGCAGAAATCGGGCTTGTGGGTCGCCATGTCGATGGCGGCATCCAGAAGCGGCTTGTAATGCACGATGCGGCTCGGCTCGATCCCGCAAGAGGCTGCGATGATCGCCTTGGGCGTGCAGTCATCAATCCGGACCGCCAGTTCATTGGCCGCAAAGCCGCCGAAGACGACCGAATGGATGGCGCCCAGACGGGCACAGGCCAGCATGGCCTCCACGGCCTCTGGCACCATC
>JACCDN010697159.1_pt1 | contig 13426 bp, 13 predicted proteins | sample 7441691 | NCBI WGS metagenome assembly JACCDN01 (sample SAMN15323439, study PRJNA562643) | freshwater metagenome | isolation source: river surface water | place: USA:Blue River Watershed | collected 2017-08-16 | reverse complement strand
GCACGCCAGGGGCTGCATCTAGCAGCTCATCGAGGGCTGCTTCATAGCGGTTAAACAGCGCTGTGACCAGCTCCTCTTTGGCTGGGTAGTGGTAGTAGAGGTTGCCTGGGCTGATGTTGAGCTCGGAAGAGATCAATGTGGTGGACACATTGGGCTCGCCAAAGCGGTTAAAGAGGTCAAGCGTGACCTCCAAAATTCGCTCAGCAGTGCGGCGCGGCGCTTTTTTTGCCATGTCTATTTCACTGAGGTGTCAGCCCCATTATTTTTTGGCTGCTTTCTTGGCTGGAACTTTTTTAGCGGCAGTTTTTGCCGCAGGTTTGGTGACTGCCTTGGGCTTTGCTGCTGCTTTGGGCTTGGCGCCCAGTTGCGCCTCCAGCGCTGCTACGCGCGCATGCAGTGCTTTGAGCTCTGCTGCAGACGGCACACCTAGGCCATGCAGTGCTTTGGCCACACGTTCTTCAAAAATACCTTCCAGCTTTCCCCATTGGCCCGTGGCGCGTTCGCTCAGGGTGTGCGCCGCTTGCGTGGCTTTTTGTGTGGCCTCGGCCAGCTTTTCTTCGGCGGTGCTGTGCACCTTGCGCTGCATGGTGATGCCATCGCTCACCAACTTTTCAAACGCCTTGGTGCCGTCTTGCTGTGCCTTGGCAAAAGCGCCCAAGCCCGCCAACCAAATTTGTTGGGCTTGCTCTTTCACGTTGTCAGACATGGCCGAGGGGTCGAAGGGGTTTTTGGTGGACATAGCAAAAGACTTTCTTACAAAATTGAAGCCACAACTTTAACGCTGCATACGACTAAATGCCATAGAAAGTTTGGTTAGACTTCAATTTAATGAATTGCGAAATGACAGAGAAACACAACGTTGCTTGGTACGTTGTCCACACCAAGCCCAGGCAAGAGGCGAGAGCACTTGAAAATTTACAGAACCACGGCTTCACATGCTTTCTGCCCACCATTCAGGTGCAAAAGCTACGCAGCCAGCGCGTGCAGGTGGTGACCGAACCCATGTTCAGCCGCTACCTATTCATTCAGCTCGACGAACAGGATCAGAACTGGGGCCCAATCCGTTCCACGCTCGGCGTGAGTAAGCTGGTCAGCTTTGGTTCGCAGCCCGCCAAGGTACCGCCAGCGTTTGTGGTGTTCTTGCAAAATGCCTCACCTTATGAGCTAGAGCGTATGTTTTCACTAGGCGACACCGTGCAATTGGTTGCGGGGCCGCTCCGAGGACTGGAGGGGCGGTACTTGGCGCACGATGGTGAGACGCGTGCTTTTGTTTTGATTGAGCTATTGGGGCAGCCGCATCGCTTGTGCATGGAGTTAGAAACGCTGCGGGTGGCTTGATTTTTCTAGTTTTAAAGACTTGTCTGTCGATAATTAGCTGCTACAAGAAAATAGCAAGCGGGCGATAGTGTGCCCACATCAACCTCATTAAATTAAATAAATGTCAGTTATGCCGATGTCAACCGTTCCTCAACACGTGGCCATCATCATGGATGGAAATGGGCGGTGGGCGCAGCAACGGCATATGCCACGAACTGTTGGCCATGCCAAGGGAGCTGCGGGGGTTAAAGCGCTGGTCGAGCACTCGGCTAAGTTGGGGGTCAAATGCCTCACCCTTTTTGCTTTTAGCACTGAAAATTGGCAGCGCCCAGAGGAAGAGGTGAGTACCCTGATGGGGTTGTTTGTTCAGTACCTTGAAAAAGAAATGAAAGGGCTGAGTGATGCGGGCGTTAAATTCAAAGTAATTGGGGATTTAGACGGATTTGGTGTTGATTTAAGTGAGCGAATCAGAGCTGCGGAGGAAATCACCAAAAAAAACAAGGGCATTACTTTGTGTGTGGCTGCTAATTACGGCGGGCGATGGGATATTGTCCAGGCTTTCAAAAAATGGGCCACCGACAAATCAGCTGAAGCGTTTGAAGATTTGACTGAGCAAGACTTAGCAATGTGCCTGAGCACTGCAGAGTTACCTGATGTCGACCTACTGATCCGCACGGGCGGTGAGCGGCGAATTAGTAACTTTTTACTTTGGCAAGTCGCCTATGCGGAGCTTTATTTTTCAGATGTACTGTGGCCTGATTTTGACAGAGCAGAGTTTGACAAGTCGCTTGAATGGTTTGGGGGACGGGCTCGGCGATTTGGGTTAACGGGTGAGCAAATTGCGGGGACCTCTGGCATTGATGTGCAATTTTCTAGGTGAATCGATTCAGGTGTAGACATGAGCGTATGTTCCAGCCGCTTGTCTGTATTGAAGACATATACTTAACTATTGTTAAAGAGCATTTGCCATTCTCTTGGCCGCGCTTGCTGATCGTGAAACAGCACGGCGGTAGCGTGTCTAATTAATATAAGCCCTGTATCTCTCTAAGGCGAAATTATCGATCTTGTTGACGTTCTTCAATGTCGCTTGCATGTCCCACAAACCAAGCATGGCTTTGTCTAAAAAATGCCTCATAAAACCCAAGTGCAACCCGTCATCCTGTGTGGTGGTTCTGGCGCGCGGATGTGGCCGCTATCACGTACAGGCTTTCCTAAGCAGTTTCTTTGTCTGACTGGTTCTGAAAGTCTGTTTCAGCAAGCAGTCACGAGACTGATGGGGCTAACTGCTGAAAGTCTTCAAGTGGTCGATCCACTTGTTGTCACTGGCGAAGATCATCGTTTTTTGGTAACCGAACAGTTGCGTGAAATCGGTGTAGAGCCAGGTGCGACATTGCTCGAGCCTGTGGCTAGAAACACGGCTCCTGCACTCACCCTGGCTGCGTTGGCTGCTATTGAAAATGGTGAAGACTCCGTGCTGGTAGTAACCCCTGCAGATCAGGCCGTGGTGGATGTCAAGGCGTTCAATGTTGCCATCCATGACGCAATACGTCAGGCATCAAATGGTTTCATCGTGATCTTGGGGGTCAAGCCAGACGGTCCGAAAACTGGCTATGGCTACATCCAGACAAGAGTTGGGTCCGCGAAAACCTTGGTTGTCGAACGCTTTGTCGAAAAGCCTGATGAGGCCACTGCGACTCAGTACTTGGCAGACGGCGGATACTATTGGAACTCCGGTATGTTTGTGCTCAAGGCGTCTGTTTGGCTCGACGCCATAGAAAGCTTCCGTCCAGATATAGCGGTCGCCACTCGCAACGCTTGGATTCAGCGCGGCATCGATGCTGCATTCGTGCGGCCAAGTAAGGTTGAGTTTGCTGCAGTACCCAGTGATTCCGTCGATTACGCTGTCTTGGAGCGCTGCGCAGGAAGTCGTTTCTCCCTAAAAATGACTACGCTTGATGCTGGCTGGAGCGATCTGGGTGCTTGGGATGCTGTGTGGAGCGTATTGTCCAAAGACTCGCACGGAAACGCCCATGTGGGCGACGTGCTCTCCACCGACAGTCGCAATACCTTGGTGCATGCTACAAGTCGCTTGGTTGCCTTGCTTGGTGTTCAAAATTTGGTGGTAGTGGAAACGCCTGATGCCGTCCTGGTTGTTGATCGTTCGCGTAGTCAAGATGTTAAGAACATCGTGAATACCTTGCAGCAGCAAGGGCGCGAAGAGCACTCCCGGCATCGTAAGGTTCACCGTCCCTGGGGTTGGTACGACAGCATCGACGAAGGAGGGCGCTTTAAAGTCAAGCGCATCCAGGTCAGGCCCGGTGCTAGCCTGAGTCTGCAAAAGCACCAGCATCGAGCTGAGCACTGGGTAGTTGTTCTGGGGACAGCAGAAATCACCTGCGGAGATAAAAAACTGCTGCTCACCGAAAACCAATCCACCTATATTCCGCTGGGTGAGGTGCATCGTCTAGTGAACCCTGGGACTGTTCCGCTGGAAATCATTGAGGTGCAATCGGGTGGCTACTTAGGCGAAGACGATATCGTCCGGCTTGAGGACACCTACGGCAGAACCCGCGCATGAGTGTTTGCCCAAAAATCTACGTTGCTGGTCACCGTGGCATGGTGGGTTCGGCCATTCTTAGCCGGTTGCTTGCTCAAGGGCACCCGGCTGAGCGCATTGTCACCCGCACGCGTGCGGAACTGGATCTCACCGAGCAGGCTGCTGTGCGAACCTTTTTTGCAGCCGAAAAGCCCGACCAAGTCTACCTAGCTGCCGCAAAGGTGGGGGGGATATATGCCAACAACACCTACCCTGCAGAGTTCATTTACAGCAATCTTATGGTGGAGTCCAACGTCATCGACGCTGCCTTTCGCACAGGCGTGCAAAAGTTGTTGTTCCTCGGCTCCAGTTGTATCTACCCTAAGCTCGCCCAGCAACCGATGTCCGAAGATGCGCTGCTTACCGGGCTCTTGGAGCCGACAAACGAGCCGTATGCAGTCGCTAAAATCGCTGGGATCAAGTTGTGCGAAAGCTATAACCGACAGTACGGCGTCAGCCACGGGGTGGATTACCGAAGTGTCATGCCGACCAACCTCTATGGGCCCGGGGATAACTACCATCCGGACAACTCTCATGTCATTCCCGGGTTGCTGCGGCGCTTTCACGAAGCCAAGGTGCAAGGAGCTTCAGAAGTCCTTATTTGGGGGAGCGGCACGCCCAGGCGCGAATTTCTTTACGTTGATGACATGGCGCGAGCCTGCGTACATGTCATGAACCTCAATTTTGAGGTATATCAATCGAAAACAACGTTGATGTGCAGCCACATCAACGTCGGCTCTGGTAAGGATATTTCGATTAGGGATTTGGCTAGTCTGGTTGCCAGTACTGTCGGATACGCTGGCCGGATTGTCTGTGATATGACCAAGTCAGACGGCCCGCCGCGCAAATTGATGGACAGTACACGTTTGGCCGATACGGGCTGGCGGCCCGTGGTTGAACTGCAGGAAGGCTTGGCGCTGGCTTACCGGGACTTTCTCGCCTCCGAATCCCTCCAGCAAAAATGACTCAGAATAACAATGCCTGCTAACACCAATAAAGTTGCACTCATTACTGGCGTAACCGGCCAAGATGGATCCTATCTTGCAGAGCTTCTGCTTGACAAAGGCTATGTCGTTCATGGCCTTAAGCGACGCACTTCGCTGTTTAACACCGACCGTATCGATCATCTCTACCAAGATCGTCACGAAAAAGGAGTCCGTTTTGTACTCCATCATGGTGATATGACCGACTCTTCTAGCTTAATCCGCATCATTCAGCAGACCCAGCCGGACGAAATCTATAACCTCGCCGCGCAGTCTCATGTCGCGGTCAGCTTCGAAGAGCCCGAGTACACCGCCAATTCCGATGCCTTAGGCGCGCTCCGTATCCTTGAAGCCATCCGTATCCTTGGCCTGGAAAAGAAAACCCGTTTCTACCAAGCAAGCACTAGCGAACTCTATGGCCTTGTGCAGGAGACACCCCAAAAGGAAACCACCCCCTTTTATCCGCGGAGCCCTTATGCAGTAGCCAAGCTTTACGCTTACTGGATCACCGTTAACTACCGTGAGGCTTATGGCATGTATGCTTGCAACGGTATTCTATTTAACCATGAGAGTCCTGTACGCGGCGAAACCTTCGTTACACGCAAGATCACCCGGGCCTTGGCGCGTATCAAACTCGGCTTGCAGGACTGCTTGTACCTAGGTAACCTCGATGCTAAGCGCGACTGGGGTCATGCGAAGGACTACGTCGAGATGCAGTGGCTCATGCTTCAACAAGAACAGCCTGAAGATTTCGTTATTGCTACAGGCGAGCAATACAGCGTTCGCGATTTCGTAAATGCTGCTGCTAAAGAGTTGGGTATGCAGATCCGATGGGAGGGGCAAGGCGTCAAAGAAAAGGGCTACTTGGAGTTTCCCCTTCTGAGTAAAAAAACTGGTCAGCCCATCGTTATGGTCGATCCCCGCTACTTTCGCCCCACCGAGGTTGAAACACTCCTGGGGGATCCTACCAAGGCTAAGACCAAGCTCGGTTGGACACCTAAGATTAGCTTCGGGGAATTAGTATCAGAGATGGTGTTAGCTGACTTGAGGTCGGCAGAGTGTGATGAACTCATAAAAATGCATGGTTACAAAGCCACGAGTTGTCAAGAGTGATTTTGGTTTTGTGCTTTTAGAGAAGTTGGTGGCTAATCTTGAGCTATTCCTCTTTGGTGACGTTATTTTGGATTTTTAAATTGTTCAGGGAAAAATGCGAGTAAAAATTTTTGGCGCCGGCTCAATCGGCAATCACTTATCTAATGCCTCTCGTGCGATGGGCTGGAGCGTAGACCTCTGCGACGTTGATGAAGCTGCGCTAATGCGCACTAAAAATGAAATTTATCCTGGGCGTTACGGCAAGTGGGATGAATCGATTCGATTGCTGAATAACAAGGATGCTACCAAAGGGGGCTTCGATCTAATCTTTATTGGGACCCCTCCCGACAGTCACATCTCATTGGCACTTGAAGCAATCAAAGAAAAGCCTAAGGCTATTTTGGTTGAGAAGCCCTTCTGCACACCAGACATGGCGGGAGCGCAGGAGCTTTTCGATCTAGCCCAAAAAAATAACGTCGCAGTTTTCACTGGTTACGATCACGTAGTTGGTAAGGCCAGTGAAAAATTCAGTGAGACTGTTGTTCAGGCCCCTTTTGGCGCTATTGAAACGCTCGATGTAGAATTTCGCGAATTCTGGGGCGGTATCTTCTCTGCGCATCCGTGGTTGTCTGGTCCTTCCGATACCTACTTGGGTTTCTGGAAGCGAGGTGGCGGCGCCAGCGGTGAACACTCACATGCTGTCAATCTTTGGCAACATTTTGCCCATGTCTCTGGTGCTGGTCGCGTTGCGGAGGTGACTGCGAACATGCAATTCGTCAGCGACGGCAAAGTTGACTATGACAAGCTTTGTATTTTGACTCTTCGTACCGAGAGCGGATTACTTGGTCGAGTTGTCCAGGATGTAGTGACCGCTGCGCCACGCAAGTGGGCTCGCCTGCAAGGTAAAAATGGTTACGTCGAATGGCAGTGCGCCTATCGTCCTGGCACCGATGCTGTGTTCGAAGGTAACGGTGCTGGTCAGACTTCCGAGTCGTTATTCATTAAGACGCGGCCGGATGACTTCATCCAGGAGTTACGCCACATCGAATCTAGCCTCAAGGGTGATCCATGGGCTTCACCAATCTCCATCACGCGAGGCCTTGACACTATGCTGGTTATTGCAGCTGCGCACAAGTCGGTCGCCGAAAAACGCACCATCCACATTGATTACTCTCAAGGCTATACGCCTGCAGCACTGAAATTGGCATGACCCCTTGGTCGTCCTGAAGGCTTAGAACGCAATATGAATGAAGTAAATTTTGACTTTCGCGACTTGTTTGTTTTGGATCTCGCCAACAACCATCAGGGCGATGTCCAACACGCCTTAAATATCATCAAGGCCATGGGGGGCGTCGCGCGCAAGCATGACGTGCGCGCTGTGTTTAAGTTTCAATTTCGGCAACTTGACACTTTTATTCATGCGACTCACAAGACGGGCAGTAAGAATAAGCATATTCCGCGTTTCTTGTCGACGCGTCTGGATCAGTCTGATTTTCAAATTCTGCTTGATGCCGTTCGTGCCGAAGGCATGCTGTCAATGTGCACGCCTTTTGATGAAGCCTCGGTTGACATCATCTTGGCCATGGGGTTCGATTTAATCAAGGTCGCAAGCTGCTCCGCTAAGGATTGGCCGCTCCTTGAGAAAATCGCCGCCGCTAATAAGCCGGTTATATTTTCAACCGGCGGTCTGCAGCTTTCGAATATTGATGACCTAGTCAGCTTCTTCGATCACCGTGGTGCCGATTTCGCCATCATGCATTGCGTTTCCATTTATCCAACACCGGCCGCCGATTGCCACTTGAATCAGATAGACGTACTGCGTGAACGTTATCGTGGCCGTGTCATTGGCTGGTCCACGCACGAAAGTCCGGATGAAACGCTGCCCGTGCAGATTGCGGTGGCCAAGGGTGCACAAATTTTTGAGCGTCATGTAGGCATCAATACCGACAAGATCCAGCTGAACGCCTATTCATCCACGCCGGAACAAATTGATCGTTGGATCGAGTCATACAAACTTGCGATTACCCTCTGCGGTAACACATCGCGCACCCTCAATCCGCTAGAGCTTGAGTCTTTAGATTCGCTCAAGCGAGGCGTCTTTGCTCGCAAATCCATCAAAAAGGGTGAAGTTATTGCGCGCGATGACGTTTATTTTGCGATGCCTTATGTGCCTGGTCAGATTGACAGCGGCGCTTGGAAGGCGGGCATTGTTGCTAATGCTGGTATTGCTATGGACGACCCGGTGATGCCTGCCGATGTTTCGGTTCCTGTGAATTCCGACGCGCAAACCATCAAGGCCGCTGTGCATGAAGTCAAAGCTCTGTTGAATGAAGCGCGCATTGCACTCAATTCCGATTTTGAAGTCGAGTACTCGCATCATTACGGCATTTCAAGGTTTCGCGAATATGGTGCTGTGCTGATCAGTTGCATCAATCGTGAATATTGCAAAAAGATCCTGGTGCAGCTACCCGGACAGAAGCATCCTGCGCACTTCCACAAGCTCAAGGAAGAAACTTTTCAGGTCCTTCATGGGGAGCTGAATGTCAGCGTCGACGGCAAGCAGCGCAAACTCACCGCTGGCGATATCCATCTCGTCATGCCCGGGGTTTGGCACAGCTTTTCGACTGAAACCGGTTGCGTGTTTGAGGAAGTTTCAACTACCCACTACAACGACGACTCGGTCTATAAGGATTCCTCGATTAACGCCCTGCGGCGTCATGAGCGCAAGACCAAGGTCGATCATTGGGGGCGCTTCCAACTTCCGGAAAAACTGACGGCCCAAGAATGATTCGGTGCGTGGTTTTTGATTTCGACGGAACTCTCGTAGATTCCAACTCTATCAAGCGTCAGGCTTTTCTGAGCATTGCTGCGCGTGATGGGGAAGAAGCGTTGATGAAAGATGTTCTTGAATCGGAACCAGGCGACCGATACGCAATCTTCAACAAATTTGCCGCCGCCAGTGGGGTCAGCGATAACCAGTGGCGAGCCAATTTGCTCGCGCAGGAATACACTCGCGTTTGCGAGGAGGCGATCGTAGCCTGCCCAGAGATTGGTGGCGCCAGCGTGATGCTCGAAGAGCTCAAGCGCGGTGGTCTTAAGCTCGCTTTGAACTCGGCTACGCCAACGCCGGCACTGGCTGCCATCGTTGCACGCCGCGGCTGGCAGGGCTACTTTTCTCATGTGCTCGGTAGCCCCGCCAGCAAGGTCGAAAACCTTGCGCATATTGTCGACGAGCTGCACATCGAACAGAAAGAAGTGGTGATGGTCGGCGACCGGCGTGCAGACCTGAACGGTGCCAGCGAATTTGGCTGCCCATTCATTGGCGTCGTCTGCGTGGACTCCGATTTCGATGCTCCGCCACCATATGCCGTGAATGCACTGGCGCAACTTTACTCCGAGATAAGGCGGTTGCAGGCATGAGTGACTACGTCCAAGACTGCGAAATCTGTGGTACCCATTCCTGGACCCGCGTTTATGTTGGCGATGTGCGTGACGGCGTCTATGGCCGCATTTGTGCCGATACGCAGGTTTTCCGCTGTGGCGGATGCGGTGTCGAACGTCTTGACGAAGCTGCTTGTCCAGACGAAGCCTTCTACGAAACGCCTGCATATCGGCAGCGTCTGCAGGAAGAGCTGTCCAAGGAAGGGCACTATGCCGTCGAACCGCACAGCCTACATCACGATTCGCCGCGCGATCGCGACTATGAGGTACTGCCCTGTGCCTTGGCAGGCGTTGCACTTAAGGGCCAGGTGGATCTGGTCATGGCAGAGTCTTCCAGCTATCACGCCGCTGGCGAACGATCTCTGGTCAGCTTATCTTGTGCAATACGGAAAAACTAATTGCTTCAAGTGTATTTGAAATCATGGCACTAATCGGCCATTTGTAAAGAGTCAAGTATGGAAAATATCATCAGGGATTTTAGTCAGCCCTATCTCAAGATTACCGACAAAACCATTTTGGTAACGGGCGGCACGGGCTCATTCGGGCGCGCTTTTGTGCGTCATGTGCTGGCGAGTCACAAGCCAAAACGCCTCATTGTTTTCTCGCGAGACGAGCAAAAACATTTTGAGATGGCGCAGGAGTTCAATCAGACCGACTATCCGTGCATGCGCTACTTCATTGGAGACGTGCGTGATTACGAGCGCCTTGAGATGGCCATGTATGACGTGGATTTCGTCGTGCATGCTGCAGCCATGAAGCACGTACCGGCCGCCGAATACAACCCATTCGAATGCATTCGCACCAATGTGCATGGAGCCGAGAATGTGGTGCGTGCAGCACTGGCCAACCGTGTTCCGCGCGTCATCGCGTTGTCCACCGACAAGGCATGCAGTCCCATCAATCTCTACGGCGCCAGCAAGCTGGCATCTGACAAGATATTCGTTGCTGCCAACAATCTGCGCGGCGACCGTGGCACGCGTTTCGCCGTGGTTCGTTACGGTAACGTGATCGGCTCGAACGGTAGTGTGCTACCTTTCTTCAAAAAGCTGCTGGCCCAAGGCGCCGATCACCTTCCTATTACAGATGAGCGAATGACGCGCTTTTGGATCACCTTGCGTCAGGGTGTAGAGTTTGTGCTTTCTTCTGCCGAAACCATGATCGGAGGCGAGATTTTCATTCCCAAGATCCCGAGCATGAAGGTCATTGACCTCGCCGCCTACCTTGCCCCAAATTTACCAACGAAGATCATCGGCATTCGCCCCGGTGAAAAACTGCATGAGTCGATGAGTACCGAGGACGATGCTCGCAACATGATAGAGCTCAAGGATCGCTATATTATTAAGCCCGAGTTGCAGTTTTGGAACCATGGTAACTACAACAGTGGCGATGCTCGCATGGTGGCCGAGAGCTTTAAGTACATCAGCAATACGAACGTCGAATGGATTGACAGAAGTGGGCTTGAGAGCCTTTTAAGAGAGGAAAAGGTTTGAGTGACGGAGCGCCCTTTCTGCCCTATGGCAGACACCAAATTGACGAAGATGATATCGCCGCGGTTGCGGAGGTGCTGCGCTCTGACTATCTAACCGGTGGCCCCCTGGTTGCCCGCTTCGAACAGGCGTTGGCTACACGTCTGGATGTGAATGACGTTGTTGTGTGCAGCAACGGCACTGCCGCACTTCATCTTGCTGCGCTTGCCCTGGATCTCAATCCTGGTGATCGCGTCATTGTGCCCAGTCTGACTTTCCTTGCCACAGCGAGCGCTGCCGTCTATGTTGGTGCGGATGTCGTGTTTGCAGATGTTGACCCAGAAACCGGTCTGATGCGCGCGTCAGATTTACAGGCTGCTTTCGCGAGAACCAAGGGCAAGGTAAAGGCAGTTTTTCCGGTGCATCTGAATGGGGGGTGTGTTGACCTTGACGCTGTCGCCGAATTTGCTGGCAGCAAAGATCTAGTCGTTGTCGACGATGCCTGCCATGCGCTTGGCGCGAGTTTGCGTAGCGAAGTTATAGGCAATGGTCGAAAGTCGGAGATGAGCATATTCTCAATGCACCCAGTAAAGACTATCGCCATGGGGGAGGGGGGGGCGATTGCTACTAATAATGCAAAACTCGCAGAGAAGTTACGTCGATTCCGCAACCATGGCATGGTACGCGAACCTCGACAATTCACTCAATCCTTCGAGGCCTACGATGACGCTGGGAATCTTAATCCTTGGTATTACGAAATGCCAACTCCAGGCTTTAACTATCGCGCTAGCGAGATAAATTGTGCATTGGGGCTCAGCCAGCTGAAAAAACTTGATAAATTCCTAGCGCGCCGCAAAGTCATTGCCAATAGATACGACGAAGCCCTAGCGCCTTTGGCGCCGATGCTGCGTCCCGTGCCCCGTGTCACTGGTTGCGACGGGGGATGGCATCTTTATCCCATACTTATCGACTTCACTTCTGCAGCTATTTCCCGTGGCGATTTGATGCGCGAGTTAAGCAAACGAGGAATAGGCACTCAGGTGCACTACCTCCCTGTGCATCGGCAACCTTTCTGGCGGGCTAGGCAACCCGAAAATAACCTGCCAGGTGCAGATGCTTACTACGCTCGTTGCCTTTCATTGCCATTTTTCCCGGCAATGACTAATGAGGACGTCGATAGAGTTGTCAATATGCTCAAGTCCATATTGGGCTGAGCAAAGATTGATTCAGTCGTATTAAGCGAGATGAATAAATCGATACAGATTATGAACAAGCAATATTGGTGGCAAGGTTCGCGGCGAGTTACTGTGGTGGTCGATAACCCGAGCTGGATTTTGCCCTACGCCGAAAGTCTGGTGGCAGAGTTGAGCGTAAGTCGAGACAGCGTAAAGCTAGTGCGAGGGTACGATGATGTTCCTGAGGGCGAAGTCGCTTTCTACCTAGGATGTGTCTCAATTACTCCTCCCGAAGTCCTTGCGCGCAATCGTGTGAATCTCGTTGTGCATGAAAGTGACTTACCAAAGGGGCGCGGATTTTCTCCCTTGACGTGGCAAATTTTGGCAGGAGAACGCGAAATTACTATCGCACTGCTGCATATGAGTTATGAGGTGGATTCCGGGCCGGTGGTTTTTAAGGATGTCATGCATTTCAGGGGCGATGAGCTTATTGATGAGTTAAGGGCCGTCCAAGGGGGCGCAACAATTGCTCTGTGCCGACGATTTCTTGAGTCATCAATGCTCCCGCAAGGGGTTCCGCAGTCTGGCGACCCAACCCGTTATCGCCGACGTCTCCCCCTTGATAGCCGGCTTGATCCGAACAAGAGCATTTCCGCCCAGTTCGATTTACTGCGCGTTGTCGATAACGACAAATATCCTGCATTCTTCGAACTCGCAGGGCAGCGATACATTCTTTGCATAAAGAAAGCGGGCCCTGTTCAGGATTCGCAGTAATTGTGAGAACAAATGGTTGCACATAAAACTATACTCGCCGTTGTTGCCCATGCCGATGATGAGGCTTTGGGGTGCGGCGGTACTCTGGCACGCCATGTGGCGTGTGGCGATACGGTGCATTTGTTGGTGTTGGCTGACGGTGTAACTGCAAGATATTCCGTCTATAGCTCTGACAAGAATAGCGAAGAAATTTCTGGGCGCGAAGCCCAAGCGCGAAATGCCGCGCGCGCGTTGGGTATACATCCACCGGTATTCTTGGGACTGCCTGATAATCGTTGCGATTCGATCCCGTTATTGGATATTGCCAAAGCGATCGAAGGTTTTATTGAAAAGATTAAGCCGCAAATTATCTACACTCACCACGCTAATGATCTCAACATCGATCATTGCCTTGCTCATAAAGCGGTACTAATTGCATGTAGGCCAGTGCCTAGTGCCTTTGTGCGTTCAATCTATTCGTTCGAAACTCTGTCAAGTACAGAGTGGGAGCCCATCGGAAGCGCTGGCTTGTTCCAGCCTACACGCTTCGTTGATATCAGTGCCCATCTAGAAGCAAAGCGAACCGCAATTGCCGCATACGGT
>JACCDN010536983.1_pt1 | contig 13431 bp, 8 predicted proteins | sample 7441691 | NCBI WGS metagenome assembly JACCDN01 (sample SAMN15323439, study PRJNA562643) | freshwater metagenome | isolation source: river surface water | place: USA:Blue River Watershed | collected 2017-08-16 | reverse complement strand
GGCTGAAGATTTAACTACTTACCTACAAGAAATTGGATATAAAGTTAGTTACCTCCATTCAACAATCCAAACTTTAGAGCGGGTAGAAATAATAAAAGATCTCAGAAACGGTAATATTGATATAATTATTGGTGTTAATTTACTCCGTGAAGGTCTTGATATTCCCGAATGTGGGCTAGTAGCTATTCTGGATGCAGATAAGGAGGGTTTTTTACGTTCTGAAACTTCGCTCATTCAAACAATTGGTAGAGCCGCCAGAAATAGCGAGAGTAGGGTGTTGTTATATGCTGATAGGATTACAAACTCTATGGATAAAGCTCTTGGAGAAACTTTAAGAAGAAGAAAGCTTCAACAAGAATATAATATAAAACATAATATCACCCCAAAAACTATTAATAGTAAGATTCACTCATTACTCGAGCTTGAAAAATTTAGCGATATAGTAAAAACTAACGAAAAAGTTACCGATTTACAAAGCATGATTTCTGATCCTAAAAAAATGAAAATCTATATAGAAGAACTTCGGAAACAAATGTGTAAATGTGCAAGTAATCTAGAATTTGAAGAAGCAACAAAATTCAGAGATCAAATAATCATATTAGAAGATGCGTTAATTAAATTAGCCTGATTTGCTGACTGATGATCTCCTAAGTTTCAAAATAAAGGGTTTTTTTAGGATGATTTCCGCTCGTGAGTGTATTATACTAAAATGTTAATAGTGCTAATTCATGTTGACTTATAGTATAGTCGTTTGTCTTGAAATTGCGTAAGATAACAAAAATTCTGATAATTTTATTATAGATATTGATGGATATTGAACTCTTTTATAAAAAATATAATTATGCTGCTGCAACTCAGGTTATGCAGCAATATCTGGATATAAAATTTGCTAATCTTGAATGTTTGCTATTATTTCGAATGGGTGATTTTTATGAATTATTTTACGAAGATGCAACTGTTGCAGCTAGATTACTAGGCCTTGCTCTTACAAAAAGAGGTAAAACTGGCGAGGATGAAATACCAATGTGCGGGGTACCATTTCATGCTCTTGAAAACTATCTAAATAAATTGCTTGAAAACGGTTTTAAGGTAGCTATTTGCGAGCAAATGGAAACTCCTGAAGAAGCCAAAAAACGTGCTGGATATAAAGCAGTTGTAAGGCGAGAAGTTAATAGAATAATAACTCCCGGTACTTTGATTGAAGAGTCTTTGCTAGAAGCTAGTAAACCAAATTACCTTGCCAGTATCGTTCTGGGAAAGAATAATAGCGCTATTTCTTATCTTGATCTTTCTACTTCTAAAATTTTTGTTGTAAATATTCCGTCCGATCAAATACTTAACGAAGTAGTGCGAATAAAGCCTAGTGAAATTTTACTTAGCGAAAAATTTCGATCACAAACTTTGAGTTCAAATCTTGAAACAGCTTTAAATATTCGTATTTCATTTCAAGTGGATAGTTTCTTTGCCGAAAAAAAATGCACAAAAATTATAGAGAGTTATTACAATATAACTTCGACTGAGGCAATAGGAGAGATAGATAATAATGAAATTAGTGCTATAGGTAGTGTTCTTGAATATATATCTTTGACACAAAAAGACAATCTACCTAAATTACCTTTTCCCAAGATTTTAAATTCTAAAAAATTTATGATCATTGACTCAAGAACACGTCGTAATCTTGAAATTACAGCGTCCCTAAATGGTGGTATCAAAGGTAGTTTGTTTCATGCGATTAATCATACCCTCACTAAAGGGGGCGCAAGATTATTATATGATTATTTAAGCGCTCCTCTTACAGAAATCAAAAAGATTAATGCAAGGCTTAGTATAACTAATTTCTTTTTTAAAAATATCCAATTAACAGCGAATATCAGGAAGATACTAGCAAAAACTGCCGATTTAGAACGAGCTCTCACTCGCATTCAAATGCAAAGAGGATCTCCCAGAGACTTGCTGAGCATAAGAGATACAATTTTAATAGCCGAAGAAATAAGAGCCAGTTTTGTGGTAAATAATGGTATTAATTTGCTTAAAGATATAGAAAAATTAGTTGCACCATTGCTTGGAAATTCAGAAATTGCTGATTTAATTAGCGAATCCATCAGAGAAGATGCACCAAATATTATTAATGAAGGAGAAATAATAAAATTAGAATTTCACCCTAAAATCAAGCAGTTACAAGAATTAATTAATAATAGCAGAGAGTTTATTGATAAGTTAAAAAATAAATACAGACAAGAAACTGGTATAGATAGTTTAAAGATTTCCAGCAATAATGTGGTAGGATTATTTATTGATATTACCTCAAGGCATAGTGGTAAGATTACGGATAAAAAGTTTATTCATAGACAAACAACAGCTAATTCTATCCGCTATACTACTGAAGAATTGCAAGAACTAGAAAGCAAGATGCTTAATGCTAAAGTAATGCTAGTTGGTTTGGAAAAAGAAATCTATGCTGATATATGCATGAGAGTTACTAATAATGCAGAAAAATTAGCTTTATTAGCAACAGCAATAAATAGGTTAGATGTATTTTTGAATTTCGCTTTCATAGCTTATGAATTTGATTATTGCTTACCTGTTCTAACTAATGAGATGAATTTTGAAATCCATGGAGGGAGGCATCCAGTTGTTGAGAAATTCTTACAATCTAGAAATGAATCATTCACCAAAAATGATTGTAATTTAAATAATGAAGAGAGAATTTGGTTGATTACAGGGCCTAATATGGCTGGTAAAAGTACTTTTTTACGTCAAAATGCTATTATAGCAATCTTAGCGCATATAGGGAGTTTTGTTCCAGCAATTAATGCTACAATAGGGGCCGTAGATAAGATATTTAGCAGGGTTGGGGCAGGAGATGATTTAACCAAAGGTCAATCTACTTTTATGGTAGAAATGATAGAAACCTCGGTTATATTATCGCAAAGTACTAATAGATCTCTGGTGATTTTAGATGAGGTAGGAAGGGGTACATCTACTTATGATGGAGTAGCAATAGCCTGGTCGGTACTAGAATATATTCACGATAAAATCAAGGCAAGATGTTTATTTGCCACGCATTATCACGAATTGACAGCTTTAAGTGAAATATTCCCTGCTCTTGTTAATTATACTATTTCTATCAGTGAAAATGATAATCAGATTTTATTCCTACATAAAATTATTAAAGGTTTTGCAGACCGTTCTTATGGGGTTCATGTTGCGCAAATGGCTGGACTTCCAGCGTCGGTAATTCGAAGAGCTAATCAGTTACTTTTAAAGTTTGAGAAAGATGCAAAGAAATCTAATAAAGAGGCTTTTAAAGATGAATCGCATAATCTTAATCTATTTGACGCAAAAAACCAAGAAATGGATAAATATAAAGAGATATACGATTATTGTCATAAAATAGATCCTAATGAATTTTCTCCTAAAGAAGCTTTAGAGTTATTATACCAGTTAAAAAGCCTGGTTGTTGCAAATAACCTTTAGCTGTTTAATAGTCCGCGGGGTTGAGTCTATAATTTCTATAGTTACTTCTTGGGTTATAGTTATTATCTCCCCCTTATCTGGAACGGTACCAACTTTTGCGAGCACAAGGCCGCCAATAGTGTCGAATTCGTCGTCTTCTTCTCTGAGCTTAACATTGAGTATTTTTTCTAGTTCTTCTACTTCCATTCTAGCGTTAACTATCATCAAACCTGGTTTTAGAATTTTAAAATTTTCTATATCTAAAACTTCATCATGTTCATCATCGATCCTTCCTACTATTGCTTCAATAACATCTTCAATTGTTACGATACCATCAGTTCCGCCATATTCGTCGACTACAACAGCAATATGGGTACGATTGATCTGCATTTGTTTCAAAAGATCAATTAAAGTCATTGAATGAGGAGATACTATATGTTTTCTTATCAATTTCTTAAGGTTATATTTTTTTGATTTTGCAATAATTTCAAATAAATCTTTAATATGCAAAAAGCCAATAACATTGTCTAGATTATCTTTGTAAACCAGTGTTCTAGTATGACCGTGCTTAATAATTGTTTTACTTAAATTTTCAAGAGAAATATCGTAGCTTACTGCAATTATATCTGCTCTTGGTATCATTACGTCTTCAACAGATTTTTCAGCAAAGCTCTCAAAATTTTTGATAATCATACTTTGTTGAACTAGATTAAGCCCATTAGCGCTTGTTTGATTTGTGATATGATTCTGCCTTGAGAGTAGATGCTTTATTCTGTTTAAAACTTTATTAAAAAGAGTTTTGATTTGAATTTTTACTAAATGTTTTTTTTCGGGAGGCTCTTCTATATCTAATTTTTCTGGCATGGTCTATGGCTGATCTTTAGTTTATTTATAAATACGGTGATGGGATTGATAATTTTTGTAAAATTTTAATTTCAATATCTTGCATTATTTCGGTTTCCTTATCATCTTCGTGGTTATAGCCAAGAAGATGCAATATTGAATGTACAAGTAAATGCTTGAAATGGTTTAAAAAAGCAATTTGTTTTTCTGTTGCTTCATTAAAAATTGTTTCAAAAGCAAATGCTATATCCCCTAAGTACATATAGTCTAAGTTTGGTTCAAATTCAAGTATTTGCCTAAAATTTATATCCATATCAGGGAAAGATAGGACATTTGTTGCACTATTTTCGTTTCTAAATTCCTGATTTAACTTTTTAATTCTATTATCGTTACTTAGCAATATTGATAATTCTATATTCTTGATTTTACTAAAGTTTGGATAGTTTGATACAACTTGTCCAAGGATTTCTTCAAATAGATTAGAGTTTATTTCTTTATATAAATCCCAATCATTGTTATCTTGGGCAATTTCTATAGTAAATTTCATAAAATAATGTTAATTTGTCTTGGCAAAGATTACATGATACATGTAAATTTATAAAAAATAAATATTATTTTAAGTGCTGAATCTATGGCAGAAGGAGAAGACCAAGATCAATCATCTAAAACAGAAGAACCCTCGCAGAAAAAGCTAGATGAGGCAGTAGAGAAAGGGCAGGTTGTTAATTCCAAAGAAGTAACAAGCTTTATCATGATTTTTTTACTAACAGTAACAGCTATTTGGGTGCTTCCTTATATTTTGAGTGTTATTGGGGGAAAGTTGAAATTTTTTGTTGAAAATTCTGGTGTATTAGAGGTTGATCGAGGAGGGGTTTCGATTTTACTTGTTGATTTAATGAAAAAGATATTACTTTATGTAAGCCCGATATTTTTTATAACTATTATTAGCGCTTTTGCTTCATCTTATATGCAGCACGGTGAGTTTATTTTCACATCAGAGCAAATGCAGCCAAAACTATCGAAAATTTCTATTATTAAAGGGTTTTCAAGAATTTTTTCGATGAAGAGCTTTATCGAGTTTCTAAAAGGAATTTTTAAAATTACTTTAGTGGGTGCGTTTGTTTATTTAGTCATTTTAGCCGATGTTAAAGAAATGAGCCAATATCAAGAATTATCAATTGCTGGGATTTTAAATCAGCTAAAAATAATGATTTTTGATATTTTAATACTTGTTACCATTATTATGGCGGTAATTGCAGCAATAGATTTTGCTTATCAGAAATATGAACATCACAATCAGTTAAAAATGACCAAGCAGGAAGTTAAAGATGAATATAAACAAACAGAAGGTAATCCTGAAGTTAAACAAAAAATCAGAGCACTAAGGCGAGAGCAGTCTCAGCGTCGTATTAAGCAAACTGTGCCAAATGCAACCGTAGTGATTACTAATCCAGAGCATTATGCTGTGGCTTTGAAATATGAAATAAATGACTTTGCTGCCCCAGTATGTGTTGCTAAAGGGCTGGATTTAATAGCTCAAAAGATTAAAGAAATTGCTAAGGAAAATAAAGTTCCAGTAGTTGAAAGCCCGCCGCTTGCAAGAGCTCTTTACAAAGATGTAAAAATTGATGAAGAAATACCTGTAGAACATTTTGAAGCAGTGGCAAAAATTATCTCATATGTAATGTCACTTGAAAAAGAAGAAAAAGAAAAGAGAAAAACAAAATGATTAAAATATCAACATCTATATTGTCGGCAGATTTTGCTAATTTGGGTTTAGAGATTCAAAATCTTGAAAAAGCAGGAGCAGATTTAATCCATATTGACGTCATGGATGGTTCTTTTGTCCCAAACCTGACATTTGGGCCTCCTGTAATTACTAAAATTAGAAACTATACTAAACTACCATTTGACGTTCATTTAATGATTAATAATCCTGATGATTCTATTTTGCAATATACAAAAGCAGGGGCCAATTATATCACTGTGCATCCGGAAGCTACAATACATCTAGATAGAACTCTTGATTTAATCAAAGATTCTGGTGCTAAAGCTGGGGTAGCTCTCCTACCAACAACTAGCCTTGATGTTTTAGAATATGTTTTAGATAAGGTTGATCTAATTTTAGTAATGACTGTTAATCCCGGTTTTGGTGGGCAAAAATTTATATCTAGTCAACTCTCTAAAATAAGAAAAATTAGCGATTTAGTAGGCAGCATGGATATTATAATCTCAGTTGATGGTGGTATCAATAAAGATACAGCAAAACTATGCCAAGAGCATGGTGCTAATTTATTAGTATCTGGTAGTTATATTTTTAATGGTAATTATAAAGAAAACATTTCCAATCTCAAAGAGGCTGGTTCAGCTCTATAGATATAGCAAGTGCAAAAAATATGATTAAGGAAGAATTGTCAAAAAATATTAAAGTTCTTGGTATAGAGTCTAGTTGTGATGATACTGGAGTTGCAATAATTGACTCTGGACCTCATGTGCTTTCTAATGTCATTATCTCGCAACAAAATGAACATGAGGTTTTTCAAGGGGTAGTACCAGAGATTGCTGCTAGATCTCATATGAAAAATCTAAAAAAAGCTCTTAATATTGCTTTAGCTGAAGCAAAAATGGATCTTAAAGAAATTGACGTTATAGCCGCAACGGCAGGGCCTGGACTTATTGGTGGCGTTATTGTAGGGGTGATGTTTGCTAAATCTATCTCTAGTGTTCTAAAAAAACCTTTTATTGCTGTGAATCATCTTGAAGGTCACGCTTTAACAGTTAAGCTCACTAATAAAATAGAATATCCTTATTTACTGCTTCTTGCCAGCGGTGGTCATTGCCAGTATGTTGCCGTCTTGGCTCTTGGAAAATATAAGATTCTTGGTCAAACTCTAGATGATGCAATGGGTGAGGCCTTTGATAAAGTAGCAAAAATGATGAATCTTGGATTCCCTGGAGGTCCAGAAATAGAAAAGAAAGCAAAAAATGGTAATGAAAATAGATTTAAACTGCCACTACCAATGATTAATTACAAAAATTGTGATATGTCATTTTCTGGTTTAAAAACAGCTGTAAGATTAATAATAGAAAAGTTAACTGTTTTGTCAGAAGAAGATATTTGCGATATTGCAGCAAGTTTTCAAAAAGCAGTTAGTAATATTATTTACAAAAAAACAAAATATGCTATTAATGAATACGAAAAAATTGCCAAGGGTAGGGTTCTAGTGGTTGCTGGTGGAGTTGCCGCTAACGAGTCTTTAAGATCAGTGCTTGCATTAGTTGCAGAAGAAAATTCGTATCATTTTGTTGCACCGCCGATAAAATTATGTACGGATAATGCAGCAATGATAGCTTTTGCTGGACTAGAACGCTTCAGTGCTGGTATAGTAAACGATGTAAGTTTTAAGCCAAAAGCTCGTTGGAGCTTAGAAGATTTGTAGATATTATATATGTTTTGGTATATCAAGTTTTAATCAATAACAGGAACAATCATTATGTCCGGAATAGAATTGAATAAAATTGCTGCTGCAATATTACTTGCTAGTTTAATTGCAATGATTGTTGGTTTTGTAGCAAATATCTTATATAAACCAAAACTTGAATTAGCTCAAAGAGGTTATCATTTAGAAATTGAAGCAGGGGATGCTGGAAATATTAAAGCTCAAGAGGAAAAACCAGTTGATATCAAAGAATTAATGGCAAAGGCCAATGCTGAAGCTGGTGCTGTTGTAATCAAAAGATGTGTATCTTGTCATAGTTTTGATAGTGCTGGAGCAAATAAAGTAGGGCCAAATTTATGGAAAGTTGCTGGTGGCCCTAAAGCTCATAAAAAAGATTTTAGCTATTCCAAAGCTATGGAAACTGCTGGCGGAGTTTGGGATGATGAAAGTCTATATAAGTTCTTGCATAAACCATCTAAATTTATGCCGGGTACTAAAATGTCATTTGCTGGTCTTAGCAAGCCCGAAGAGATTGCTAATGTGATTGCTTTCTTGAAGGAAAAAGCTAGTTAATCCAGTATTAGCGTTATAGTGCAATGGTTAATTTTTCTTAACCGAAATTATCTTTTAATTTTTATTAATGTTGGGTATCATAGGGCCGTCGGTTAATATACCAGAGGTTTAGGATATTAACCATTATTTATCTTTATCAATTTTGTATAAATTAATTAGGTTTACACATGAATTTAGACATAGATTCTGCTATATTTATTGGGTTTTTGGCGGCTAACTTAGTATTTGGATTATATCACAGCCGTGGAATACGGAACATTAAAGAATATGCGGTAGGTAACAGAAACTTTAGCACCGCAACTATAGTAGCAACCTTGATTGCCACTTGGGTTAGTGGGGAAAGTTTTTTTTCTTATCTTTCTGATAGTTATAGTAGCGGGTTATATGCTATATGGGCTTATGTACTAGGCGAAGTATCAGCTTTTTTCATTTATGGCTATTTTTTTGCGCCTCGTTTGGCAGAATTTTTAGGATCACTTTCCATAGCTGAAGCTATGGGTAATTTATTTGGAAAGCATGTTAGAGTTGTAACTGCTATTTCAGGGATGATAGGAGTTGTCGGGTTAATAGCAGTACAATTAAAAATAGCAGGATTATTATTTGAGTATTGTTTTGGTATTCCTGCTATTTACGGAGTGTTTGTAGGGGGTGTTATTGTAACCATATATTCCACGTTCGGAGGGATTAAAGCCGTTACATTTACCGACATAATCCAGTTTTTTACCTTTGGAACTATAGTGCCAGTAATTGCTTATTTTATCTCAACTAGTCTTGGCGATACTAATATCGTCATAAATACTCTTACAACTAATCCAGTTTTTGATTATCGACAAGTTTTTGATTTTTCACAAACAAAATCTCTCTCTTATCTGTTCATATTTTTCTTTATAGCAGTCCCGGCTTTTAGTCCAGCAATTTTTCAAAGAATTGCAATTGCTAAAAATGTTATGCAAGTAAGAAAGTCATTTATCATTGCTGGCTTTGTGTGTTTATTTCTTGGATTAATGATGTCATGGATTGGAGTACTGGTTGTTTCTACTGCTCCAAATATTGAAGCGAGTAATGTGGTTAAGTATGTTCTTTTTAATTATTCGGTCGTTGGTCTAAAAGGATTAATTTTAACTGGTATTATGGCGATGATAATGTCTACAGCAGATTCCTACGTGAATTCTGCTGCAATATTAATTGTTCATGATTTTTGTAAGCCTCTGAAAATAAAAATTAAAAATGAGTTAATTTTAGCTAGATATGTTTCGTTTTCAGTAGGGATTTTCGCAATGTTGTTGACAACGTTAAATAGTGGTAATTTGATGCAACTGCTCATCGCTGCTAATATGTTTTATATGCCAATAGTAACTATGCCATTTATAATGGCAGTTTTGGGTTTCAGAAGCAGCAGCAAGTCAGTGTTAATAGCTATGATAACTGGTTTTATATCGGTAATAATATGGGAAATGTTTTTAAAAAGTAAAGCTGCGGGTATAGATTCTATCTTGCCAGGAATGGCGGCAAATCTTTTAGCATTACTCGTCAGCCATTATTTGTTAAAACAACCAGGTGGCTGGGTCGGAATACAAGACAATATCATGCTGCTACAACTACGCCAGCAGAGAAAAAGAAACTGGAGCAAATTTCTTGATTCTGTAGCTAATTTTAACCTTCCAGCATATTTACGTAACAATAGCCCAAATAGTGAAGCCATGTATTCATATTTGGGATTATTTTGTATTATTTCTACGTTTTCCACTATTAATGGCATTCCTAAGGAAGTACAAGATCAATATCACGCAATAATTAATTTTATTTATCCAAGTATATTGTTCATGTCAACAGTTCTTGTAACTTATCCTCTTTGGTTACCTAGTTGGAAAGAAAAAAATGTAGCAGCATTATGTTGGAATCTATCGGTGTTTTACATATTAATTTGCGTAGGGTTTGTGCTAGTAATTATGAGTAATTTTGCTCAATTACAGTTAATTTCCTTTATGATTAATTTAATTATTATTGCTGTGTTAGTTAAATGGCATCTAGCCTTAATTATGATGACAGTTGGAATGTTGATGACTATCAAGTTCTTTGAAATATATTTAGGAGCAAGTTATTTACCAGAAAATTTTATTTATGCACAAATAGAGAGCACTTATCTTGTGTTATTAGTCATTAGTATAGTAATTATTTTCCTAAAACCCAAGGAAGAACAACAAGAACTTGTCGAGGAAAAAAATACACATTTAAGCGAACGAATTGACTTTCACAAACAAGAGATTGAAAAAGCTTGGGAGCTTAGAGGGGAATTTATCCGCAATATTAGTCATGAATATCATACACCAATGATGGGAATATCAAGTATGGCAGAGGCTTTAATTGCAGGTTATAATAAATTCGATGACAAAACGCGCCTTGAAGCATTACAAATCATTTTACAAAGTTCGCTTCGGCTTGAAGTGTTTGATTCTAACATCTCGAGTTTATCAGCGTTGAGTAAAGCTGGTTATAAAGTGAATCAGACATCATTAAACTTAAGCGATCTAGTTTATAAGCGTGTGGAGGCGATGCGCAAGCTATATGAAGAAAATAGTCAAGATAGAGATTTTATCTTTAATATTGAGGAAGATATTGTAATTAACGGCGATAAATTTTATCTGACGCAATTGCTTGATAATCTGGTTATGAATGCAATTAGCTACTGCAAAAAAGGCAAGGTTATTATTAGTTTGAAAAAAGATCATGAAGGAATAAAGTTTGAAATTAGTGATGAGGGTATTGGAATTCCTCTAGATGAATTATATATGGTATTTGGTGAATTTATGGTAAGTTCTAAAACCCGTACTCAGGCTGGCTATCGTGGTGTGGGTCTTGCTTTGTGTAAAAAAATAGTTGAATCTCATGGTGGCAGCATCGATGCTAAGAGCGATGGAATAAAAGGTGCAAAATTTACTGTTATTTTGCCTTTTGAGAATCCAATTATACAGTGAGAATCAGGGGTTAATTTCTCTTAACTAAAATTATCTTTTATTTTTTATTAACATGCAGTACTCTAACCGCAGGTTTAAAGTATTAACTACTTGTTAGCTATTTTCGTTAATGTACTAGTCAAATCGGGTTTCAAATATGAATTTTAATATAGATGTAGCTATTTTTGTAGGGTTTTTAGCTGTTAATTTGGTAATGGGTCTTCGTTATGGCAGAAATGTTAAAACAATTGAAGATTACGCTCTTGGGGGAAGGGATTTTTCTACTGCTGCTTTAGTTTCAACGATAGTTGCTACTTTTGTGACGGGAAGTATGTTTTTTGTGGATTTACAAAACACTTATTCTGATGGTTTATATTATTTTGTACCGGGTTTTTGCGTCGTTTTTCAAATGCTTATCACTGGTTATTTCTTAGTTCCTAGAATGGGAGAATTTTTAGGCAGCAACTCGGTTGCTGAAGCAATGGGCAATATGTATGGAAAAGAAGTAAGATTGATAACCGCCATTTGCGGGATTTTGTCAATGGTGGGTTATATAGCCGTGCAGTTCAAAGTTTTTGGTAATGTTATTAGTTACTTTCTAAAAATAGATCCAACTTATGCTGTTTTTGTGGCCTCAACGATAGTTATAATATATTCTTCTTTTGGTGGGATAAAGGCTGTTACTTATACCGACATAGTACAGTTCGTTACTTTTGGTTTTGTTGTTCCGTTGATAGGAATTATACTTTGGAATTATATCCATAATTCTGACCTTTCTTTTGAGGTAATAACTCAAGATGCGAATTTTGATTATAAGAAAGTGTTTGACCTTGGCAACGCTAAATTCTGGGCTATGTTCCCTTTGATTTTTTATTTTACTATACCTTCTACAGACCCTACTAATTTTCAAAGAATTTCTATGGGGCGAGATGTTGATCAAGTGAAAAAAGCTTGGCTAATTTCAGCTGGTTTATTCGGTTTGATTGCTGCTGCTATAGCTTGGATTCCATTATTAATTAAGATTATACAGCCAACTTTAGAAAGTAATCAGTTAATATCATATTTAGTAGATCATTACGCTTCTACAGGTTTGAAAGGATTGATAATAGTAGGGATATTTGCGATGGCCATGTCTAGCGCCGATTCCTGCATTAACGCTTCTTCAGTATTATTTGCTAATGATATTGGTAAAGTGCTGAAAATGAAAATGGACGCGCTGAATTTATCGCGCTTGTTTTCTTTAATATTAGGCGCTCTTGGTATTTATATGGCTCTAGCAAAAAGCAATTTACTTAGCATGGTAATGACTACAGCTAGTTTTTATTTGTCTATTGTTACGGTACCTCTTCTTCTGGCTATTTTTGGTTTTCGTAGCACGAAAATACCAGTACTAATAGGTATGATTACCGGTTTTAGCGTGATAGTAGCTGGTAATATCCTTGAGGTTGAAGCTGATAGTATCATGATTGGTATGGGAGCTAATTTAGTATTCTTTATTGGTAGTCATTATTTACTCAAACAGAAAGGAGGATGGGTTGGAATTAAGGATACTAGATATCTAGACGAGGTAAAAAGAGAAAGGAAGAGGAAGATATCTGAATTTCTTGCTGATGTTAAGAATTTCAGCTTTATTGAATTTTGTGAAAAGAATTCACCTAAAAACGAGCTAACTTATATGTGGCTTGGTATATATCTTATTATATATACTTTAACAACTATGTATTCAACCCATGTTGAAATGTTGAGGGATAAAGAGAGAGTTATTTTAACTATTTACCAAATGATGATGGTTAGTGGTGTGTTGCTGGCAATGTATCCAATATGGCCAACAAAAATAAAACGTGAAATTATAGTGCAGGTAGCATGGAACATAATTATATTTTATATGCTAATATTCTTCTCCTGCTTTTTTGTGATGGTTAGCAATTTTGGCCAATTACAGTTTGCTGTATTTACTTTAAATATTGTTATGACAGCTATATTAGTAGGTTGGAAGCTTGGTCTTGGTATGGCTGTGGTTGGGTTTTTATTAAGTTCACAATTTTACAAATTTTATGCAAAGATTGATTCGTTAGATGTTGCTATAGGATCTCCGCAATTTATCTTGATGTATAGCCTGATGTTGATTGGTAGTACTATGATCATTATACTAAAACCCAGGGAAG
>JACCDN010807557.1_pt1 | contig 13432 bp, 9 predicted proteins | sample 7441691 | NCBI WGS metagenome assembly JACCDN01 (sample SAMN15323439, study PRJNA562643) | freshwater metagenome | isolation source: river surface water | place: USA:Blue River Watershed | collected 2017-08-16 | reverse complement strand
CTTGAGTCTGGAGTTTTAACAAAAGTGTTTTTATTAATACCATCGACAACTCCTGCCTGGTTAATTTGCATTTTTGTTACCTCAACATCACCTTTATTTTTATCTGACTTACCACTCACTCGGATATCTCCGGTGGTCTGAGCACGTGTTTTCATGCTCACATTAACTGTGCTAGATTGACCTTCTGTAACGGTAATTGTTTCGCTCTTGAATGCTTCAAAGCCAGGCGCTTTTACGTCAATCGTGTAGGTTCCTATCGGAATGTTAGTAAAGGTAAATGTGCCTTTTTCAAGATCAATAGTTGGCTTGATAGCTGCAGATAATTTGACCGTAAATTCTTTTAAAATTTTTTGATCTTCGTCTGTCACGGTTCCGTTAATGTTTCCCGTTTGAGCATGAGAAAGAGAACTAATAACGATTAAGAATAAACTTGCTAAAATTGAGGTAAATAGCTTCATTGCTTTACATTAAATTATTTAATGCAAAGGTCTTGTAGTATCTTGATGAGTACATTAATCTAAGATTAACAAAGCGTTAATTAGCGCGCATCAAACGTTAACATTGAGGTAACATAGAAAAGGCGGCCCAGAGGCCGCCTTTTTCTAAACTAACTAAAATGAATGTTATTCAAAAACAATTTTCATCTCGACGCGTCTGTTTTTCTGACGGCCTTCAGGGGTGTCATTTGGTGCGATTGGTTTGGTTTCACCAAAATAAAGTGTGATTAATCTGTTAGGATCAATGCCTTGAGAAACTAAGTAGGCTTTGAGTGCTTCAGCACGTTTCTTAGAAAGCACCATGTTCAGGTTGTCGTCACCTACGTTATCGGTGTGTCCTGAAATTTGCAATTTCCAAGTTGTTTTTTTCTTCAATACCTCAGCTAATTCATTTAAAGATGGTTTAGAGCTTTCAAATATGACGTCTTTGCTCGTTTCAAACTCTAGGTTATCAAAGGCTGTTTTAAGCACTTCAATCACGGCTTGTTCGATCACTGGACAACCTTTATTTGATTTTGGACCTGGTGTATTTGGGCAGTCATCATCTTTATCAAGTAAGCCATCTTTATCAGAATCTTTGTAAGGACAACCTTTGTTGGCTTTTGGCCCAGCTAAGTTCGGACATTCGTCGTCTTTGTCGAGTAAGCCATCGGCATCGGTATCTGGCCAAGGGCAACCTTGGTTTTCTTTCGGACCTGCAATTTCCGGGCACTGGTCAATAAAGTCAAATAAGCCGTCGGCGTCTTTGTCTGGGCAACCTTGGTTTTCTTTCGGGCCAGCATTATCTGGGCAAACATCGTCGGCATCTGTAACACCGTCGCCATCTTTATCTGGGCAGCCTTTTAAGGCTACGATACCAGCAATTGTTGGGCAAGCGTCTTCAGAGTCAATGATCTTATCGCCATCGGTATCTGGGCAACCTTTGAATTCTTTGAGACCAGCAACGGTAGGGCAAGCATCTTCGGAGTCGATGATTTTGTCACCGTCTGTGTCAGGACAGCCTTTGAATTCTTTGAGTCCTTTGACTTCCACACAATCGTCTTCAGAGTCAGGAATGCCATCGCCGTCAGTGTCAGGGCAACCTAAGAAGCCCCAAGTACCTGGTACATTTTTACATTCATCCATGCGGTCAGACACTTTGTCTTTGTCTTTGTCTTTGACACGGTGATAAATAATAGGAAGGCGTAAACCGGCATAGAAATCTAGGCCACTGATTTCATTTTTGGCTTTGATGAGGTTCATGTCATTGAGTCCAAGAATGAGCGGGCCAATTCTTGTTGCTAAACCATATTTGAAGCCACTATACTTGTTATAAACAAAAGGCACATACAAGCCAAAATAAGGGCTATCAAAACTTGGCGTCAAGCTGAGTTGAGTGGCAGTGTGCACTTTCGTATCCTTATTTTTAGGAATCATGTTCAACATGGCAGTTGCATTCACGTAGAAGTACTTCCAAACATGATAATCAGCCTGAATACTTAGTGCTGTTGGGGTGCGCATTCTGTAGGTTTGCGCTGGATCTTGTAAAGCAACCCAGTCTTGCGTTCCGTTTGCCGTGGAAGCCGTAATGAGCGAATCAATGACACCATCAAAAGACGCTAAATCGGTTGCGACTTCAAAGGTGTGTAGGTCAAATAGATTACTTGTGTTGACCACAAAGTTTCGGCTAAGACCTCCTTTGGTAAATTTCAAGCCACCCATATCGAGTAAAGAAAGACCAACTCTGGCTTTGTATTTTGTTTCTTGACGCATCCAAAGATCGGTTTTGCCATCCATGTCGTATTTGTACTTAGCGTAGTCAGGGCGCCATTCATAGACCGCACCAATATCAAGCCCAAATCCTTTTGAACCTGGTTTGAGATAATCCATGGCATTGGTGCTATTTATTAAACCGTTCATGCCGTCGGTTATGAAATCACCGACTTCTTTGGAATAGCCGTAGTCAAAGGTTCCGGACAGCAATTGAGAAGTGTCCTCATTAACGAGGTTATAAGTAAAATCTGCAGAGTGTACATAGGCACTTGCAAAACCTAGAAGTAATTTGGGAGTGATCCCGACTTTGAGGAAGTGTTCTTTGTTGTCAATGAGAACTTGGCTATAATTAAAGCCGATTTCGGCCCAAGTCATGTGGTTCACATTGATGAGCTCTTCATTAATAACTTGATTCCAGAGTGCAGGATATTCTAAGCCTTCCTCAGACAAAACCGCAAGTTTCGGGTTCATGTTATCAACGTTGGTAATAGAGCGCATGCGGGCATTGATGCCAATTGCTCTTTTTTCACCGAGGTGAAAAGCCAAATTAAAAAGGTCTAGGTTGAGGTTGATATTAGCACCTAAGGCTTTGGTAGTTTCTGAGGTGTAATTTCTGACGATAAAACGGTCAAGAAAAGTTGACGAAGGGTAGACCCATGAATTGAGAATGGCGGTATCGCCAAAAGATTTTGCCCACCAATAGCCGCCATTTCCTTGTTCAGTGCGCATGGCATTGGCATCAAAATAACCAAAGTTCTGATAAGTAAATAAGTTGACAGCAGGTAAGGTGAGGTCAAATTTAACGCGTCCGTCTACGAAACTTGATGGGTTCAGTTGGTTGCCAATGGCGCCAGCGTAGTTACTGGTGATGTTGCCAAGATAAGACTGCGACTCAACAATTATCGTGTTGAGCAGTAAAAAGGCGAGGATGATTTTTTTCATTGCTTGGTGTATTGAATAAGGTAGGTTCCTAAAAAGGTTGTGATAGAATAAGCGCTGCCGCCAAAACTTGTAACTTGAACTTGTTCTTCTCCATGGCGGTCTTGGTTGTCTAAGTTTCTTCCTAAGTCGTCAAGAAGACAGATTTGGTTGCCTATCGCATCCAAAAATGCCAAACAAGAGTTGCCGCCTGGTTGCTGATAAATATGACATTGACTCAGTTCTTTGAGTGCTAGGGTTTTTTCCCATAATCTGTTGCCTTGTTGATCAAAGGCATAGATAGCAGTATTTCTTTTAAAAATAAACACAGTGTTCTGTCCTTGTTTGTAGGTGGCCAGATAAACAACGCCACTTGGTACTTGGAATTGTTTTTTAACACCCTGTTGGAGGATCGCTGCTTGATTTTTTTGGATTTGAATGGCGGCAACAGCTGTTGTACTTTTAGCTAAAACACAAGTAGAATCTACGTTTTGCTTACTCAGGACTTTTCTTTTTAATAGATCGATAGTTGTGTAGTGCTTGTCCGTTAAAATACCTACGTAAGGCCTACCGTTTTGCTTATAGACAGCATAATCTTTGAGCTTGCCATTGGCTGGAAACTGCTTGATAACAGCCCCGCTTTCTGCCGAGAGCTGCAAATTAGCCCCGCCGTTGTAGCTGATAAATTCTTTTTTACCATTGTGATCAAATGCTCCAATTTGCGAACCAGCCTCTTGCGTTAGTCTGTATACGAGTCTTCCAGTTTTGTCAAAGATTTGTACTTCATGAGCCATTTGAACGGCTACCAATTGATCAAGTGAACCGATTGTATAAATGTCTTTAACTTCGCCTTTGAGTTCTTTTTCCCATTTTTTGAGGCCATTGATATAGCCAACTAACTTTTGATTTTCAGTTTGTAGGATCACATTGCCGCGTTCAGGGAAGGCGCCAAAATCAAGTACTCTGAAGCCAGGATTCATGACAAAATAATCTCGAATTTTATCTTGGTCTAGGTTGCGCTCTTCACTGAGTCTTTGATAGCTAGTAATGACGACATCGTTACCTAAAAGCGTCAGGGTTTTCTTCATGCTGGCGTCTACCCATCGGGCCGTTACTCTTTTGGGCATGTGCTCATAAAAGCGAATGATTTTATTGGTGTCTTGAACGATCGTTTGATTCAGTTTAACGGCTGCCAGGGCTTCGTCAAAAAGCGTTTTGTTTGTACTGGCGAAAGCATAACTGCCAAAAGTGCCGAGATGCCAATCATTTTTGCGTACTTCCACAAGTTTGGTGACGAATTGCTTTTCATAAACTTGTGTTTCTTCATTGAGTTCTTCTAGGCCAAGTGCTTCATTGAGTGCAAGAAGTGGGTTGTTGTTTTCTGCAAAATCAAAAATAAGGAGGCTTGCACTGTCTTTTTTGAGGTGCACAAATCCTGTCTTGATGCATTTGAACCAAGGTGTTTTTGCAAATTGTGGATCTAGTTGTGCGGCGTAATTTTTCTCGTAGAAGTAATAGCTTGACAAAAAATCCGGCACTACTTCTGCGAACAATGTGTAGTCATCTACTTTTTTGAGGCTTTTTGAGGTGTTTCTATATTTCTCGTAGCGATAACGCAGGTTTGGTTTGACATATGTATCAGTTACATGTGCTTGTTGACCTTTCCATGTAATCCAAGAATAGCTCGATTTTGTATTGAGTTTGAGTTGCAATGCGACGGGTTCATCGAGTTCACCTTCGTAGATAATGAGCTGATTTTTGTTGTACTGACCGTGTAATTTGCCAAATTCGAAGGTTTTCAGTTTGCCAAATTGTAAAGGGAAAAGTCCATTCTCAAAAAGATCTTTGACTTCTTTATTGCTCCAGTTTCCTTTCTTTTCGACGAGCAACAAGGTTCTTTTGGCACTGAAAAATACGGTTATCGGATATTTGGCGGCCCGCGTTACCGAATAATATAAATTCTGATTGAGCTCTGTCGTTTGCACCCCTTCCTTGTCCCATTCAAATTCGCTGTCTTCCCGGATGATCCAGACTTTGCTGTCTTTTACATTGAAGTAACTTCTGAAATCAGTGAGGGTTTCGTTGGAAAGCAAGTCATAGGACGCAAAAATGACCCAAACCAAAGCCAAGAAACTTAAAATGAGAAGAACAAGACGTTGTCGCATGCTTACTTTTTGTTCAAAGTTAAGCCCACGGATCGCTGCATTGAACTTTGTTGAATAATCTAATCAACAATGTTTTGTTTAATCAAACAAGCCTAGTTGCTGATTAGGAGATAAGAGTTGGAAAGTTAAGCGGTGATAGGGCGACACACCATGTGCAGAAATGGCCTTTCGATGTGCCAAAGTGGGGTAGCCTTGGTTCTGTTCCCAGTCATAAACAGGAAATTCTTGATGGAGTTGACTCATGAGTAGATCCCTTTCCGTTTTGGCCAAGATACTCGCAGCAGCAATAGCAGAAAATCGGGCATCACCTTTGATCATGCAAGCATGAGGGACGTCTTTAAAAGGCTTGAAACGGTTTCCGTCAACTAGTACAAAAGCAGGAGACACCGTTAACATTTCTAGCGCTTTGTGCATGGCCAATATACTGGCATTCAGGATATTGATTTGATCAATTTCTTCATGATCTACCTGTCCAATACCGAATGCAAGTGCTTTAGACATGATTTCATCTCTCAAGAGCATGCGTTTTTTTGCACTGAGTTGCTTTGAATCATTGAGCGCAGCTATCGGTTGGTTCGGGTCGAGGATTACCGCTGCAGCTACAACCGGCCCTGCCAAACAACCTCTGCCAGCTTCGTCGCAACCGGCTTCAGGAAATAATGATTGGTATTGAAGGATTAAATCAGACACGTTGGCAATTTATTGAATTATTTTGTAGTTTTATGCATATCTAATCTTTGCACTATGAAAAAAGTAACACTTCTTGTTTTGGCTTTGGGTCTGAACTTACTTGTTTTTGGTCAGAAAACACTAAGTGCTTCAGCAAAAAATCTTGCTGAACTCAAAGGTGGCGTTGCTAGCGGCCACATCCAGCTCACTTTGCCAAACGAGGTAACAGAAGAAAATGTCATCATGTATGCCAAGTTCTACACCAATATGTTTACCGTTGATTTTGACGCTAAATCACATGTGGCTACTTTTCATATGGTTGCAAACGACCCTAATGCACGCAGAGTAATTTTGCGTTTTTTATCAGCCAATCAAATTGTTGCCGTTCAGGTCGAAAACAAAAGCTATGACCTCGGCGCCTTTTTTGAAAACTATCTACAGTAACACAAGTTCTTTAAATGAAAGCTACCCTTATTTCACTCGGTGTTTTTGCACTTTTTCTTGCTAGTTGTCAAACTTCTTCTATCGCCTACAAGGCCTACGGCCCTGTAAGTGTAGATACCACACAAGCCTTAACACTTGACGAAATGCTTGTGCGTTTCAAAGCAAATCCTACTGAACAAGCCTATACTTTCAAAGCGCCTTTAGTTGCAGTTTGCCAAAGCGCAGGCTGCTGGGTAAATGTGAAGCCAGCAAATGGTGATCTCATCCGTATTCGTTTCAAAGACCACTTTCTTATCCCGCCAGCAACTGAAGCTGGTTCTGTTGCCTATTTCCACGGCACACCATACCTTGATACCATTTCTGTGGCCATGCAAAAGCACTTTTTAGAAGATGCAAAAGCACCACAATCAGAAATCGATAAAATTACTACTCCTAAAATTGAATGGAATATTGAAGCTGATGGCGTAATTGTCAAGAAGTCTTCTTCCGCAAAAGGAAAAAAGTAAAAGCTGTTGAGGCACCTACAATTATTCCTTTTAGCCACCAAAGCCGCACTGGCAACATAAACAGAGCCACCATATTGACTGGAATGAGCAAGATTGCTAATAAGTGAAACTTGCCTTGGTTGCTATTTTCTGAAATCATAAATACCTCCGGGTGTAAAACAGAAATGCAACGGTATGTCGTGAGGACCGACATCTGAAATCTCAATAAATTCATCAAAAAGATGCAAGCCAATAAACAGACAATCTGGCTTACACTGCTTTAATAAGCGGTCATAAAACCCTTTTCCATAGCCAACTCTGTGTCCGTTGGAATCAACGGCTAACAACGGCACAAATACGTAGTCAAGTTTAGCAGGAAGTAGCGTGCGTCCGAAACGTGGCTCAGGAATACCGAAACTCGAAATCTCTAATTGCCGAGGCTCTTCATAATGATAGAGCGTTAAGCTGTGATCTTGAAAATCAGATTTAGATAAGATGGGATGCCCACCTTTCAATAAGATGTCTTCTAGTAGACCATAGGTTGAGATCTCTTTTTGACTTTCTATGGGTAGGAAAAGACTAACGAATTTCGAAGGAAACTGAAAAGTATCCAGCACAAGTGCTTGCACTTGTGCTGAGATTTTAGACAATTCGAAAGGAGTGAGCTGAGCTCGCTTAGCCTTGTAATGCTTGCGAATTTCGGCTTTGGTCATGGTGTTTGTTTACTTACAAACGCACACCCAATTCAGAAAGCTTGCGGTTATCTACAACTGCAGCTTTCTTGCGTAAGCCACCCATTGCTTGACCTTCAACTTGGCCCATTAGGCCTTGCAACAATTGGTCGCGTTCAGCTTGGTAATTTCTTGTAGCCGGCGCTTTGGTAACGCGGTTAATTTGGATCACGTAAACTCCACTTTCACCTTTAAGTGGCAAGGTGCGTTCACCTTTTTTAATTGCACCTGAGAATAAATTACCAACGATAGTTGGCTCATATCCGGCATTTGATATTTGTGGGTTACCAAAAGTTATTTCCGCATCAATAACTGGCGTATTGAATTTTTTAGAAATAGCTTTTAATGATTTACCTGCCATTTGATTCATGAATCGCTTCGCTTTTTTCTCTTGAATGAGTTCGCGTTCCATTTGTGCGCGTACATTTTCAAATAAAGGCTCACCTTCAGGGCGAATTGCGCTCACCATAGCAATGACATACTTGTCTTTGTCACGGATAGGAGAGAGCGTCATAGAACCAACAACTGCATCTTCTGCATAGGCCATCTCAAGAATGCGATCGCGGGCCATAGTGGTTGTAAAGCCATAAACCTTTGGTGAGTTGTCTTCAATTTGAATAACGCGTGGTGCATAGCTTGCACGTGTAACGATGGTATCAAATAAAGCAGCTTTTTTGAAAAGATCTTCTTCTTTAGAAATTTGACGATCTAATTTCAATAGAATACCATTGACTTCGCTTTCCATGTTGGCAACAGTTTCGTCTGATGGCTTAAAAGTAAGATTTACAGAGGCTAATAATGGAAGTCTGTCTGCAGAGCGCTCAAGAACTTCGATAATGTGGTAACCGAAATCAGTTTTTACAACACCCACTTTACCGATAGGAGCAGTTGCACAATAGAAACCGAATTCTTTAACCATGTCACCTTCTAGGAAGTCTTCGTAGACACCACCTTTATCTTTAGAACCTGGATCTTCAGAATATTTAGCGGTTATTGCATCCCAGTTAGTTTTGTTTAAGATTTTTACTAGGCTGTCTGCTGTTTTCTTTTTAGCAGCTAAAACTTTGGCGTCTGTAGAATTGGCTGTTGAGATAAGAATGTGACGTGCTTTTAAGCTTGCAGGTGTGAACCCAATGACTTTTGATAAAACCATTTTTTCTTTTGAAGCGTAAGGACCAACAAGCTGTCCAAGTGCTGCTGTTTTGAAAACAGTATCAAGGCTTCTTGGGTAAACTTGGTAGCGATCAGCTTTCGGGTGCCCTTCAGGAACTGAAGTAGCGCGTTTGTCTGAGAAATAAACAGGTGTTTCGCTGTTTTTCACAATGAAAGCGGAGTCATTGGTGCTCGCGGCAAAACCTGCACGCAATAAGTTCATTTTACCTGCAAATACAGTAGAGTCAGCTTTTGACGGACGGATGTTCACGTCGAACATTTTTACATCGCGGCTAGGGTTGCGCACGAGGTATTTTTTGTCTGACTTGTGCTCTTCATAGTAAGCTTTTACTTCGGCATCTGATACTTTGATATCTGCATCAGAAATTTCAGTGTAACGACGAACGACAAAAGAGATATTTTTCTTTTCGTTGTTAGCTAAATATTGGTCTTGAGCCTCGAGGTCAGTCACAAATACACCTTGCTTCACCAAACCGAAGTATTTTTCAGTTTTGCGACGGTCAGTGTGGTAAGCTTTGAAACCAGTCCATTGCTCTACGCTTTGTGCATCTTTAGACGTCTTTAGTTTGTTAAGGGTAGCAGCTAATTTAGCACGACCCGCTTCAATAGATTGCGGCGATTGCACTCCAGTGAGTGAGTCTGTAAAGAATTGGTTGAGGTCAGCTAAAACGCCAAAACCGTCTTTAGCCATCCAGTACGCATCTAACTCGCGGTCAGTAACGCTGATGCCTAATTTTTCGTATTCTTTGCTAAGAATGGTGGAGTCAACCATGAAGTTCCAAGCTTTGTCGCTGGAAGCTTCCATGTCTGTTTCTGTGAATTCTTTACCATTTTGCATGGCTTGATTTCTTTCTTGCTCTTGAAATTTAGAGCTAGCAATGCTGTAAGAAGCAGGATCAACTTTGTCTCCGTAGACCAAGCCAATGCCGTAGTCACCTTCACCGATGCCAAATAAACTTTGATAGTCATTGAGGATAAACGCTAATAAAGCGATTCCAATCATTGCGACGAGTAGGCCAGATTTGGCGCGAATTTTACCGATAATTGCCATTTGTATGCGATTTTAAGATTGCGAATATAGGAAGATTTGAGCAGAGCCCCAAGTATTCGCGCACAAAAAAGGAGGTCTATTGACCTCCTCCATTTCCAGATTTATTTTCTGTAGATTTTGGCGCCGGTTTTGGTGCCGTTGGTGCGGGTTTCAGGGTGTCTGATTTCTGAGCTCCAGGCGTATTTTTTGCAGGAGTTGTAGCTGCCGGAGTAGCCGGAGCTGGTTTCGCTTTTGCAGGGGTTGTTGGTTTAGGGGCTGCAGGTTTTGGCGCCGTTGGTTTTGTTGTAGTTGGCTTCCTTTGTTGCCCTTCTGTACCGTCATTGACGTAAGTTACGTTGTAGGTATTGGTGAAGGTCCCACACTCGTTAGTAACGGTAATTGAAATTTGGTTGGCACCTTCAATTAAACCCAATTCTGCGGCTAAACTTCCGTTGACATTGCTATACCCACTTAGAACTGTTCCGTTAATGGCCAAGATGATATTGGAATTTGGTGTATAATTCACAACAGTAGCGTAGTAAGTAAAAACCGGATTATTCACCGTACTTCCAGTTGGGATCATGTTATAGACAACTTGCGGAGGATCACAAGGAGCAGGCGTGAAGGTAATGTTTAGTGTTTGGCTCACACGATCACACTCATTTTTTCCTTGAATCAAAATGGTATTGAGCCCTGGCTTTAAATTTATAGCAGCTGAAACTTGACCATTTTGAAAGCTAAATGGTTGGCTTGTTACACCATTTAAACTCAGCGTAATTTGCGTTTGTGTCAAAAAGGCGGTTTGCGCTTTGAGGTTAAGAGCTGACTGATTTACTTGACTGCCATTTGCCGGCGCATTCATAAAACTGATTGTTGGTTTTTTGCAGGCCGCATAATTAATGGTGAATGTTTCAATATCAGAACCGCAGTCATTGGCGGCAGTGATTGTGAAAGTATTGATGCCTTCCAGCAATTGCCCTGAGTATTCAAGCAGCCCAGTTGAAGCATTAAAAGTAAAACTACTTTGCTCGGTGCCATTCACGACTAATTTGATAAGAGCGCGGTTGCTGACGTGTAAAAGGTTAGCTCTGAGCCTGAGTGCCGAACTTTGAACGGTGCTGTTGATACTCGGAGAAAGTACACTAATGATCGGCGCCACACAATTCTGATAATTGATGGTGGTGTTCGCTTGATCCGTGCCGCAGCCATTGGTAAATTTCACCTGAATAGAATTAAGGCCAGGTGTTAAGGGAAGGCTGGCAAGGATCAAATTTCCACTCAAAGATGGAGTTGGCATTAATTGGTTATTCAAAAAAAGTTGCGTCTGACCACCTTGAAGGGTGCCATTCACTTTCGCTTGAAAGGCAAGTGTTCCGATATTCGTTGTAGAACCTGCTGCACTCGGATTTAAAACAGTCAGTTGTGGTCTTTCGCAATTATTGAGCACAACCATGATTTGTTCTGAAGCAGTTCCGCAAGCATTGGTAACTTCAACACGGATGATGTTGCTTCCTGGAGAAAGATTGATGAGGCGCTGTAACTGACCATTGATGTTGTTGTAATTAAAGCCAAGAACAGACATGCCATTGTGAATCATTTGAATTTGATTGCTATTGACCTGCCCAATAATATTTGCAGTGAAGTTGTAGGAAGCCTGAGTAACGGTATTGTTTGCAAAGTTGTTGTTGATTTGAATAACGGGTCTTTGGCAATTTTCTCTGTTAATTTGAACGGTTTGTTGGTCCGTTCCACAATTGGTTGTGGCACGCAGAGTAAAGGTATTGATACCTGTATTGAGGTTCACAAGCGCTTCAACTCTCGATGAAAAAGAATTATAGTTGAACGGAATTGATTGGTTAAAACTATTGGTAAGAGTAAGGTCCTGAACGGAATTGATAAAAGCCACGGTAAATTCTAGTCGGGCGGTTGTTTCAGTAACCGTGTTTTGTGGTGCACTGAAAATACTTACTTCAGGGGTAGGGCAATTTTGAACAGGATTTGGTGGCGTAGGTCTGTCTGGATTAGGAACAGGATTGACAGGCACTGGATTTGGTCGTGTTTCAGGTTTTGGTCTTTTTTCTTGGTCTCTAAAGTGAATTTGCACAAATGCAGAAGTGTAGTGGTACCAGTCGTTTCGGAGTCTAAGAGATTGATCTTGAAGGCCATCAAAATCATCTGCCATAGTGAAAGTGGTTTTGTGTTCCAGACCAAAACTAACGCGTCCTCGGTGATATGCTAAACCAAAACCAAGACTTGGCATCCAATTGGCGCGCCAATCATAGTTAATCAGGCCATCTAGGCGCGTTTCGTAAATATTGTCAAGCGCACCAACGAGTTGTTCACTTACTGGGCCATTGGCTGCCATAGCGTTATAGTCATAGTTAAGCCCACTTGTATCACTAAGATCAGCCCAATTTTGTTGCCATGTGAGGCCAAGGCCGCCAAAGATAAAAGGGTCAAAACCAGTTCTTTCTCTTAGTTTAGCTGCATGTAAAACCAATTCAATATCGAGTTCCCTTACATCCGTTCTGAAGTTGTGGACATATTGGTTGTTTCCTGTGAGATAAGATTGTAAAGCCAAATTACTGTTTTGCCCCAATGTGCTGTATTCGTTGGCTTGACCATACCACTGCCCGGCTAAAAAGCGCCCTCGTAAGTCAAATGATAGCGAATGACCGTAGTCATAATTGAAAGAGCGGCCAAAAGTAAAGCCCCAACCATTATATGAGTTGGATTGAATATCAGTGTTGTGCCAAGTGGCGCCTAAATTCATACCCCAAAACCATTTGGAACTTTCGTAATTGATTTTTTGGGCTTGTAGCGCAGTTGTAAAAACGATGCAAAGTAAAAGCGTGTAAAGAGTTTTCATAAGCTGTATTTTCGGACCGACAGGCGAATATGATGCCAAAAGTATTTGAAATTAACCTATTAAGAAATATTTAACAAATCCTTATTTGTAATAAGTATACTTGGTGAAACGTAAAATTCTGAGTTCATTGCTCAGTGCATTCTTACGAATAACAGCACCTAAATAGCCTGTTTTATAGTCATAAACGACCTGAATTTCGTCTGTTGCTTGCCCTTTCTTTTGCTGCTTGACTTCAATTAAATTGCCCCATTGATCATAGCTGTAGAAGCAGCTTTCTTGCGCCTCGTTCAGCGAAGAGCTGTATTTTGATTTTTCAATGAGTTCACCTTTTTGACCGTATTTAAAAACCTCCTTTTCAGTTTGCTGGCTCATCCGAAAATAGTTTTCCTTTTCAATGAGATACCCATCTTTGTTGTAAAGATGTGTAACGTCCATAAAAGGTAGGTTATACTGATTATACTGTGTATAATTATAGTTGTTTTCAGTTGTATAATTCAGGATTTCCTTCCTCATCATGACAAGAGAAGTACTATTTGAAATAGGGCTGCTAAATTGATCGCGGTAATAGATAATTTGAATGAGGCGTTTTAATGAGTCGTATTGATAATGCTCGGAAATAGCTCCTCCATAGGCACCATATCGATGAATAAGTAGTAGACCACTTGGGTTATAGGCATATTGATGCAGCGTGCTGTCTTT
>JACCDN010692408.1_pt1 | contig 13432 bp, 11 predicted proteins | sample 7441691 | NCBI WGS metagenome assembly JACCDN01 (sample SAMN15323439, study PRJNA562643) | freshwater metagenome | isolation source: river surface water | place: USA:Blue River Watershed | collected 2017-08-16 | reverse complement strand
ATCTTTGTTAATTACGATGGCGTTGAAAAGCATCACACCACAGTCGGCGATCATGTCCGCGTCGGCAGCGATTCGATGTTAGTTGCCCCGGTCACAATCGGAGATGGCGCTTACACAGCCGCTGGATCTGTCATTACCGAGGATGTGCCACCCGGAGCAATCGGGGTTGCTAGGGCAAAGCAGAGAAATGTATTAGGTTGGGTCCTGCGCAAGCGTTCCGGTACAAAATCTGCAGACGCAGCCTCGCGTCATGTTGATGAGAAGAAGGGCTAATTCCTTTGAGCGAACTCAGACTGTCTTCCGAAAAAAGATTGCGTCTATTTTCAGGACGTGGGTTCCCCGAGCTAGCTGAAGAAGTCGCTACCGAACTTGGCATTCCCATCACACCAACTTCTGCATATGACTTTGCAAATGGTGAAATCTTTGTTCGCTTTGAAGAATCTGTTCGCGGATGCGATGCATTCGTTCTCCAATCACATGCAGCACCAGTAAATAAGCAGATCATGGAACAACTCATCATGGTCGATGCTCTCAAGCGCGCATCTGCAAAGCGCATCACAGTTGTTGCTCCGTTCTACGGATACGCTCGTCAAGATAAGAAGCACCGCGGACGTGAGCCAATCTCTGCACGTTTGATGGCAGATCTCTACAAGACAGCTGGCGCAGATCGTTTGATGGTTGTCGATCTCCACACATCACAGATTCAAGGATTCTTCGATGGTCCAGTGGATCATCTCTTTGCTCTACCCATGCTCGCTAACTATGTTGGCAGCAAGGTAGATCGTTCGATGCTCACAATCGTTTCACCTGACTCGGGTCGCGTGCGCGTTGCAGAGCGTTGGTCTGAACTTCTTGGCGGATGTCCAATCGCATTTATCCATAAGACTCGCGATCCACTTATTCCTAATGAATCTGTCACCGGTCGCGTCGTTGGTGATGTCACCGGTCGTACATGCGTTGTTATCGATGACATGATCGATACCGCAGGAACAATTACAAAGGCAGTAGATGCTCTCTTTGAAGGTGGCGCAAAAGATGTCATCATCGCAGCTACCCACGCAGTCTTCTCAGGTCCAGCAGTTGAGCGTCTTAAGGAATCTCGCGCAGTTGAAATTGTCGTCACTAACTCATTGCCGATCGCCGAAGATAAGCGTTTTGACAAGCTCACAGTGCTAACAATTGCGCCGCTTCTAGGCCGTGCGATCCGTGAAGTCTTCGAAGATGGCTCAGTCACCAGTCTTTTTGACGGACATAGCTAAGTCAGGGTAGTCTCTCCTCATTCTGGCGAGGGTTTCTCCTTAAAGTTTATAAAGGAAACCGTTATCGACGGCAAGGAAATTAACTCCTAGTCAGAGCACATCGTCTCTTGGTTCAACGCCAAAGGCTTTGAACTACTAACTAGGAGTTTTTTAATGGCAGAAGTATCAATCAAGGGCACAACACGTACCGAATTCGGTAAGGGTGCTTCACGTCGCGCACGCGTTGCAGGACTAGTTCCAGCAGTTATCTACGGCCATGGTGAGAAGCCACTTCACATCACATTGCCAGCTAAGCAGCTCGGTGTTGCTCTTAAAGAGTCAAACGTGCTTCTTAACATCGAGATTGATGGAAAGGTTGAACTCACACTTCCAAAGTCAGTAGTTCGCCACCCACTCAAGCAGATCCTCGAGCACATCGACCTCGTACTTGTTCGTCGCGGCGAGAAGGTAACTGTTGACGTTCCAGTTCACACAGATGGAAAGCACGATCCAGATGGAATCCTCGAGCACGTCAACCACACTATTGAGGTTGAGGCAGAGGCGACATCGATCCCTAACTTCCTCACACTCAGCATCGAAGGCATGGCAGCAGGTACATCTAAGTACGCAGCTGATATCGCTCTTCCTGCAGGAACAACTCTTGTGAGCGATCCAAAGATGATCATCGTTCACTTGTCTGAGCGCTCAACTGCAGCAGCTGCAGAAGAGACAGCACCAGCAGCAGATGCCGCGGCTCCTGCAGCAGATGCTGAAAAGAAGGACGCATAACCCGTACCCTTTCTCATTATGACGTGGTTGGTAGTGGGCCTGGGTAATCCAGGCGATCAATACGCTGCCACCCGTCACAATGTGGGTCAGATGGTGATTGACCATCTTGTTAAACGCCACTCAATCACATTAGCTTCACATAAATCTCGTACCAGCATCGCCGCCTACAAGTTAGGCGTCGGTGTTGATGCGCACCCAATTATTCTTGCAAAGTCTCATAGCTACATGAATGAGACCGGTGGTCCGATCAAAGCCCTTGCCAACTTCTATTCAGTGGAGCCGGCAAAGATCATCGTCTTACATGACGAACTAGATATTGGTTACGCAGTTATCCGCAGCAAATTAGGCGGCGGCGATAACGGCCACAATGGTTTGAAATCAATGACTTCAGCCTTTGGAACCCCTGATTACTATCGCATTCGTTTAGGAATTGGCCGTCCGATGGGCCAGCAAGATCCTGCCGACTTTGTCTTGAAGCAATTTAGTAAAGAAGAGAAGAGAGATCTCGACGAATTTATCGATCGCGGAGCAGATGTAGTCGAGTGCCTGATTGAAAAGGGTCTTGAATTTACACAATCTAAATTTAATTCGTAGATCAGCCTGTATTACGAAGGCCTGCTGCAACACCGTTAATAGTCAATAGAAGTGCGCGAATCAACGTTGGATCAGCATCTTGTCCCTCTGAGCGCACGCGCTGCAAGAGGTTAACCTGCAAGAGATGCAATGGTGAGAGATAGGCATCGCGGACCTGCAGAGTTCGAGCAAGTACAGGTTGTTCACTCAGCAACGAATCTTTCTTTGTTAACAACAAGATCTCAGCCACAGTTAATTCAAATTCAGCGGTGATCTCATCAAGGAAGTGATGGAGCTCTTGCGGAACAAGAGTCTCTACATAACGGCGGGCTGTCTTCAAATCTGTCTTGGCAAGCGTCATCTCAACATTGCTGACGAAGGTATGGAAGAAGTGCCAATCTTCAAGCATTGATTTCATAACATCTGACTTGCCGGCTTCGCGTGCAGCCTTAAGACCTGAACCAACGCCAAACCATCCAGGAACAATTTGGCGAGACTGTGTCCAACCAAAGACCCAAGGAATTGCGCGAAGTGAACCAAGGCCAGTGGATGCATCTGGGCGACGCGATGGGCGTGAACCTAAGAAGAGATTTCCAAGCTGCTCAACCGGAGTTGATGCATAGAAGTATGCAGGAAGATCTGGGTGATCGATCAACTTTCGATACTGTGCAAAAGAAGCATCAGAGATGAGATCCATGCAGGTATTCCAGCGATCTAGCTCTTCATCGCTCTGGCGTGCAGCGCGGTTAAGGACAGTTGCTTCGAGAGAGGCGGCAAGAGTTAGCTCAACATTCTCGCGAGCAAGTGCTGGAAGTGAATACTTATCGCTAATGACTTCACCTTGCTCGGTCACTTTGATTTCACCATCGATAGATCCCCAAGGAAGAGCGACGAGGGCTTCATATGTTGGTCCGCCACCGCGACCTACAGAGCCACCGCGACCATGGAAGAGGCGAAGACGAACGCCATACTTCTTTGCAACATCGCGAAGCTGACGCTGTGCGCGGTGGATCTCCCACTGGCTTGTTGCGATACCAGCATCCTTATTTGAATCTGAATATCCCAACATAACTTCCTGGATATCTCCACGAAGTTGAACGACTTTTCTATATGTTGGATTTGAGAGAAGCTTTTCAAGGATCTCACCTGCAGCGCGAAGTTCAGCAACAGTTTCAAGTAAAGGCGCAAAACCAATCTTGGCAACGCCAGAGTTAAGATCTACAAGGCCGGCAAGCTTTCCAAGAACAGTCGATGCAATCAGATCATCGGCCCCCTTTGTCATTGAGACGATGTAGGTCTCAATGATCTCTGGACCAAAGTCTTCAATCAATTCGTTGATTGCGACAAAGGTGTTGAAAGTCTTTGCATCATTGCCAGAAAGGGAAGCCGTTGAGAGATTGGTTGAGCTGCCGAGAATCTCTGTCAGAGTTATAAATCGTTCGTCATGGCTCTGCGTTGAATATGTGCCGCCGATGATCTCTGCAAGTGCGCTGTGGTGAGCATCTGAATGCTCGCGGATATCAAGGGTTGCATGGGTAATTCCAAAGGCAGCTACTGAGCGAATGGTGCGTTCGAGTAGGCCGGTAGCGATCAACTCTCCGCGATGAGCAAAGAGTGAATCGCGCATCAAAGTCAGGTCGGCTAGAAGCTCTGACGTATCTTTGTAATCGCGATGTGGAACGTGTGGAGTTCCCTTTGCATGGCGATCGCGTGTGAGTGCCAAACGGTGCACAATCGCTGTCGCCTTGAGGCGATATGGCTCTTGGGTATTAAGGCGCAAGAAGCGAGGTTCGAATTCAGTGATGTGCTTGAGATCTTCTGCAACCGATGCCGATAACTCAGGGGTTGCGCCGATGATGCGCGTTGAGACTGAGAGCATCTGGCGGAGCTGATCCATCGCGGCAATCGTTGTACGAATTGCATGTCCTACCTGAAGAACAACGGCAGCTTTGGTGACTTCAGGAGTGATATTTGGATTTCCATCGCGGTCACCACCAATCCAAGTACCAAAGGTAAGTGGACGTGCTGTGACAGGAAGATCGATACCTACACGCTTGAGTTCATGTGCAAATTCATTGAGGACTTCTGGCACTGTGGTGCGTGCTAAATCATCGAGGTAATAGAGAGCATTCATCGCTTCATCTAGTGGTTCAGGACGATCAACACGAAGTTCATCTGTCTGCCAGAGTAGATCAATAATTTCAGCAAGTGATTGCGAATTCGTCACGCTCTTTGGCAGATCAAGTAAACGAGAGATCTCACCCAACTTATTAAGGATTGAACGACGCGCCGCCTCAGTCGGGTGAGCGGTAAAGACGGGACGTACATTGAGTTCGCTAATCCATTGTTCAAGATCGGCTTGTGTAAATTGATGGCCAGGAGTCTGCGCTTGTTGTGCTGCGCTGATCTTGTCGACTGCGCGGGAAATCCATGATCCGCTCTTATCGCGAGATGCGGCAAGTGTGCGCACACGGTTTACCTGCTCGGCGACATTTGCTAAGTGGAAATAGGTACTAAATGCGCGCACCAATTGAATCGAATCTTCAACAGATAAATCTTTAAGTACTTCACTACCGCTACCTTCGCGGACTGCTTTACGAACACTTTCGACGAGATCGAGAAGCTCTTGCCCCTCTTGGCGAACCAGTGTCTGACCAAGGAGATCTCCTAAGCGGCGCACATCTGCGCGCAGAGCCTCATCCTGATTTGTCATGCGCGTATTCTCGCAGGCAATTGCCACTTCGCACACACCGTAGACTTTGCTCATAGCCCCCTGGTCTTGACCAAGCGGGGCCAGTTGCCATTGGGGGAGTGTAATGCGCGGTTTAGTCTCAGTAATCGAGACCAACTCATCAGTAGTCGATGCTCTCAATGACGCTGCCAAAATAATTTCTCCAAGTCCTGCCTACCCATTTCTCCTTGCAGAGCGGGCAAAGAGTGCGCCCCTTCTTGTTGTCACTAGCTCTTCTCGCGGAGCTGAAGATCTTGTACATGAAATCGGCGAACTCCATTCTCGAGTTCTTGAATTTCCAGCATGGGAGACCCTTCCGCACGAACGATTGAGTCCTCGTAGCGATACCGTCGCAAAGCGCATTGCAACTCTGCATAACCTCAACAGTGCTGAGAAAAGCTTTCCGATTGTTATTACTCCAGTGCGCGGTGCAATCCATCGATTTATTGCAGCCATCTCAGAGGTTCCGCTTCGTACATTAGAAATTGGCCAAGAGATATCTCTGACAGATTTAGTTGAACACTTAACGCTCAATGCCTATGCACGAACCGATCTTGTTGAAAAGCGCGGAGAGTTTGCAGTGCGCGGTGGCATCATCGATGTCTTCTTCCCATTAGCGCAGCACCCAGTACGTATTGAATTCTTCGGCGATGAGATAGAAGAGATGAAGTTCTTTGACGTTGCAGATCAGCGCACCCAGTCACCGGTGACCGAGAAGATCGAGATTCTTCCTTGTCGTGAATTTATTCTGACTCCGCAGATTCAAGAACGCGCACGTGCGCTACAGAATAAATATCCATCTGCCTCAGAGATCCTAGGAAAGATCGCAGAAGGAATTTCTTGCGATGGCATGGAATCACTGATTCCAATGCTCGTTGAAGAGCTGACCACAATTGCAGAGCAGATGCCAGCCAATACCGAAGTGATCTTTATCGATGAAGAACGGATCAAGTCACGCAGCGCTGATTTGATTTCTACCAATGACGAATTCTTTCAAGCGGCTTGGTCGAGCGCATCAATTGGTGGAAGCGCTCCATTGCCGGTTGAAGCAACGACCTATCTTGATTGGACTCAGCTACACGAAGTGCTCTCAGCATCGGGCCTTAATGTCCGCGCACTTAACTCATTTGGAAGTGATCTAGATACCGATGCAACCTTCTTAGATTTCACCGCAATCGAACCTATGCGCGGTGATAGCGATCGCGCTATCGAGTTATTGCGTCAGGGCTTAGAGGCTCACCAGAGCGTGATCTTTTCAGCATCTGGCCACGGAATGATGGAACGGTATGCCGGGATATTTCGCAGCGCAGATCTGCCTGTACATATGGTCGAGACACTCGAAGCGGCACCAACTAAAGGGCTGATCCATCTCTGCCGATCAACAATCGCCTACGGATTCTCATCAGAGGAAGCCGGCATCCTCTTTATTACAGAGCGTGATCTCTCTGGAAGTAAATCAAGTGGTCGCGATAGCGCGAAGATGCCTTCAAAGCGTAAGCAAGCAGTTGATCCTCTGGAACTTAAATCCGGAGACTTTGTTGTTCATGAACAACACGGTATTGGTAGATATATCGAGATGGTCTCGCGCACAGTTGGTGGAGTCACGCGCGAATATCTCGTCATTGAATATGCATCGGCAAAGCGTGGACAACCTGGCGATCGCATCTTTGTTCCCACCGATACTCTCGAGCAGGTAAGTAAGTACATTGGCGGTGAAGCACCGACAGTTCACCGTATTGGTAGCGGTGATTGGCAGAAAGCTAAGGGACGTGCGCGCAAAGCGGTTAAAGCCATCGCCGGCGAACTCATTCGCTTATATGCCGCTCGTACCAGTGCGCCAGGCTTTGCCTTCTCACCCGATACACCGTGGCAGCGCGAACTCGAAGATGCATTCTCATATATAGAAACACCTGATCAGTTGTCGACGATCGAAGATGTCAAGCGCGATATGGAACGGCCGTATCCAATGGATCGCATCATCTGTGGCGATGTGGGATATGGCAAGACTGAGATTGCAATCCGCGCAGCATTTAAGGCAGTCCAAGATGGAAAACAAGTTGCAGTCCTTGTGCCAACTACATTGTTGGTACAGCAACATACAAAGACCTTTGCAGAACGTTATGCAGGCTTTCCCATCAAGGTCGCTGGCCTCTCTCGCTTTAATAGCGCAAAAGAGACCAAGGCAATTCTCGAAGAGACGCTTAACGGCAGCGCTGATGTCATCGTCGGCACACACCGACTTCTTTCGCAGGATGTTGTCTTTAAGGATTTGGGCCTTGTCATTGTCGATGAAGAGCAGCGCTTTGGCGTGGAACAGAAAGAATCACTGAAGAAACTTCGCACCACAGTCGATGTCTTGGCGATGTCAGCAACGCCTATTCCACGCACACTTGAGATGGCAGTTACCGGTATCCGTGAGATGTCTACGATTACAACACCACCAGAAGAGCGCCACCCCATCTTGACCTATGTCGGCCCAGCCGATGATGCCCAAATTAAGGCGGCCATCCACCGCGAGCTTTTACGTGATGGCCAAGTCTTCTATCTTCACAATCGCGTTGAATCAATCGATCGCGCAGCGTCAAAGATTCAAGAGCTTGTCCCTGAAGCGCGTATTCGCGTTGCACATGGTCAGATGAGTGAAGGCGCGCTGGAAGATGTGATCTTGGCATTCTGGAATCGCGACTTTGATGTGCTTGTCTGCACCACCATAGTTGAGAGCGGACTCGATATCGCAAATGCAAATACCTTGATCGTCGAACGCGCAGATAACTTTGGCCTCTCACAGTTGCACCAGTTACGTGGACGTGTGGGACGAGGTCGCGAACGCGCCTACGCATACTTCCTCTATCCCGCGGATCAACCGCTATCTGAAGTGGCACTCGATCGCTTGAAGACGATTGCAACAAATACCGATCTCGGTGCAGGTATGCGCGTTGCACTTAAAGATTTAGAGATCCGTGGCGCAGGCAATCTTCTTGGCGGCGAACAATCTGGACACATTGCAGATGTTGGCTTTGATCTCTACATGCGCATGGTCGGTGAAGCAGTTCATGATTACAAGGCAGGCATCATCGAACAAGGCGAGAAGAACCACGAATGCAAGGTCGAACTTCCTGTCAATGCGCATCTATCTGCCGAATACGTTCCAGGTGAGCGTCTACGACTTGATCTCTACCGTCGCCTGGCAGATGTTGCCGCGAAATCAGATGTTGATTCCATCGAAGAAGAGTTAAAGGATCGCTTCGGTGAATTACCTGAAGAGGCCCAAGCGCTATTAAAGGTTGCAGCGTTGCGCGCACAGGCAAAGGCGTTGGGTATTACCGAAGTCGTATCCACTGGGAAGTTCCTTAGAATTTCACCGCTGATCCTTCCCGAATCGCGACAGCTGCGCCTCACCCGTCTCTATCCAGGATCGCTCTATAAGAGCGCAACAAATAGCGTTCTGGTCACAATTCCTAAACCCAGCGGGTGGAGCCCGTCCAATCCATCGCCACAGATGGGGGATACTTCTCTCCTGGCCTGGGTCTCCACGGCCCTTGAAGAGTTAACGTCGAAAGAGAGAAAACCGTGAAGAAGATTCTGACCGCCCTTGTAGTTGCAACAGGATTACTTCTTACTGGTTGCTCAAGCGTTGATGCCGCTCTCACATTGGGCGATACCAAGATCACTACTGCTGAACTTCAGACACATGTTGATTCAATTCTTGCAGAGCGCGCCAAGGTGGATACGACCCAGATGCAGCTTGAATCTGGTGAGACCCTGGTTCGCAACCAGCTTCAATTCCAATTACTACTTACAGGTTTCGCTGAGATCGCAAAAGAACTCGATATTCAGATTACAAATTCAGAGGTAGCAGCACGTCGTGGTCAGATTGTTGAGCAGGTCGGTGGCGAAGAGAATCTTCCATCAGCGCTCGTCTCTGCATCAATTGCACCTGAAGATCTCGATGGATACCTTCGCGCAATCTTGACCACTGAAAAACTTGGACAAGCTCTCTCTCAGACTGGTGTTGCAGAAGCTGATGTACAGACACGTGTACAAGAGCTCTTCATCGCTAAGGTCAACGAACTTAAGCTCAAGGTAAATCCACGTTACGGTAAGTGGGATGCAACAACTGGTCAGATCGTTGCAGCAGATGTTGCAAGCGATGCGGTCACACCTTCAACTGAATAATCAGTCGAAAAGGTAAAGCTGATGTCTGAATTACTTCGACTTGTTGAGGTAATGGATCGTCTGCGTTCACCTGGCGGTTGTCCATGGGATGCAGAGCAGACACATGAATCTCTTGTGAAATATCTCCTTGAAGAGTCATACGAATTTATCGATGCTCTCGGGCAGGATGACCGTGAAGGTATGCGCGAAGAGCTCGGCGATGTTCTCTTGCAGGTCTACTTCCATTCACGTATGGCGCAAGATCACCCGACCGATCCATTCTCTATCGAAGATGTGGCAAAGCAGATTGCAGATAAGTTAATTCGCCGCCACCCACATGTCTTTGAAGGCTTACAGGTTGATGACATGGAAGAGGTCATCGAGAATTGGGAAGCGATTAAGGCGAAAGAAAAGGGGCGCACCTCAAGCCTTGATGGAATCGCGATGGCGCAACCGGCTCTGCCTTTGGTGGAGAAGTTGATTTATCGCGCAGAGAAATACAAAGTCGAACTTCCGCTGACAGATATCGATACTGCAATTGCAGAACTTGCGAGCTCACCAGATGAAGCAAGCGTAGGTCAGGCCCTAGCGGCAATTATTGCGTGGGCTCATCAACACAATATTGATCCCGAGAGCGCATTGCGTGGGCAGGCGCGCGAGATGATCGAGAAAATCCGCCAATCTGAGGCAGGGTAGACTAGCCCTAGGTAATTCGTTCAACGTTGAGCGCAGATCTACAAAAATTTGAAGGAGTATCTCTGTGGCAATAATTGAAGCAATCGGCGCTCGTGAAATTCTTGACTCCCGTGGAAACCCAACGGTTGAAGTCGAAGTCCTCTTAGAAGATGGCGCATTTGCTCGCGCTGGTGTTCCAAGCGGCGCATCAACTGGTGCATTTGAAGCATCTGAACTCCGCGATGGTGGCAAGCGCTACCTCGGTAAGGGCGTTGAAAAGGCTGTAGCTTTTGTAAATAACGAGATTGCATCTGCAATCGTTGGTTTTGATTCACGCGACCAGCGCATGATCGATGCAGAGATGATCGGTCTTGATGGAACAGCAAATAAGTCAAAGCTTGGCGCAAACTCAATTCTCGGCGTTTCACTCGCTGTTGCTAAGGCATCTGCTGAGTCTGCAGATCTCTCACTCTTCTCATACCTCGGTGGACCAAACGCCCACGTTCTTCCAGTTCCCATGATGAATATCCTCAACGGTGGCGCACATGCTGATACCAACGTTGATATCCAAGAGTTTATGGTTGCTCCAATCGGTGCAGAATCATTCCGCGAATCACTTCGCTGGGGTGCAGAGATCTACCACTCACTCAAGGCAGTATTGAAAAAGCGCGGACTTGCAACAAGCGTTGGTGACGAAGGTGGCTTTGCTCCAAACCTAGAGAGCAACCGTGCTGCACTCGACCTTATTCTTGAAGCGATTGAAGCTGCTGGACTTAAGCCAGGAAAAGATGTTGCACTTGCAATGGATGTTGCAGCGACAGAGTTCCACGAAGGCGGAAAGTACAAGTTCGAAGGATCACTTCGCTCATCAGATGAAATGATCGCCTACTACGCAGAGCTCGTATCTGCTTATCCATTGGTCTCTATCGAAGATCCACTCGATGAAGAAGATTGGGCAGGCTGGACATCAATGACAGCATCCCTTGGATCAAAGGTGCAGATCGTTGGCGATGACCTCTTCGTAACAAACCCGACACGTCTTTCAAAGGGAATTGCTGGCAATACAGCAAACGCTCTTCTTGTAAAGGTGAATCAGATCGGAACACTGACTGAGACACTCGATGCAGTAGAGATGGCGCACCGCGCTAACTACCGCAGTATGCTCAGCCACCGTTCAGGTGAAACAGAAGACACCACTATTGCTGATATCGCAGTTGCAACAAACTGTGGTCAGATCAAGACTGGTGCACCTGCTCGCAGTGAGCGCGTTGCTAAGTACAACCAGCTCTTGCGTATTGAAGAAGAGCTTGCAACCGGTGCACTCTATGCAGGTCGTGCTGCATTCCCACGCTTTAAGAACTAATCACAAGAAGTATTGATGAAGAAGGTTCGGTCTAGATCCAAGCGAGTATTTTCTTCTCGCCGTCCAGGATCAGGCCGGACCTTCTCTCTTGTTGCAATCTTCTTTATCTTTGCACTCGTATTAGCTCCACCCATTCAGCACTACTTCACACAGCGCGCGCAGATCAACGCACTTCGTGCACAGGTAGATAGCGACCGCGCAGCACTTGAGGCAGCGCGCCTAGAGCTGATGCGTTGGCAAGATCCTGAATATGTGAAGGCTCAAGCTCGCGAACGCCTTCACTTTGTTATGCCAGGAGAACGTCAATACATCGTCACTGGTACACCTACAGGCGATGGTGAGGTCACTACTAATAAAGTTGCTGATCAACTCGAAGATGGATCACCTTGGTATACACGAATGATTGCTTCCATTACCCAAGTCACGGGCGAGAAGTAAATGGAAAATTCACAAGATAAGCAGGTAACTCCACAAGATCTCGCCTGCATCGAAACTCAACTGGGTCGCACTCCACGCGATGTGCATGCAATTGCCTATCGCTGCCCATGTGGCAACGCTGCAGTTGTTGAGACACCACCACGCTTAAGCCATGGTGAGCCTTTTCCTACCTTCTATTACGCAACCTGCCCACGTCTGACAGCTGCCATTTCAACTCTTGAATCTACGGGCGTCATGGGCCAGATGAATGCGCGACTTGAGACCGATGCTGAACTTGCTGGCGCATATGCTGCAGCACACGATGATTACCTTGCAGCACGAGCTGCGTTGAAGATGGATGTCCCTGAAGTTGAGGGAATCTCTGCCGGTGGAATGCCAAACCGCGTGAAGTGTCTACATTCACTTGTCGCACACTCACTTGCTGCAGGCCCTGGCGTTAATCCACTGGGCGATGAAGCACTTGCCGCATTACCAGAATGGTGGAAAACCGAACCATGCGAGTAGCAGCTATTGATTGCGGAACAAATTCCATTCGTCTTCTGATTGCAGATATCGATGGTGATTCTTTCCGCGAGATCACGCGCTTGATGGAGGTAGTTCGCCTAGGACAAGGTGTTGATAAGACAGGGCAATTCCACCCAGATGCAATTGAACGAACACTTGCCGCCGTTGATTTATATGCAGCAGAGATAGCAAAGCGCGGAGTTGAAAAGATTCGCTTCTGCGCAACAAGTGCCACACGTGATGCCACAAACCGCGATCTCTTTATAGAAGGCGTCTTCGAGCGTTTAGGTGTGCGTCCAGAAGTTATTTCAGGGGAAGAAGAAGCCTCACTTTCATTCCTTGGCGCAACACGAGATCTACCTGCATCAGATGGCCCATTCCTAGTAGTCGATATCGGCGGCGGATCAACAGAATTTGTCTTGGGCACCGATAAGGTCGAATTCGCAAAGAGCGTCAATATCGGTTGCGTACGTATGTCAGAGCGTCACTTCACCCATGATCTTCCAGATAGTGGGCAGGTTGCATCTGCTGCTGAAGATATCGATGAAGCGATTGCGCAAGCTGCAAAGATTGTTCCAATCACTCAAGCAAAGACCCTGATTGCAGTAGCCGGCACCGCCACAACTGTTGCAGCAACAGCCCTAGATCTCCCAACCTATGATCGCTACGCGATTCACCTCTCACGCATTTCAGCCGAGAAAGTCCATACTGCATCGAAGATGTTTCTTGCTAGCACTCATGATGAGCGTGCAGCACTTGGTTATATGCACCCAGGCCGCGTAGATGTGATCTCTGCTGGCACATTGGTTCTCTCTCGCATCATGCATGCAACAGGTGCCACAGAATTCATCGCATCTGAGTCAGATATTCTCGATGGAATGGCCTGGTCTCTTGCCAAGTAGTTCGGCAAAAACTCTTCCGCTTCTCAATAAAGAGATCATCTCCTGCACCGCCTGCCCACGCCTT
>JACCDN010480902.1_pt1 | contig 13432 bp, 10 predicted proteins | sample 7441691 | NCBI WGS metagenome assembly JACCDN01 (sample SAMN15323439, study PRJNA562643) | freshwater metagenome | isolation source: river surface water | place: USA:Blue River Watershed | collected 2017-08-16 | reverse complement strand
TAGCATCGTCTAAAGTTTTACCATGCTCAACAGTGATAATTTCTGCTAAATTTTGTAAATTTTCTTCGAGTAATTGTTTAAACTTGAATAATATCCGTGCGCGTTTCACCACCGGTAACACTGACCAAGTGGCATAGGCGCTTTTGGCCGCAGCTATGGCCTCAGCAATCAGCCCCGCCTCTGCAAAATATACTTCGCCCACCGGCGTACCCAAAGCCGGATTGGTAATAATCGAAGGGGTGCTTTTATTCCTGTAATCTAGTATTTTACCATTAATGAAATGAGGTATGACTTTTTGCATGTATTTAGTCCTGTTAACGCCACATAATAAGTTATTAGATCAACTAACATAGGTCGAGTAGCTGTACTTTTCACCCAAATAGTATAGAATAAACCAATGAATATTAATCCGTACCTACTAGCTAGAATATACGCAATCCAGGGTGCTTTTGCACAATCTGGATACCAAGTGGCGTCTGCAAATTACACCAAAGTCGCTGCTGCAATGCCTGCAGCAAAAGCCAAGTCTTGGGAAGACATAGTTAAAGAAGCAGGCGATGGTGATACTGGCGGTAGCGGTGGTGGCACCATTAAGGGATTACGCGGCAAGAATGATATAGCCGGCAAGAATGCCATGCGTAAACTAAGCCGCGGAAGTGTTTAACTACTAGGCTGTTATTGGCAAACTAAATATAAACGCAGCTCCACCACCCTCTCTGTTCTCAGCCCAAATCTTACCACCATGTGCTTCAATTATAATCCTGCATATAGCTAAACCTAAGCCTAAACCTCGTTCGGTAGTTAACATCCGGCCACGATAAAATTTTTCAAATAATTTATTAACTTCATCGGCTTCAATCCCTGGACCGCGATCCCCAATACTGACAATTATTTTATCCCGCTCGGCAGATAATATTACCTGTATTTCTATCGGCTGATCTTTTGGTGCAAACTTAACTGCGTTATCCAATAAATTTAATAAAACGCCTTCTAACAAAACATTATCCAACGGTATGTCTGGCATATCCAAGGGAATCTTGACAAATAATGGTGTCTTGCCAATTTTTTCCCGTGACGTAGTTAATACTTTATTGATTATTGTTCGCAACGAAGAGGGAACCTTTTGTAGTTTGACGGATTCAGATTCTAAATATGTAATCTGCAATAAGTTATTTATTAATCGACTCAACTGCTCACTTTCTGAATATATATTTTGGCCGATTTTTTTTACATGCTCTGGGCTTAATTCGTTTGCTAGTTGCATCTGATTGCTAGCAGATAACATAATATTAGCCAATGGTGCACGCAAATCTTGTGACACTGACTGAAGTAAGACATTACGTGTGTGATCTATTTCTATTGCTATTTCTGATTGCTTTTTCTTTTCTTGTAGACGATCTACTTCGATCGTTAAAGCTATCTGATGCGCACAGGTCTCGAGAAAATTCATTTGCTCTGGGGTAAATAACTTATCTCTATGCTTAGGCCGAATACGTAACACTCCCATTGTAGCCTGCGAGGCAAGTAATGGCACATACATCGCGTCAGAGAATGGTAGGGTATCCGTACCTAAACCAGCATTTTGCCCTAGATCAAACACCCATTGCGCTACACTGATCTCTTTGTCACTAACTTGTTGATCTGCAGAACTTCTCGATCTAATTACTAAACCATTCTCCTCTGGTAGTAAAGCCATAACTTCACTATCAAAAGCTTCAGCAATATAAGAAACTCCGATATTTAATAATTTGTCGACACCACGTGTACTAGCCAATTGCCTACTTAATTTATGTAATGCTGCAGCACGACGTTCAGAGACACGTGCTGTTTGCGCTTGACGACGAGTTAGAATCGTTAAATGGCTAATAACCTGAGTTAATAAAATCATTATGGCTAGCGTCGATAAATATCCAACATCTAGCATCGAAAACTTAAATATATTATGTAAGAAAAATATCCCGTAAGCAGCTACGCTCAATACTGAAGCAAAGATAGATGGACCTATTTTACCAAACAATGACACCAATGTTACGCCAACTAAATAGATCAGTATCAAATTTTTGCTATCAACAAACTGATACAAGGCAAAATTAACTGCGGTTGCTGAAATAACTATGCCGAGAGTAACTAAATAAATTCTCCAGGTTTGTTCCGACGTTGATAGGCTCAAACGGCTATCATCTAAACTATCATTACGGCCAGTTATGATATATACGTTGATTTCTTCACTGTTACGCACTAATTCGTCTGACAAGCGAAACGAAAAAAAATCGCGCCACCTGGGGCGTATTTGTTTCCAAACCATAATTAAGGTAACATTTTGTTCCCTAGCGTAAGTCATAATTTCTTTTACAAGATCAAAGCCATTTAATATTAAAGTTTCGGCACCTAAGCGATTGGCTACTTGTAAATTTTTGATCGCATTATTACGTTGTCCTTCGGTCTTGTTAACTCTAGGTGAATCAATATGTACTGCAATCCAATCAGCCTGTAGGCTCGTGGCAAGACGGCGCGCTGCGCGAATTAGTTGCAACGCCTCTGAACCAGGGCCAACACAAACCAAAATTTTCTCATTGGTCGACCAAACATGCTTAATACCTAGCCCTTGTCTATATAAGAGTACTTGCGCGCCAACACGCTCTGCGGTAATACGTAACGCCATTTCTCGCAGTGCAATTAGATTACCTTTACGAAAAAAACCATCTTTGGCTAACTCTGCTTGTTCCGGATAATATACTTTACCTTCTTGTAAACGTTTTAATAAATCTTCTGGTGGTAAATCTATTAGTTCTATAGTATCAGCTATCTCAAACATATGGTCCGGCACAGTTTCTTTGACTGGAGCATGAATTATTCCAGCAACATCATCATTTAGACTTTCTATGTGTTGTACGTTTAACGTAGTGTAAACATCAACCCCGCGATCTAACAACTCTTTTATATCTTGCCAGCGCTTAGCATGTCTTAAGCCATCAACATTTGAATGTGCCATTTCATCCATCAAAATCAAACCAGGATTGCGCTTTAGCGCTGCATCTAAATCAAATTCTGTTAATTGCTTGCCACGGTATGATATAACTTGTTGCGGCAGAATTTCTAAACCAATTAATAAATCTTCAATGTCTTTACGTCCATGCGATTCTACCACACCAATCACAACATCTAAGCCTTGTTTACGTTTAGATGCAGCATCTCTTAACATGGCGTAAGTTTTTCCAACTCCAGGCGCTGCCCCTAAGTATATTTTAAGCTTGCCGCAGCTATCATGCCGCTCTTGTTTTTGCACTTGTTCTAATAATTTCTCAGGATCTATGCGCTTATCGTTCACTATTATTCCTTAGTAGTTGCAAGAGTAGTTGCAAGTTGATCTAAAGCCAAATTTAGTTCTAAAACGTTAACTCGAGGAATATTCAACACTTCTATAGCATCTGTTTTTCTTAGCAATTTAATTAGATATTCTATTTTATTGGCATTTAACTTACGTTGTTTAGCAATTCTTGGCACTTGCAGCATCGCCGAGTCAATAGATATTTCCGGATCTAATCCGCTACCAGAAGCGGCAACTAGATCTATTGGCCAAACTTTAAGACTAACTTCGTTAAATTTGTACAATTCATCAATGCGTTGTTTGTATAGTCTAATTAGCTCTGGATTTGAAGGACCTAAATTCGAGCCTGATGAATGCTGCGCATTATACGCATTCGGTGCGGTGGCTGATGGTCGGCCAGCAAAATATTTTGCATCGGTAAAATTTTGGCCAATTAATACGGAACCGATAGTTACATTTTGCTGTTTAAGCAGGCTACCGTTCGCTTGCCACGGGAAAAACAACTGCGCAACTGTTGTTATCAGCGCTGGATACAATACACCGGTTAAAATAGTCAACATACACAACAGCATACTAGCTGTTTTTATTGGTTTAACAATTTGTACTAACATATTCTATATCCGTACTTATGGCATCAAGCCCAAGATTATATCGATGAATTTTATTCCAACAAAAGGAATAGCCAAACCACCAAGCCCGTAAAAAAACACATTTTTCCTAAGCAAAATTGCTGCTGATACCCTACGATATTTTACCCCTTGCAGCGCCGAAGGAATTAAAAATACTATAATCAACGCATTAAAAATTACTGCAGATAAAATTGCGCTATTCGGGGTGGCAAGCTGCATAATATTTAAGGCGTCTAGTGCTGGATAGGTGCCAGCAAATGCCGCTGGCAAAATGGCAAAATATTTTGCTAAATCGTTCGATAAACTAAAAGTAGTCAAGGCGCCGCGTGTCATCAATAACTGTTTACCTATTTCTACCACTTCTATTAACTTAGTAGGATTAGAATCTAAATCGATCATATTGCCAGCTTCTTTGGCAGCCTGCGTACCGCTGTTCATAGCTACGGCAACATCTGCTTGCGCTAAAGCTGGAGAGTCGTTGGTACCATCACCGGTCATTGCCACTAAATGACCTTCAGCTTGTAGTTTACGAATCAACCTTAATTTGTCTTCTGGTTTAGCATTAGCTAAAAAATCATCCACTCCTGCTTCTGCAGCAATGGCTGCAGCAGTGAGCTGATTATCACCAGTAACCATGATAGTTTTAATGCCCATTTGCCGCAGCTGTGCAAAACGTTCACGGATCCCGCCTTTAACAATGTCTTTCAGATGAATCACGCCTAGCACATGCTCTCCCTCAGTTACCACTAACGCAGTACCGCCTTGCCGGGAAATTATTTCCACCATTTTTTGTACCGTAGCAGGAAACGTACCAGACTGTTGTGCTACATATTCCTCGATTGCTTGTGCTGCACCTTTACGAATTTGCCGACCAGGTAAGTTTGCCCCACTCATTCTCGTCTGAGCGGTAAAAGGGATAAAAGTCGCGCCAATTTCGGCAATATCACGCCCACGTAAACCATATTTTTCTTTCGCGAGGATAACGATACTACGTCCTTCAGGTGTTTCATCGGCTAATGAAGCCAGCTGTGCAGCATCTGCCAAAGTCTGCATGCTAATGCCATCAGCCGGAATAAACTCGGTAGCTTGGCGATTACCAATGGTAATGGTGCCAGTTTTATCCAAAATTAGTATATCAACATCGCCAGCAGTTTCAATTGCATGCCCTGACATAGCAATAATATTAGCTTGGATCATGCGATCCATGCCGGCAATACCAATGGCAGATAATAAGCCTCCGATTGTCGTAGGAGCTAAGCAAACAAATAAAGCTACTAAGACCGTGATTGAAACCACGCTGCCACTTTGCACCGCATGCACGCTATAAATTGAAAATGGCAGCAAAGTAGAACATACAACTAAAAAAACTATGGTTAACGCTGACAATAAAATAGTTAAGGCTAATTCATTTGGAGTTTTTTGTCTTTTTGCCACCTCTACCAAACTAATCATTCGATCTAAAAATGTTTCTCCTGGATTTGAAGAAATTTTCACAATCAACCAATCTGATATAACCCTGGTACCACCAGTAACACTACTACGATCACCACCGCTTTCACGAATAACTGGCGCACTTTCGCCGGTTATGGCACTTTCATTAACCGAAGCTACACCCTCAATGACTTCTCCATCACTTGGAATAAAGTCACCATCCTCTACTAACACTACATCGCCAGCAGCTAAACTGGTAGATTTAACCAAGACAAATTTTGCATTTTTGGTTGGCTGGGTTAATTTTTTTGCCATCAGATCACGCTGCGCTTTACGTAAAAATTGGGCTTGTGCTTTGCCACGACCCTCAGCAAGGGCTTCAGCAAAATTGGCAAATAACAACGTGGCCCATAACCAACAACTAATCGCTAGCATAAAAGCTAATGGCTCTGAACTATCAGTAAAAAACTCGTAGATTAACAGGCCTGTAGTAAGCAAAGATCCGATGTAGACAGCAAACATTATGGGATTACGTATTTGTTGCGCAGGAGATAATTTATCAATCGCACCATAAATCGAATTTATAAATATTTGCAAATTCCATTGTGCATTATGTTGCGTTTTAGTATACATATTTACCCCATAACATTAGGTGCTCTGCAATCGGACCTAATGCTAAACCTGGAAAAAATGATAACGCGCCCAAAATAAAGATTACTCCAATTAGTAATAGCAAAAATAACGGTGTATGAGTCTCCAATGTGCCAGGACTTATGGGGACTCTTTTCTTTTGCACTAGCGAACCAGCAACAGCTAAAGTTGCAATCGCAATCCAGTAACGACTAATTAACATTACTATGGCACCAGAGATATTATAAAAAAAATTATTCGTATTTAACCCAGCTAAAGCACTACCATTGTTACCGCCAAATGAAGAAAATGCATATAATACTTCTGTAAAACCATGTGCCCCTGGATTATATACTGCACTTAGACCAGCAGGTGTCACCACGGCAATCGCGGTTAGCAACAGTACCACCAGCGGCATGACTAGTACTGTAACCACGGCCATTTTGATATCAAATGGTTCGATTTTCTTACCTAAATATTCTGGAGTACGTCCAACCATCAGCCCTGAAACAAACACTGTTATAATCACTAACATTACCATGCCATATAAGCCACTCCCGACGCCACCAAATACGATTTCTCCTAAATGAATTAACATTAAACATACCATGCCACCTAGTGGAGTAAACGAATCTAGCATACTATTTACTGAACCGTTGGAAACAGCAGTGGTTGCAGTAGCATAGATCGCTGAGCCTATAACCCCAAAGCGTGTTTCTTTGCCTTCCATATTCTCGGCAGCACCTAAACCTATAGTTTTAAAAGTCGGATTACCTTGCAATTCAAACGTGACAGTAGCACACACGCAGGGAATGAATATCACCAACATAGAGATTAATATTATCCAACCTTGGCGACGATCTTTGATCATTATGCCAAAGGTGTAACATAAAGCTGCCGGAATTAATAACACGGCAATCAAACTAATAAGATTTGTCAACGGTGTTGGATTTTCAAATGGATGCGCGGAATTAGTATTAAAAAATCCCCCACCATTACTACCAATTTGCTTAATTGCTATTTGCGAGGCTACTGGCCCCATAGCGATAGTTTGTATTTCGCCAGTTTGTAAAGTATGAACTTTTTCATATGGTTTGAAATTTTGAATTACACCTTGCGAGGTAAGAAATATCGCCAGTAATATAGCCAATGGCAATAATATGTACATAACTCCACGCAGAGTATCAGACCAAAAATTACCTAAATTGGTGGTCTCCTGGCGAGTTAAACCACGCGTAAACGCTATCAACAATGACATCCCAGAAGCGGCAGAAATAAAATTTTGTACAGTCAGACCAAACATTTGCGTAAAATAACTCAGACTAGCTTCACCTGCATAAGCCTGCCAATCAGTATTACTAACAAAACTTACTGCAGTATTAAAAGCTAAATCTGCTGCTACTGCTGGCATTGCCTCTGGATTAAACGGCAATAAAAACTGTAGGCGTTGAATTAAATATAATAATATCAGGCCTAACATATTTAACAGCAGCATGGCGGTTAAATACTCTTTCCAATCCATTTCATGCCGCGCATCAATACCGCATATGCGTAAAATTAAATTTTCAAACGGTCTAAATATGCTATTTAATACGCAAGGCTTATCGCTATATACTTGGGCTATATACCAACCCAATGGCTTAACGAGCATTACCACCGTTGCTAATAGTATCACCAGGTATAAAACCGCAGTTTGCATCATGCACAGCGCCCCATTTCAAAATAACTCTGGTTTAAACAAGACTATCAACAGATATATAAACAGACCCACCGTGATAATTAAACTAACTGAATATAAAACCATTTTTAACTCCGCGCCAGCCAGGAGAAAAACCAAATTAAAGCAAAACATAGGAGGAAAAATAATATACTGCTAAAAATATATAAAATATCTGTCATATTGACTGCTCATAAAGATCTGCTAACTAAGCATAGTTTAAAATACCCCGCTCAACAATTTAGTCTGTTTTTAAACTTGTTTGTTAATAAAGCTGGATATGTTATTATGTGAGTTAGGTTAAACAAAGGCCACATTATGCGCTGTTCTGCTTATTGCACAGCCACTAGTTTTGAAACTATAAAGTTATTTGAGTACCTCAAATCTCGGTATGGCGCTAGACGCTTTCGTGAAGTAATTCATATAAAGCTAGGATCAGCAGAGACTGCGGCTAAGGAATGCGATGTATTTTTCTTTCCTTATGCGTCGGTAGTATTTTGGGGTTTAGAAGAAAGCCAAGAAAAAAGTTTACTGCAAGAACTAAAAGAATTCGAATATCAACCAGTTGATCAAGTTTGTGAAGATATCTTCACTTATGGCTATGCTAGCAGTCCCAGCATTAAAGAAGATCATATTGAATTGCCGAGCACTGATCTCCTAGACAAGCTTGCATTTTCACAAGGCATCGCGCAATCAGTAAAATTAGATACGTTTGAACACACTATTCAAAAAACCGTAGACTTAACTCGCGAATTACCCCGACACTTAGCCGAGCTAGGTAAAATTAGTTTATCTGGTAAAGAAATTCGCCGCATGATGGGAACATTGTTTATTGATCGGCATTCGATAAATCTGCATCAAGAATTACTCGATACCCCAGAGTTTTTTTGGGAATATTCTGAATTAGAACCGATGTACAAGCTAGTTGCGCATTACCTAGATATCGAGCGTCGCGTAAATGTACTTAATCAACGCCTAACAGTACTTAAAGAACTGTTTGATATGCTAAATAACGAAATAAATCACAAGCATTCTAATCGTTTAGAATGGACCATTATCTGGTTAATCGTTATCGAAGTAGTAATCGCATTAGCTAAAGATATCTTTCGTCTGATTTAAGCCGTCGATTTTTTTTAGTCTTACCGCGTTTAACTTTACCATCTACTCGACGCTGCTGCGCAGCTTTTGATGGTTTGGTAGCGCGACGTTTTCTCGCTACAACTGCTACTCGTTGAATTAATTCTTGTAAGCGTAATACTGCATCGATACGATTTTTTTCTTGGCTACGATAACGCTGGGCTTTAATTATAATAATACCTTCGCTAGTAATTCGATAATCGCCTAAGGCTAGTAATCTAGTTTTAAAGTCTATCGGTAAAGATGATTGATTGATATCAAAGCGCAAGTGTATCGCCGTCGATACTTTATTTACGTTTTGTCCACCAGCACCTTGCGCGCGAATAGCCGACATTTCTATTTCAGCTAGAGGAATACTGACATGCTTTGTTATAGTTAACATTGAATTAATCCAGACATACAAGATATGCTTGATTACTCATACACCGCCCCAATCTTATTTATCGCCTGTAATATATAACTATCTGACAATAAAGTAATGTCTTTTGCTGGTTGATAACTGTGGACCTGACTATTGGTTGTTATTACTTCTATGACAATATTAGCCTGAATTAACTTGGCTATTAGCTGCCGGACACAACAAACCGGCAGTTGTAACTCTATTGCTAGATCATCTAATGTAAACCGCTGTTGATCAAGGCTAAAATTATGAATGCAAGCATGTGCGAGTCGCAACAGTAAAGCATTACGACTGTCAGGCGCTAACGAGTCGATATCTAGTTGCCATATTTTTTGCACTTCATTTTGCAACGCAAAACATAATTGTGCTCCATATATTACTAATACCCAACTTATTTGTACCCAGATTAAAAATATCGGTAACGCCGCTAAACTACCATATACAGCGCTGTAATTTAGCATGATTAATTGCGACTCAATTAAAAGCCACTGGATAACAAGATACGCTAAACCGGTATGCAGCCCGGCAATAAGTGCAGGCTTAGTTTTAACTTTTATGTTGGGCATAAACTGATATAACCAAGAAAACAGCAACACAATTAACGACATAGAGGTAACACCTCTAACCAATGATAGTAAAAAATTATACTGATTAATTTGTTTAGCAATAAACAATTGCAAACTACCAGTCACGACTAGAATAATTGGCGCCACTAAGACCAGAGATAGATAATAACTGATTCTTAAACTAATTTTACGCTGACTAGATACTTGCCAAACCTGATTCATGCTTTTCTCAATGTGATTGAGCATGTTATAGATGCTATAAAATAGCAGTAAGATCGCTACCCCAGCAATTAGACCGCCACTGCTTTGCGCAAGTAAATTTTCTGCATATTGCGAGAGAAATTGCACCACCGTTTCTTGGCCAGGGAAGGCTTTTTCCAATTGCGCATGCAAGAACATTTCTAATCCGAAACCTTTAGCAATCCCAAAAGCGGTAGCTAAAATTGGCACCACTGCAAATAAAGTATAAAAAGTTAGCGCTGAGGCATGTAAAAAGCCATTGTCGGCATAAAATTTTTTTGTGGCAAGACTGTAAGAATATAAATGCATAAGTCATTATAACTTTATTTGGACGCAAATAAAATTCAACATATTAACTAGCCAATCATAAGCTTGTTAGATGCTTCTTTTTTAAATAATGTTTCAAAAATACTCACAACGAGGGTCTTTAGCATTTTAAAAAAATTAATAATTGTTCGAGATTTAGCTGCCTTCTTTAATGCAGCAGCATCATCTTCCATTAAATTAGTATGAAAATTTGAAACATTTAAATATGGCAAAAATCCTTCTAGCTCAAAATTAAACACAGAATTGACTATTTCCTTGCTTCTGTCACCCAATTTATGTATTTCTTCCTGATCTAATGCAGTCCAGGTACTTGAGTCCTTATTTTTTAACTTTGACACTTTGTGTTCAATATCAATACCTTTTTCAATCTTTAAAATAAAAAGCTCTAGTTTTACAGCAAAATTTTCGGAAAATAAATATTTATAGTTATCTACAGCTTCCTTTAAGGAAATGAATTCAGGAGAGCAATCATATTCGCCATCTTCACGTTCTATCAAGTGTTGACGGAGCCCTTTGTCAGACCCTAGCCCTTTGATAAATAACTGCATGTCTTTGTACAATTTTTTTCGTAAATCAAAGACTTTGAAATTGATGTCAACATTTAGCGAGCGACTATTTAATCTCAGTTGATTAACATTAAAATAGATAATAACAAAAGTTGCACAGTTCATAAAAACAGTGCCTATTGCATTAAACTCAGGCGCGTGATCATGTATCCAACCCATATAATACCTCCCTGTTTTTATAATACATAAGTAAGCTTTATAAGTCTAGATTTATTTATTAAAAGTACTGGATTTAGATCGCGTAAAAGCTATTGACATAACGATACTGTTGCTGGACTAAGTGAATCAGATACTTTCATGACCCCCATCTATTACATAAACTGTGGATCTGCAGAATTTAAAGTAATCTAATGTTCCGGTTGCTATCCCTATAATGCACGCTGCAAAAGATACAAATGCTAAAATATACACTGGCTGAATATTTTTTTTATAAGCATTTAACGGTTCCTCCAGAGCCTTTTCATATATCTTATCAAAATCTGCAACCCAGGAAACCACTCCCACCCCAGCACAAGAAACTAACGAAAATCAATCAACCGAGGAAATATTAGCCAGACGAGGTTGTTGCTCACACCATAACGGTGTATGTGGTTGCAGTGGCAAGCGTCAACTATGTTGCGATGGAACATTGAGCCCAAGCTGTCAGTGTGAAGACGGTGAACCATTGTGATACAAAAGCTAAATCTACTGGCGTAGCACTAATGTAGGTGGGCTTTTAAGTAGCGAGTGCCTAATTTTGTATTGTAATTGCGGTGCTAGTTTTTCTTTGATTAAAGCTAAGCTGCCAGTCTCAGCTGCTTGTATTTTTGCATACAAACATTGTTTGTCTGTTTTGTATTCTAATTCGCTCATGCGTATAAGGTTATAACCGCAAGTTTGCAACTGTTGACAGATAAAATCAGCTATTGTATTGAATAATTGTGTAGTTTTTGCAGTTAAACCTAATGGCGTATATAGCATGCAAAGAACCGCATGCTCTGTCAAAATAATTTCGGCATGCTTATAAATTTTATACAATATTAATAGCTCTTCTTCAGGATCAATTGGCTTAGGTAATGCAATAGCTTCTGGGAGCGGTAGATCTTGTTGCTCGTGTACTACCATCGCTATCGGTGACTGACTGCTAACCTGCGCATTCCCAGTGCTTCTTATCGGAACCCTAATTTCTCTGAATTCAACTGTATGTTGAATATCTTTTAAGACATAAGCAGTTAATATTTTATAATTTTTATGCTTAGTACATTTTTCGCCACATGTAACGATAAGAGAGCTATCTCCATAAAAAAAAGCCCTTACGAAACGTTTCTCTTTGATACTCGACCAGGCTGGATTATTAGATATACTTCTAAGCGTTGCATACTTGCCCATTAGTATTAATTTTATATTCTCTTTGCCATCAGCCATAGCCTGATATTCGACAATTACGCGTATAGATCTCACTTAGGGTCTCTTACTTTAATTTATGGCTTTATGTTTATATATAATTTAATTTGGTGGGCCCACTCCGACTTGAACGGAGGACCAAAGGATTATGAGTCCTCTGCTCTAACCAACTGAGCTATGGGCCCGAAACTCGGGAGGATTATACCACAAACTATTCTTCATCTTCCAGAAAACTTCGTAACTGCTCTGCACGACTTGGTTGCCGTAACTTACGTAAAGCTTTGGCTTCGATTTGTCGAATACGTTCACGGGTTACATCAAACTGCTTACCCACTTCTTCCAGGGTATGATCAGTATTCATATCTATACCAAAACGCATTCTTAACACTTTAGCTTCTCTGGGGGTTAAGCCCTCTAAGATTAACCGCGTGCATTCACGCAGGCCTTCAGTAGTTGCAGCTTCAACTGGTGACAGCGCCGAAGTATCCTCAATAAAGTCGCCTAAACGCGAATCTTCATCGTCACCAATAATAGTTTCCATCGAAATTGGCTCTTTAGCGATCTTCATGGTTTTGCGGATTTTTTCTTCCGGCAAGCCCATTTCTTTAGCTAGCTCTTCTGGTGTCGGCTCACGCCCCATTTCTTGTAACATCTGCCGTGCTACACGATTAAGCTTGTTAATCGTTTCAATCATATGCACTGGAATACGAATGGTACGCGCTTGATCTGCTATAGATCTAGTAATAGCCTGTCTTATCCACCAAGTGGCATACGTAGAAAATTTGTAACCACGACGATATTCAAATTTATCTACCGCCTTCATTAAGCCGATATTGCCTTCTTGAATTAAATCTAAGAACTGCAAACCGCGATTAGTGTATTTCTTCGCAATCGAAATTACCAGACGTAAATTTGCTTCCACCATTTCTTTTTTAGCACGCTTGGCTTTAGCTTCGCTAATTGACATACGGCGGTTTAATTCTTTGATCTCAGCTATTTCTAGCCAAGCATCTTGTTCCAACATCCGTAATTTTTCTTGTGCGGCTATAACCTGATCTTTACATTTAGCCATACGTTC
>JACCDN011050822.1_pt1 | contig 13434 bp, 13 predicted proteins | sample 7441691 | NCBI WGS metagenome assembly JACCDN01 (sample SAMN15323439, study PRJNA562643) | freshwater metagenome | isolation source: river surface water | place: USA:Blue River Watershed | collected 2017-08-16 | reverse complement strand
GTACAAGAACAAGACCGGTTACAAGAAGCGTCAGGGTCACCGTCAGGAACTGACCCGCGTTCAAATCACCGAGATCAAGTAAGCACAGGACTGAACGCAAATGGCATCCAAAAAGGGAGTTAGCTCCACTCGTAACGGCCGCGACTCAAACGCTCAGCGCCTCGGTGTAAAGCGTTACGCAGGCCAGGTTGTAAACGCCGGTGAGATCATCGTTCGTCAGCGCGGAACCCACTTCCACCCAGGTGCGAACGTGGGCAAGGGCAAGGACGACACCCTGTTCGCTCTCGCTGCAGGCGCAGTCGAGTTCGGCACCAAGGGTGGCCGCCGCGTGGTAAACGTGGTCGAGGCTGCTTAGTCAAAACTTTTAGACAGTCGAAGGCGAGCCTTGTGCTCGCCTTTGCTGTTTCTCAACTAAACCGAGCCTGCGCAAAGCGGGCACAGACCACCGAATCAAACGAAAGGCGTGATCATGATTCAGTTTGTTGATCAGGTGACGCTGCATCTGCGTGCCGGTAACGGCGGTGACGGTTGTACCTCAATCAAGCGCGAAAAGTTCAAGCCGCTGGCCGGGCCAGACGGAGCCGACGGCGGCAATGGCGGCAGTATTTCGCTGGTCGCTGACCCGAACGTGACAACACTTCTCGACTACCACTTCCAGCCGCACCGACACGGTGGCGATGGCGGCGACGGCGCTGGCGACTTCCGCAATGGCTCTAAGGGTGCCGACGTAAAGCTTCCGGTTCCGGTTGGCACGGTTGTGCGCAACGCATCCGGCCTGCCAATTGCTGACTTGGATGAACCGGGCATGGAACTCGTGGTTGCTGAGGGTGGCCTCGGCGGTCTCGGTAACGCTGCGCTAGCAAGTTCGAAGCGCAAAGCGCCTGGTTTTCATCTGCTCGGCGTGCCTGGCTGGCGCGGCGACATCATTCTTGAGCTCAAGACAGTCGCCGATGTGGCCCTGGTCGGTTACCCGAGCGCGGGCAAGTCTTCGCTGATTGCCGCGATGTCGGCAGCGCGTCCGAAGATCGCCGATTACCCATTCACGACCCTGCACCCAAACCTCGGAGTGGTTCAAGCTGGCGAGACTCGCTACACGATTGCAGATGTGCCAGGGCTTATCGAGGGCGCATCCGAGGGCAAGGGTCTCGGCCTTCAGTTCTTGCGGCACGTCGAGCGTTGCTCGGCACTGCTGCACGTGTTGGACTGCGCGACTTTGGAGCCCGGTCGCGACCCGATGAGCGATCTCGAGAAAATCCTGGTCGAACTGGATGCCTACGAGGTGCCAGAGGGTCAGACTCCACTCACGCAGCGCCCGCAGCTGGTCGCTTTGAACAAGGCCGATGTTCCAGACGCCCGCGAACTCGCAGAGTTCGTCAAGCCTGATCTCGAGGCTCGGGGCTACCGGGTTTTCATCATCTCGGCTGCCAGCCACGAAGGTTTGCGCGAACTCAACTACGCTCTCGCGCAACTGGTCGAGCAGGCGCGCAAGGATCGTGCCGCGGTTGCCGCCAAGCCAAAGATCACTCTTATGCAGGCCAAGCGCGACGAGTCGAAGTTCGAGGTTAAGCGCGAGTCAACCCTCGACGGAGACATTTTCAGAATTCTCGGTGCTAAGCCCGAGCGATGGGTCGCACAGACCGTGTTCGGCAACGAAGAAGCCGTTGGTTACCTGGCCGATCGTCTGGCAAAGATCGGCATCGAAGAGGCGCTGTTCAAGGCCGGCGCGGTTGCCGGTTCGACCGTCGTGATCGGCGCTGGAGAAGGTGTCGTGTTCGATTGGGAGCCAACCATCGCGTCGGCCGGTGAGCTTATTGCTGGCCCGCGCGGCACCGATGCTCGACTCGACCAGCGCGAACGTCGCACCACCAAGGAGCGTCGCGAAGAATTCCACGCTCGCATGGACGCCAAGGCCGCGGCTCGCGAAGAGCTGCGCAAGGAAGGCGAGGCGGGCATCTGGAAGGAGCCCAAGAAGTGAGCATCCAGTCGAGAGCTGAGTTAGTTGCGGCCAAGCGATTGGTTGTGAAGGTCGGTTCGTCATCCATCACTGGCTCGAATGAGAACCAGTTGGATGCGTTGGTGGCAGCCCTCGCCAAGGCTCACGCGCGCGGCACCGAGGTGATCCTGGTCTCGTCAGGTGCAATCGCCACTGGAATGCCTCTTGCGGGTTTCGAAACTAAGCCAGAAGACCTGCCAACCTCGCAGGCATTGGCGGCTATTGGTCAATCGCGCCTTATCGCTCGCTACCAGGCAAGTCTTGAGAAGTTCCACATCGTTGCAGCGCAGGTGCTGTTGACCTCGGGCGACCTTGAGGTCGATGAGACCCGCGAGAACGCGGCTCGAGCGATGGAGCGCCTGCTGAGCCTGCGGGTATTGCCGATTGTGAATGAAAACGACACCGTGGCCACCCAAGAACTTCGTTTCGGCGATAACGACCGACTAGCCGCTCTGGTTGCCGTTCTGGTGCAGGCAGACGCTCTCGTGCTGCTTAGCGACGTGGATGCGTTGTACGACATGCCGCCGACCCTGCCCGGCGCATCCCGCATCGACAACGTCGCGTTTGCGCAATCGCTTGATCACGTCAAGGTTGATGGCGCTGGCAGCGGTGTAGGCACAGGTGGTGCGGTCACCAAACTCGGCGCGGCGCAACTTGCCACCGAGGCTGGGGTAGCGGTTCTACTAACCAGTGCTAAGAACGTGGCTGCGGCGCTCGATGACGCATCCGTAGGCACTTTCTTTGAAGCGGCCCCGAGCAGCTAGTTTCGACCCGCCAGGACGAGCAGGATAAGGTTTTCGCATGGCATCAGCACTCGAACGAATTCGCAAGGCCCATGATTCGGCACATGCCCTCGCGGCAGCTACGACCGGCCAGAAGAACGCTGCACTCAACAACATCGCCCGTTTGCTAATCGAGCGCACAGAGGGCATTTTGGCAGCAAACCGCCTGGATGTTGCCGATGCGGGCAACAACGGAGTGAGCGATAGCCTCGTTGATCGTCTGCGTCTGACCTTTGAGCGTATCCAGGAAATCTCGAATGCCGCTCGCTCCATCATCAACCTGCCAGATCCAATCGGTGAGGTTCTGCGCGGTATGCGACTGCCAAACGGCCTCAACCTTACCCAGGTGCGTGTTCCGCTAGGAGTCATCGGCTGCATCTACGAGGCGCGCCCCAACGTGACCATCGACATCGCTACCCTTGCGATCAAGAGCGGAAACGCCGTGGTTCTGCGCGGCGGTTCTGCCGCCCTGCACACCAACGCCGTGCTGGTTCAGGTGCTGCGCGATGCGGTTGCCGAGGCCGGTATTGACCCAGATGTGGTGCAGACCGTGGATGAGTTCGGGCGCGACGGCGGACTTGAGATGATGCGTGCGGTTGGCCTGATCGACGTGCTGATTCCTCGTGGCGGTGCTGGACTAATTCAGCAGGTTGTGCAGGAAGCCAAGGTTCCGACCATTCAGACGGGTGACGGAGTCGTGCACATCTTCATCGACGAAACCGCCCGCGAAGACTGGGCGATTGACATTGTGCTGAACGCCAAGGTGCAACGCCCAAGCGTCTGCAACGCGGTCGAGACAGTTTTGATTCACGAGGGTGCGGCGCAGCGCATCCTGCCGAACCTGCTCAACCAGTTGATCGATAGGCAGGTGCGAATTCACGGTGACGAGTACACGGCATCTGTGAACTCGGCCACGATTCCGGCTACCGAGGAGGATTGGTCAACCGAGTACCACGACCTAGATCTTTCGGTCAAGGTGGTGCGTGACCTCGACGAGGCGCTCGCGCACATTGCCAGGTACTCGACCAAGCACACCGAGGCAATCATCACAGAGAATGTCGAGAACGCCGAGCGATTCCTGGCAACGGTGGATGCCTCAACCGTGATGGTGAATGCTTCGACCCGTTTTACCGACGGTGGTGAGTTCGGATTTGGCGCTGAGGTTGGTATCTCAACCCAGAAGTTGCACGCACGCGGCCCGATGGGCCTTCGAGAGCTAACCAGCACCAAGTGGATAGTTCGCGGCGAGGGTCACGTGCGCGCCGGTTCGGCCGGCTCACAGGTTGTTTAGGGTAATCTAGAGGCACGAACTCAAGGAGATTCCCAGCATGATCGCAATCTTGGCAGAGGCCGAGGGCCACCCAATCATCAACCCGCTTCCGTTTGACGCATTCTTCTTTGGCGTCATCGCAATGAGCGTATTCCTGCTGCTGGGTGCAATCACCTGGTCATACCGCGATGTCGCTAACCGCCACGACCACAAGTCGGGCAAGTCATCCGCTAACCACTAGCCGATAAGCGAGCGGCGGATTCGCGGCAAATGTTCGATTCGGTCGCAAAACGCAGAATTGGTGTCCTAGGCGGCACCTTCGATCCACCACATTTCGGTCACCTGACTGCAGCAGTTCAGGTGGCCGATTTGCTGTCTCTGGAGCAGGTTTGGTTCGTGCCAACCGGCGACTCTTGGCAGAAGTCCGATGTCACGGAGTCGGGTCACCGGGTCGAGATGGTGCGGCTCGCAATTCAGGGCGACCCGAGGATGCGGCTTGACACAGTAGACGTCGAAAGATTCGGGCCAACCTTCACCGTGGATACGCTTCGGGGGTTGCGCTCGGCGCATCCCGATTGCGAATTCTTTTTCATCATGGGTGTGGATGCGGCTAGCTCACTCGACACCTGGCGCGAATTTGAGTCACTGCCAAGCCTCGCCGAGCTGGTGGTGGTAAATCGACCAGGCGTCGCCGCCGAGGTGTTACACCAGCTGCGCAGCAAGCCTTACTTCGCCCAGTTGCGGATGCTGCAGATCGATGGGGTAGAGGTATCCTCGACCGAGGTTCGAGATCGAGTTCAGCGCGGCGAGAGCATAGAGAATCTCGTGCCGCAGAGCGTCGAGCAATACATCAGAGAGTATTCTCTCTATCGAACTTCAAACCCCGAAAACCTCAGTGAGCCAATGTCTGATCAACTGCCATTCAAGAGTCGCCGCGAGATGCGTGAAGCCGAGCGTGCCGGGTTGATCGAACCGCAGGAATTGCCGTTTGACGCGACCCCGCGAGTTGGTGACGCCAAGCCGGTTCCTGTTGAGTCCACTGGTGAGCCGCTGACCAGGCGCCAACTGCGCGAACTCGAAAAAACTGGTGGAATCCTTGCCGTGCACACCTCGCAGGTTGAGCTGCCAAGCCTGCCACCGGAGCCGCAGTCGTGGGCTCCCGAACCTGAGGCACAGTCGCAGGATGCGATTGCAGCGGATCAGGGTTTTGGCTCGAACCAGGGGCTCGGCGCAACTCAGGCCTACGAGCCAGTCTTGGCCGAACGCGAAGAGCCAATGACCGCAGCCAACCCGATTTGGGCTTCAGAGCCAGAGGTGCAGGATGCGCCTGCGCCGAACACTGCCGCAACCGAGGAGGTGCCTTCGCCAAACGCTGCCGCGACCGAGGCGGCGCCTTCGCCGGCACCAGTCGAGCAACCCATGGCACCCGTGCCCGCACCTGAAGAAACCGCGGCCGACCGCGAGGCCGTGCTCAACGCGGCTCGCGAGTTCGATGCACTTTTCGACCGCATCGGCGAAGAGCAGAAACCCGCTCGCAGCGTGAAGCGCATCCTGATCTGGGTCACTGCCTTATTGGCAGTTGCGGTCGGCGGGCTGCTGATTGCCGCAAATGCACTCGGTATTCTCAAGTAGTCTTGGCTAATACCGAACTCAAGGAACACATGACCGCAACCGCAAGCTCAATTCAACTCGCCCAGGTTGCCGCTAACGCGGCTGCCGATAAGTTAGCCGAAAACATCATCGCCTGGGACGTCACCGAGTTGACTCCTCTGAACGATGTGCTAATCCTGGCTTCGGCTCGAAACGAGCGTCAGGTCAACGCGATTGCCGACGAGATTGAAGACAAGCTGCGCGAACTTGGCCACAAGTGCCTGCTTCGCGAAGGTCGCACACTTGGTCGCTGGGTGCTGTTGCACTTTGGCGAAATCATCGTGCACATCATGCACGAGGAAGAGCGCGTTTACTACTCGCTCGAGCGGCTCTACAAGGATCAGCCGGTAGTTCACCTCGAATTGGCAACCGGTCCAGAATCCGTATAAACTAATCGGGCTGCTTCGGCAGTGTTCGGGCCTGTGGCGCAGCTGGTAGCGCACCTGCATGGCATGCAGGGGGTCAGGGGTTCAAGTCCCCTCAGGTCCACAAATGAAAACCCTCCACTCGGAGGGTTTTCTTTTTGCCCGGGCGCCATATCTGTCGCTAAACATCGACACGGATGCGCTTGAGGCGCGCGGCGTGACCCGACTCAATCTCGATGCGCGATTTGGCGCATCCGAAGTGGGCGGCTAGCAGTCTGATCACGGCTTCGTTGGCGGCGCCGTCGATGGCTCGTTCGGGCACGTAAACGGTTAGGTTTTGCTCTTCATCCGAGACAACCAGTGGCCCTTTTCGGCTGCCTGGTTTCACTCGGACGGTCACTCGCACAAGACAAACATAGACTGTAAGCATGACCCTGAAGTACCGCGGATACACCCGAGAGCAGATCGCCAAGACCATCGACCACAGCGTGTTGCGGCCAGAATTCACTACCGCCGACATTCGCGCCGGAGCCCAGATTGCCCGGGACTTCGATGTTGCCTCGTACTGCATCCGACCGACCGATGTGCGTCTGGCGGCGCAGTTGCTGGCTGGCAGCGGAGTTCCGGTCTGCACCGTAATTGGATTCCCGCACGGCACCACGACTTCGGCCACCAAGGCTTTCGAGACGGCTGATGCGATTGCTAATGGAGCCACCGAAATCGACATGGTGCTCAATGTTTCGGCCCTGATTTCAGGAGACTACGACCTGGTGCGTGACGACATCGCTGCCGTTGTTCAATCAGCGCATGCCGCAGCCTCTGCCAAGGGAGTATCGGCGAGCGTGAAGGTAATCTTCGAGACCAGCCTCTTGAACGACGAGCTGATTGTGAAGGCTTGCGAATTGACCGAGGCGGCCGGGGCCGACTATGTGAAGACTTCAACCGGTTTCTCGAGCGAGGGCGCTACGGTGCACAACGTCGCCCTCATGAAGAAGACCGTTGGGAATCGGCTGAAGGTCAAATCCTCTGGGGGAGTCAGGACTCTAGACCAGCTCTGCGACTTCATGGACCTGGGCGTGACACGATCCGGCTCATCCAACACCGTCGCTATCTTTGCCGACTTCGACAGGCTCGCCACCGAGGTTTAGGTGCCTGCCGAAACGATAACTTTGGAAGTCTAAATTCAGCGAATTCTCAGGTATCTCGCTTAGTCTTCACGTGAAGCGGCGCAGCTTGGGTCGCTTCGTTTCGACCGCATTTACTTGGAGGCACGCATGTCGCACAACCCAATTTTCAATCGCGCGCTAGCTACCGGAGTTGAAGATGCTCGCATTCAGGCAGCCCAGGCCGAAATCGACGCACAGTTCGACAGCATCGTAGCTGGCCGCAAGATGACCATCGAGGGCACCTCGATGAAGGTTCTCGGTCTGTTTGGCGTGCTGCTTGCCGCTGCCGCATTAACCACGATTTTCCAGCTGCAGGTGCTGCTATTCCCAGCAATGCTCGTAGGTTTGGTTCTCGGACTCTGGGCCACCTTCTCTCGCAAGGTCCGCCCGGGTGTCATCATGGCCTACGCGGCTTCCCAGGGCGTGTTCCTAGCCGGCATCACCATGATTTTTGAGCAGATGTACCCTGGCATCGCCACCCAGGCGGTCACCGCAACTCTCGCGGTTGCTGGTTCGATGTTTGCCGCATACGCCTTCGGTTGGATCAAGGTAACTCCTGGTTTCACCAAGGTTATGATGTTTGCCATCATCGGTTACGCCGTCTTCGGCATCGGAAACCTGATTTTCGCGATGGCCACCGGTGCGAGCGCTTACAGCAGTGCTTTCGGTTGGCTGATTGCACTGGTCGGTGCTGGTCTTGCCGCTTTCACCCTGAACCTCGACTTCGAGACCATCAAGCAGGGCACCGCCCAGGGGCTTCCTGTCGAGAACGAGTGGCGAGCCGCCTTCGGTCTGACCTCATCCCTGATCTGGCTCTACGTTGAAATCCTGCGTTTGCTGTCGATTTTCAACCGCGACTAATCAGTATTTGGAAGCTACAGGCCCGTCACCCGGCAAGTTCGGTTGGCGGGCTTTTCTTTTGCTGCCACTGTCGCCAAAGCTCTCGGATATCCCAGGCGTTCTCGGCCATTATCGAAACCCCGCGCAACCCGGTTCTTCTGGTTTTGCCGGCGATAACCAGCAGTCGCGTGTTGAACAGGATGTGACTGCAGCGCCGCTGGGCCTCGTCAAAGAAAGTGCTGTCACTGCATCCGTGACCGTCATCCAAACTTATGAAAACCACACGTTTTCCTGATCTCATCGGAGGCGTTTGGGTGGCAACTCGGACCCCGGCAACCAGCACCTCGGATTTATTGCGCAGGCCAACGAGTTCGTCGCTGTAAACCACGCCCATCTCATCGAGCATCGGTCGATACTGCTCGAGTTGATGCTTGGTGAAATCCAATCTGGTGAACAGCAGTTCGTTGATGATTTTCTCGGTGTCATCGAATTCCGCATGGCCGGTGGGCATCTGTTCGAGTGCCGAAACCGCTAGCGATTCAAAGTCCAAAGTGGGTTGGGATGCGTCAGCGACCGGCCGATTCTTTATCGCGTTGAGCTGCCGGATCCGAGCCATCACATCCCCTCGCGTGTAATCGCCATTTTGGCGGGCTAGCTCATCGAAAGCACCGATTAGGCCGAGTCGTTCCAGGGTTCGCCGACTCGGCTTCGCCCGCAAATAGAAGTCGGCGATGTTCTCGAACGGTTGCTGTGCGACGATGCGGTCGAGCTCGTTCTCACTGACGCCCTGAATTTCACTCAGGGCGAGGCGGATGCCGGTTTGGGCTTTGCCATTGGCTAGATACTTTTCGACTCGGTATTCGCGGGTCGATCTATTGACGTCAATCGGCAGGATATTCACCCCAAGTCTTCGGGCCTCAGAAAGCAGTAGGCGCCTCGGATACATGCCTGGATCGTGCGTGAAAATACCAGCCAGAAACTCGGTCGGGTAGTGCGTCTTCAGCCAAGCGCTCTGATAGGTGGGCAGCGCAAACGCGGCTCCGTGAGCCTTGCAGAAGCCGAAGCTGCCGAATCCCTCGAGGATGCCCCAGACCTCGTTGACCACGAGCTTGCTGTAGCCGCGTTCGAGTGCCTTTTCTTTAAAGAACTTTTGCACCTGATGTGCTATCCGCGGATTTTCGAGGTTTCTTCGCAGTTCGTCGGCCTTGGCCAGCGAGCATCCGGTCATGACGTGCAGAATTCGCAGGACGTGTTCGTGAAAAATCACCACCCCGTAGGTCTCTTTCAGGATCGGTTTCAGGTCGCTGTGCACGTAGTGCGCCTGAGCAAAGCCGTGACGCGCATCGAGGTATGGCGCAATCATGTTGCCCTTCATCGGACCCGGTCGAAACAGCGAGATCTGAATCGTAAGGTCGTTGAACTCGGTCGGTTGATGTTTTCCGGTGAGCTCGCGCTGGCCAGGGCTTTCAATCTGAAAGATTCCGAGGGTGTTGGTGGTGCGAATCAGTTCGAAGGTGCTTGGGTCATCCTTGGGAATCGCATCCAAATCGATTGATTTTCCGTGGATGCGTTCGATCTCTTGAACCGCATAGGCCATGGTGCTCTGCATTCGCACACCGAGGACATCGAGTTTCAGGAACCCCATCGGATCCATGTCGTCCTTGTCGAACTGGCTCATCGGCAAACCGATGCCGCTCGGCTCGACTGGAGTCAGGTTCAGCAGGCTAGAGTCACCCAGGATCACGCCGCACGGATGCATCGAGATGTGTCGCGGCAGGCGATCTAGGCGCTCGGTGATATCGACCAGCAGATTCATGCGGCGATCCTGTTCGACCGCCTGGGCGAAATTGGCCAATTCGGGCTTTGTTTCGAGTGCTCCTCGAAAGCTTCTGGCGCTGAAACGCCACATGTTCTGAGCAATCTCGTCAATCTGGTCTTCGTCGAGCCCCAGCGCTTGGCCCGAATCGCGCATTGCCCCACGACCGCGATAGGTGCTCTGCATCGACAGCAGCGTGACCCGATTGCTTCCGTAACGCTTGAAGATGGCCCGATAAATCTCGTGCCTGCGCGCTGATTCGACGTCGATGTCGATATCTGGCAAGCTCGAGCGTTCGGTGCTCAGAAAGCGCTCGAAGAGCAGGTCGTGTTCGATCGGATCGACTCCGCTGATGCCGAGCAGAAAATTCACCAGCGAACCCGCTCCAGAACCACGCGCGGCAATGCGGATGCGCATATCGCGAATCATCTGTGCCACGTCGGCAACCGTTAGAAAGTAGGTTGCGAAGTCGAGTTTGTTGATGGTGATTAGTTCTTGGCTCAGCCGGTGCTGCACCTGGGCCAACTTGCCTGCCGAGAGATTGCCGTAGCGCCAGTTGATGCCGGCTTGGCACTTCTGCCAGAGCACCTCGAAAGGGTTACCCTCGATGCCCAGCGCAGACTTCTCGGGAGTCTTTGGTTTGCCCCAACCGCAGTCGTTAACCGGGTCTAGGCGGCAGCGGTCTGCTAATCGATTGGTTGCATCAATCAGTTCGCTGGCTCTTGAGCGCTCTTCGGTGATTTCGAGTGCTATCTGGTGCATCGCCTCGGCCGGTTTCAGCCAGGCCTGAGCATTAGGTTGAGGTTCGAACATGCCGAGCGGTTCGAGCAGTCTTGCCGAATCCAATACGTCTGCGGTGAGTGCATCGTCGGGGGACAGGTAACGCACCGCATTGGTCAGCACACAGTTGACCCGGTAACTATCAGCCAACTGCAGCAGACGTCTGGCAACCAGGCTGGAACGATCGGTGCCGGGCTCGGTGAGGTGGCTGACCAGCTCGATGGCAAAGGATTCTGGCTTCGGAAACAGTTTTAGCCAGGATTCGAGAATCGATTCGGCCAGGGTGCGATCCGCCTGAAGCACCGCACGCCCCAGATCGCTGTCTGAACCAAGCAGCACCGTGCAGCCACCCTCTTCCAGCAGCCTCGACAGCTCATCGATGTCAATCGAAACCGGGTTGTCGCGTTTGCTGGTAACTGCTTTGCCGCCCTTGAGTCGCTGCATCTGAGCGGCCGAGACAATCTCGCAGAGCTTTTTCCAGCCGACACCTCGGTTCTTGCCGTGCGCCAGAATCACCACTCGGGCGCGCTCGGTTGGCGCGGCGCGCAGACTGCTGGTGCCAGTTGAATCGACCACGACCAATTCGACACCCACGATTGGCGAAATGCCCAGCTGCAGACAGGCTCCGATGTGTTTCACTGCACCGTAGAGACCATCGCGATCGGTAACGGCTAGTGCATCGGAACCCTGCGCCAGAGCGGCCTCGGCCAAGAGCTCTGGGCGGGTTACCCCGTAATGCCCAGAGAATGCCGAAGCAACGTGCAGGTGGGTGAATTGAGACATGGAGGCACCTAAGGGTTAGCCCCAGACTCTGGTGAGTCGCCAAACACCGTCTTCGGTGCTGTGAATCAACTCAAATTCGGCCTTGGCCTCGGTATTGAGCTCTTGGCCGGCCTGAAGCCGCCACATCTCAACCTCGATGATGCCCGAACCTATGCCTCTGTGGGCTCTGGCGGCCTCAACCCACCATTCACGCCTGGCAAACCATCTGGTTGGCCGCGACTTCACCAAAAAGGCGATGCCGCGCCAATTGAAGCCAATTGGTTCGCCGGAGCTGGTTGTGCTGACCGAAACAGCCTCATCTACTCTCATCTCTGCACCCCGCGAAGATATCGATCGCTAATCACTTAGCGAAACCCTGAAACCATCAACTCGAAGTTGATAGTTATTCGAACATTTGTTCGAACGTTAAGAGTGTATGGATACCCTCCGACAATGCAAATTGGAATTCCCCACGACCACAGACTTGCTAGAAAAACGGCCCAGCAAAACCGGCTAGGGCTAGCAAAACCGCCTAGAGCGGGCGAATCAGGTCAGCCGAATTGTTTCTAACCTGACCTACTTCGGCACCAACCTTGAAGAACTCGGCCTCGCCGGCGACCACATCGGACTCGCTGGCAGCAAAAGCAAGCAGCTCGGAATCACCCTCGATGTGCGGATCGATCCAAGCCTCGAATGAATCAGGAGTCAGCAGCACCGGATTGCGGTCGTGAATGTGCGCGAGTTCAGGTGCAGAATCCTTGGTCAAGGTAGTCGTAGACAGCAGCCACCGTTCCGGATCACTGTCGGACTTGCTTGGGTCGCGCCACCACTCATACAGCCCGGCAAAGGCAAACATGCCATCCGAGCCCGCATGAATGTAGAACGGCTGCTTAGCACCAGACGCATCCACATGCCATTCGTAATAGCCAGAGGCCGGGATTACACATCGCCTGCGAATAACCGAATCCTTGAACGAAGGCTTCTCGAGAATCGTCTCGATTCGGCCATTGACCAGGGGAGCGCCGCTCGAAGGGCCATCTTTGCTCCAACGGGGAACCAAACCCCAACGCGCCGCGTGAATCTCACGGTGTAACTCACCGAGAGGAGAACCATCCTCGGCCTTCTCAAAGGCGCGATCGACGATAATGCTGATCTTCTGCGTAGGGGCGACGTTGTAAGAAATACCCGGCTGCTCGCCGATGATCTCATCCGCCTCAAAAATCGTAAGAATCTCACCGACCGTCTTGGCTACGACAAAACGGCCACACATCAGAGTGAGTTCCGCTCGGGAAGTTCGGTCGGCAGCTCTGGCGAGCTCTCTTGCGTAGTGTCTTTCACGGGTGAGGCATCCTCGGCCTGGGCAATCATCGCGGCTGCCTTGCGCTCAAGCAGCTGCTTGGCAAAGTGAACGATAATCACAAAGACCAGAATGATGGCGACAAAGGCGACACCGGCCCACTTGAGTTGACCGCTGAGCTGGTCGTATGCGCCGTGCGCGGCAACTCCGATCGAAACATAGGCAACCGCCCAGACCGCGCAGGCGGCAAAGGTCCAGCGAATGAATGTCCGATAACTCATGCGACTCATACCGGCTGTGACCGGAACCACCGAGTGCAGCACAGGCAGGAACCGCGAAATGGCAACTGCGAGGCCGCCCTTGGTTTCGATAAAGGCGTCGGCCATCTGCCAGTTGCGCTCGCCGATTCGTTGACCGAGTTTGCTCGCACGGATGCGCTCGCCGAATAGGCGACCGATGAAGAAGCCGATGGTCTCGCCAATCAGGGAGCCAATCAGAACGAATCCGAGTAGCGTAACAAAATCGGGCACATTGCCGGGTTCGAGTCCGGTGGATGCGATCAGCACAACGGTGTCGCCTGGCATCACCAGGCCGACAAGGATGCTGGTTTCGAGCATGATTGCGACACCCGCGAGCACTGCCCGAAGCAGTGGGTCAACGCTTTGCACCGAGGCAAGCAGCCAGTCGAGAATGTCGTTCACTAAACAAGTTTC
>JACCDN011026190.1_pt1 | contig 13435 bp, 10 predicted proteins | sample 7441691 | NCBI WGS metagenome assembly JACCDN01 (sample SAMN15323439, study PRJNA562643) | freshwater metagenome | isolation source: river surface water | place: USA:Blue River Watershed | collected 2017-08-16 | reverse complement strand
TTCTTGATATAAATTATCTAATTCATTAGCCATATGTTTAAGCTCGTTTATGAAAAATTTGCTGTACTTTATTTAACGCTACGCATAACTGATCAATATCCGCGTAGTTATTATATAAACCTAATGAAGCACGTGCGGTACCAGGGATACCAAAAAAATCCATTAACGGCATAGTGCAATGATGACCAGTGCGAATAGCTACCCCATATTGATTAGCAATGGTGCCAATGTCGTGTGGATGAATACTGCCCAACAAAAAGCTAATGATGCTAATTTTACTAGCAGCTGTGCCAATAAATTTAATCTCCGGAATATTTTGTAATTTTGCCATTGCATAAGTATATAGATCATGCTCATGTTGCTGTATTAGATTAGTATCTAATTGCCATAAATAATCTATCGCCGCACCCCAAGCAATAGCATCGGCTACCGATGGCGTACCAGCTTCAAATTTATACGGTAATTGGTTATAAGTTACTTGCTGTTGCGTAACTTGTAAGATCATATCGCCACCGCCTTGGTAGGGCGGCATTTGCTCCAGCCAAGCTTGTTTGCCATACAGCAGGCCAACTCCCATGGGGCCGTAGGCTTTGTGAGCGGACATCACGTAAAAATCACAATCTAGTGCTTGTACGTCAATTGGCAAATGCGCTGCAGCCTGCGCACCGTCGATTAGCACCGGAATATTTTTCGCATGTGCTTGGTTTATAACTTCTTTAATTGGATTTATCGTGCCTAAAGAATTGGAAACGTGGGAAACAGCAACTAATTTAGTCTTGCTAGTTATTAAATCGTCAAGCTTAGTTAAATCTAGTTCGCCAGTGGTAGTAACGGGTATATATTTTAATTTAGCACCAGTGCGCTCGCATAATAAACGCCACGGCACGATATTTGAATGATGCTCCATTACCGAAATTAAAATCTCATCATCAGCTTGTATAAATTTTTTGCCAAAACTACCAGCAACTAAATTAATAGCTTCTGTAGTGCCGCGGACAAAAATGCATTCGACACTAGATTTAGCATTGATAAATTTTTGCAGTTTGTTACGGGTTTGCTCGTAAGCCTCTGTTGCCGTTTCGCTAAGAAAATGTACGCCACGGTGCACGTTAGCGTTACTGTCTCGATAATAAGTTTCTAGTGCTCGGATTACTGTTATAGGTTTCTGCGTAGTAGCGGCGTTATCTAAATATGCCAGTGGGCAATTATTTACTTGCGTACTTAAAGCTGGAAAATCTTGGCGAATTTTTTCAACATATAGTTTAGAATCCATATTAACGCTCCGCGATGATATTGCGAATATATTCTGCGATCATAGGAATAGTACAACAGTCGATTACTGGTTGCACAAAGCCGGCAATTAACATGCTAATTGCAGTTTGTTCATCAATGCCGCGGCTACGCATATAAAACAAAGCTTGGGTATCAAGTTGGCCAGTAGTTGAGCCATGGCTGCAGCGTACATCATCGTTATAAATTTCTAACTCTGGCTTATTTGTTGCTTGAGCAGTAGGTGAACAAAGCAGGTTTTTAATTTGTAAATCAGCAGAAGTCTTTTTTGCTCCAGGATGTACCATAACCCTACCAATAAAATCGGTAATTGATTTACCTTTGAGTATGCCGCGCGAAATACTTTTACTAGTGCAATATTCATGTTCATGATCAATTTGTAGTAATACATTTTGTGTTTCGCTGTCTATAGTATACGCCAAACAACTAGCTTCGCATTGTGCGTTTGCGCCTTGCAGTTTAATCGCCAGTTCAATGCGACTTAAACCCCCGCCAAACGAGAATATATTGCTAGTGACTTTAGAATCTGTGGCTTGATAAATACGCGTAGTAGACTGCTGGGTAATACTGCTGTTTTGACTGGCATGCTGTAATACGCAGTGTTTAAGTTGTGCACCAGTCGCACAATTAATATCAGTACCTACGATATTGCTGCTGCCTTTATCATCGCTCATTAAATATTCGATAATTTGTACTTGTGAGTTCTGTCCGATATTGATTATGTTTTGTGATTTGTTACTTTGCGCAGCGCTATTTAATAAAATAACTGGCTCAGAAACTATAGTATCAGCAGGGATATTAATAGTTAAACCTGCAGTACTAACGCTAGCTTTTACTTGAGCAGTTTGGGCTGGTATGGCCTGACCAGCTTGATCATGCCAAACAAAAGTATATGGCGAGTTGCTTGATAAAAAATTCGCCATTATTATTGCTCTGCCTTATCTTTAAGCCAAGTATAACCTTTAGCTTCCAGTTCTGCAGGTAAAGTTTTATCACCCGAGTAAATTAACTTACCATCTGACATTACATGCACAAAGTCTGGAGTAATATAGTCTAATAAACGTTGATAATGAGTAATCATTAATATTGCTTTGGCTGGAGCACGTAACGTATTGACGCCATTAGCCACGTCTTTAAGCGCGTCTATATCTAAGCCGGAATCAGTCTCGTCCAAAATGGCTAATTTTGGTTCTAATAAGATCATCTGTAAAATTTCATTACGCTTTTTTTCACCGCCAGAAAAACCTTCATTAATTGGTCGATATAAGAAATCTTGATCCATGTTTAAAACTGCCATTTTTTCTTTAATTAATTGTAAAAATTCTATGGCATCATATGTTGCTAGGTTCTGATGTTTGCGTACTGCATTAACTGAGGTTTTGATAAATTGAATATTGGTTACGCCAGCGATTGCCACTGGGTATTGGAAACTCATAAACAAACCATTGCGCGCACATATTTCTGGTGCCGTAGTAATTATATCTTGACCGTTAAATTCTATAGTGCCTGATTCTATTACGTAATCTTGGTTACGGGCCAAAACATTAGCGAGCGTGCTTTTGCCTGAGCCATTGGGCCCCATAATCGCATGGATTTCTCCAGGATTAATCGTTAAGTTTAAATCTTTAATTATGGTCTTTTTATCAACCGAGACTACTAAATTTTTTATTATTAGCATAGGGGTCATCCTACCGCTCCTTCTAAATTTACTTCGAGTAATTTTTGTGCTTCGACCGCAAATTCCATGGGTAATTCGCGAAATACTTGTTTGCAAAAGCCATTTACAATTAGCGAGATTGAGTCTTCTTCGCTGATACCACGCTGCCTACAATAGAACAGTTGATCATCGCCAATTTTGCTGGTGGTAGCTTCGTGTTCAATATTGGCCTGCGGATTTTTCGCTTTAATCGTTGGGAACGTATGCGCGCCGCATTTATCGCCCAAGAGCAATGAATCGCATTGGGTAAAATTACGTGCTTTCACTGCGAGACTGCTAACATCGATTAACCCACGAAAAGTGTTTTGACTACTACCAGCGGCAATACCCTTAGCAATTACAGTACTGGAAGTGTTTTTGCCAATATGGATCATCTTGGTGCCAGTGTCGGCTTGTTGGTGATTGTTGGTTAAAGCCACTGAATAGAATTCACCGACGCTATTATCACCAAATAACACTACGCTGGGATATTTCCAAGTAATTGCTGAGCCAGTTTCGATCTGTGTCCAAGATATTTTAGAATTTTTACCCCGACAATGGCCGCGTTTGGTGACAAAATTATAGATTCCGCCTTTGCCGTCTTTGTCACCTGGATACCAATTCTGTACGGTAGAGTATTTTATTTGCGCGTTATCTAGTGCAATTAGTTCAACTACAGCTGCATGTAACTGGTTTTCATCACGCATTGGTGCAGAGCAACCCTCGAGGTAGCTTACGTAACTACCAGCTTCGGCGATAATTAACGTGCGTTCAAATTGTCCGGTTGCTACCGCGTTAATTCTAAAATAAGTAGACAATTCCATCGGGCATTTTACCCCGGCTGGAATATAGCAGAACGATCCATCTGTAAACACCGCGGCGTTTAAACAAGCAAAGTAGTTATCAGTATATGGCACTACGCGGCCCAAATATTGCTTAATCAAATCTGGATATTTTTGAATGGCTTCAGAGATCGCGCAGAATATCACGCCAGCTTTGGCTAGTTTATCTTTAAAGGTAGTTGCGACTGAAACGCTATCAAAAACTGCATCAACCGCTACGCCGGCTAACCATTCTTGTTCACGTAGTGGTATTCCAAGTTTGGCATAAGTTTTTAAGATTGCTGGATCAACCTCATCGAGGCTAGTTAGAGTTTTTTTCTTGGGTGCTGAATAATAAACTATATTTTCGTAGTTAATTTTAGGGTATTTAACATTGGCCCAAGTAGGTTCTTTTAGAGTTAACCAATGTCGATAGGCTTTGAGACGCCATTCAAGCATAAATTCTGGTTCATTTTTCTTCTGCGAAATAAACTTAATTATATCTTCGTTGAGTCCGGCTGGTGCACTGTCAGATTCTATATCGGTACTAAAGCCAGCGGTATATTTTTGCTCAATAAAACTATTAATCTCTGAGTTTTTATTCATTAGCATCCCCATGTTGCTTGGCTATTGCCTGTAGGTCGCTTACTTTGATCGTGTCTAAGGATTTTATAATTACGCGGTTGATTTGTACCCAGGGTGCGTTGATTCCACAATTACTATACATAGCGCAGTGCTCTTGCCCTAAACTGCAATCCATAATCGCCATGGGACCCTCTATTACCTCTATTATATTGGCTACTGAGATGCTACTGGGGGCTTTGGTTAGTTTATAGCCACCGCTAGTACCACGAATAGATTCAAGCAGATTATGTTTAGCTAGGCGTTTAAGGATTTTGGCGGCAGTGGGCTTGGAGATATGCGTATTCAGTGCAATATCACTAGTTTGCGCTACATAATCAGGGTTCTTGCCCATATAGCCCATTATTACTAGCGCGTAATCACTAAGTTTAGAGATCCTGATCATATGTTACTTTTATACAGTACCGTTATAGTGCTAATTAAAATCTTCAGCGCTAAGTATAATCTATTTCGGACTAAAAATGTACTCTTTGCCCACTGTCAAAAAATTGTCAAAAAAACATCAAGTCTCACCCTAGTTTGCCGATAGTTTATTTAGTTGGATAGCGGGTGCAACAAAGTGAAACTAGAGAAAGATATATTAATCGTAGCCATGGTGGCCAGTTTGGGTGGCTGTGCACAAAACGCGATTGTAGAACAAGATAGCGATAACGTATATACGCCAGCTAAAGTAACTAAAATATTCCCTGCGAATAAAAACGCTATTAATAACTTGGCGCAAAATACTGCGTATGAGTTGAGTCATGCTGCATATGAGTTGCATCATCGCGCCGATTTTAGCAGTAAGGTTAAGGGGATCTATATCTCACAATCTACCTTAGAAAATCGCGAATATTTACAGTATTTGATTAATCGTTCCCAAAAGGCTGGGATCAATACGTTTGTTATCGACGTCAATGCAATCAGCAATGCGTATGAAAAAAATATATTATTAGTAAAAAATAGTGGCATTCGTTACGTCGCGCGGGTAGTAGTATTTCCCTTTGGCGGTGATCGTAGTAAAGTGAAATCCGAAGCATATTGGATGAAACGCTATAGACTAGTAGATGCGGCCATTAATCTAGGCGCTGATGAAATACAATTAGACTATATACGTTATGCAGCTTCGAATTCTGCCTCAGCACAAAACTCACAAGATATACATGAAGTAATTCGTTGGTTCAAAGATAAAATTGGCAATCGTGCTAAGTTACAAATCGATGTCTTTGGTGAATCAAGCTTTAAAGAATCAAGGCATATCGGCCAACATATACCTACATTTGCGCCTTCAGTAGATGCGGTTTGTCCAATGCTATATCCTTCGCATTTCGAACCGTTTAGAGAGCATGCGCGGAAACCATATGATATAATCTATGCAGCTTTGACGACACTTAAAAAGCAATTTGCGGGTGAGAATATTCCGTTTCAATTATACCCATATATAGAACTTTCAAATTATCGTCATTCTTTTACTGATGAACAATTGGTCGGCTATATAAATAGCCAAATCAGAGCAGTAGAGGATGCGCAGGCCGATGGTTGGTATGCGTGGAGTGCTGGTAATAAATACGACCGTTTGTTTGATATGTTGGGTGGTTAGTTTTTATCAGCAGGAATTAAAGTTTAATTTTAAAGAGCGTTGTATTGCTTCTTCAATTTGTTCTTCCTCAGACCAGGCATTAAAGTTTAATTTTAAAGAGCATTGTATTGCTTCTTCAATTTGTTCTTCCTCAGACATAGAATATATACTTGAGCTGGCGCTTGATGCTGAGGCAGCAGACATCTCCTGACGGAATATTAGCGGTGGTTTAGAAGATATATTTGAGCTGGCGCTTGATGCTGAAGCAGCAGATCCTTGAGTCATTTCCTGTTTAGTAATTTTAAATCTATTTGGTAAAACATTATCTAGTTGAAGCTCGTCTAAGTCTTTAAACAATATTATAGATTTATCCTGCTGGCATCTGCTAGCAGTTTCTTTACACTGCTCCATGGTTTCCGTGCTACTAAATGTATTAGCTTCTCCACGAGCTATATATAATTGTCGATTGTTATACGCCGTCTCTTCGGTCACATTATGTAGCACTGTACATGGTGATCCTATCCAATAAGAACTAACAAAAGCAAAATCTTTGCCAATTGTAAAAATATTTTTTCCTGTTAGGTTTTGAGCAGCGTCGCTAAGGTATTTAGGAATAATCGGAGACTCACAGTACATAAATACTACTTTAAAGTTAGCATTCATGGCTTTTTTCTTCTTTAATACCTCGCTATATTTTCTCATAGCATCAGGAGTCATATTGGAATTATTTAATATCACACTAATATTGCCATTGTCACTGATTCTTCTGTTTACCTGTTCAAAAATATCAGTTTTGTCCTCCCATTGAACCTGGTTAGCATAATACGGACTAAGTTTAGATGTATATATACTAGTATCTATGTTGCAAACCAAGGTTTTATCTTCTCGCGATGAATCTATAGCAAATAGTGGTGCTATTTGTTTATAATTACCACCGCTACCGATAACCAAAACTAAGGAGCTGGCATCTGATTTTTCTATTTGTTGCAACATAAAATCATGCTTTGCAACCCCAGTTTCAATTGTTTTATATAATTCTTCTAGTTGCGTAAAAACATTGGGATTTATAAGCTTATCATCGAATACAAACTCTATTGCGTTTAGTAATTTTAAAAAATTTTGCCAATCAACATCGGATTGACTGGTTGCTTTATCAATAGTGAGTGATAAAAATAAGTCTCTAAATGCTAATAGAAAATCATATATTTTGTTATCATTGATTTTAGTAGATATTGTATCCAGAGCTCGGAAGTTTGCCACAAATGATTTGGCATAGGCTATATTTAAATCATCCACAGTGTTTATTAGGTTAAAATCCACAGTTTTTTGAATCATAGCTATGGATATTGAAGTCTTAAATAGAGAAAAAATATTGGTTGCATTTAGGACGTCTAGCAGATCATTTAGTGCCTGATTGGAGGTTTGTTGCAACTGTTTAAGATTAATCATATATAGTCTCCTCTAGAATTTAGTCATGCTACCAAAAAATGGCGGTTCTTGCAATAGCTACATTGTAAATATCCAGAAAATATTAATTATTTTGCGTTTAGATGCACTTTTATAGTTGTATGCGCACCTAGTTTGTATGGTTAAACTCAAGAATATATAACAAACCATTAATATCGTGGTCGTTATTTTTACGCAATATCACTTGGTCCATGGTACAAATATTAAGCCCAAATTGGTCGCAGATCTTGGCAATATATTTAATGCTATGTGCATAACGGCCACTATTTTGTAATACATAACTTTGCTGCTCATCTTTTAAGTTCTCAATGGTAAATGCAATTTTGCTAGGTGCTCGTAATGCACTGACTATGTACTTAAAAACTAGACTCAAATCACCAATGTACACAAACACATCAGCAGCAATAACTAAATCAAATACTTTTAAATTATAGCCAGGGATAGTATCTAGTATATTTGCTCGACATAAGCCATCATACGCCCCTAACATTCTTGCTTGTGCCAACATTTGACTTGATAAATCGACGCCAATTAAGAAATTAGCTAGATCGCGAAAATAGATACCGCATAAACCAGTGCCGCAGCCTAAATCTAAGACGTTTAGGGTTTTAGTAGCATCAGTTATATATTTGCCCACGGCCTGGCGTAATAATTGTGGCACAGAATAATTTAGCTGGCCACTGACGTGCTTATTATAATAACCAGCATATTGATCAAATAAGTCTGTTACATATTCACTCGGCGCTGAAGCTGGTTGAGTGTTTGTTTCTAAAGCATTGAGCATGTGTCTAGCTGTCGGATTGTTTGGCTGTAAACTTAAACTGGTTGCAAAGTGTAACTTAGCTTGATCTAGTTGTTTATTGCGTAAATATAAGACTGCGAGATTATGATGCCATTCCGCTCGTTCTGGCTGTAATTTTAAAGCAGTTATATATTGCGTTATAGCTTCTGGTGCACGTCCTAAATCTAAATAGGCTTCAGCTAAGTGTCCCTGTAGTTCTGCATGCTCTGGGTTATTAACTGCAGCTTCTATTAAATAGGGCAGGGCAGAGGTGTAATCTTTTAGGCTGACATATGCCATGGCTAAATTTAACTTAGCATCAGTATGCCCAGGATTTAACTTAATTGCCGTTTGATAATGGCTAATTGCTTGCAGGACCATATCAGTTTTAATATAACAATTAGCTAGATTATAATGTGCCTCCCAACTGTTGGGATTTAAACGTATGGCTTTTTCGTAAATAGGTAACGCCTGCACAATTTGGCCCTGTGAATAATATAAACTCGCTAAATTATTATGCGACTCAGAATTATTTGGCGCTAATAATAAAGCCTCATTTAAATGCCGTAGCGCTAATTCAAAGTTACCAGATAATTTATATGTGTTGCTTATATTATTGTGATATACAGATTGTTTCGGATCTAGTTTAATAGCTTGTTTAAACGCCTGAATAGCGCTATTTAACTTGCCAGATTTGCCGTAAATGATACCTAATAATTGCTGTAAATCAGCATTATTAGGTTGCTGCTGGATTAGTGTGAGGCATTCTGTTACGGCAAGATCTAACTTGTTAGATTGTAGGTAATTTATTATTGTTTGAATATCTAGCATGGTAATTACATTTACCGGGCCGGCACAGGGACCGGCCCCTACGAATTAAAATTATTTACTAGATTTAGGTTCAATTTTTAATAATTCAATTTCAAAAATCAACGCCGAATTAGGTTCAATCACGCGTCCAGCACCTTTCTCACCGTAAGCTAAAGTTGCTGGCACAAAAATTTTCCACTTGGCACCTGGTTTCATCAACACCAAGGCTTCTTGCCAGCCAGGGATTAAGTTTTCCAATTCCAGCGTACTAGGTTCATTACGACTATACGAGCTATCGAATTCAGTGCCATCAAGTAAAGTACCGCGATAATTTACCGTTACAACATCGCCATTTTTGGGTGACTTGCCTTTGCCGGCGGTTATTTCTGTATATTGTAAGCCACTAGTTAAAGTTGTTACGTTTGGTTTTTTTTTGTTCTCTGCAAAAAATTGGTTGCTTTTGATTAGGTTGGCAGCAGCAATTTTTTGTTCACTGGCATTGATTTTAGCAATTTGCTGATTTTGAAATTGGACGATGGTAGTTTGCATATCTTTCTCAGACATGGCAAGTTTATTTTTTGCAATTGCGTCGTTTAAACCAGTGGAAAATTGCTTAGTATCAATTTTAATTTCTTGTGCAATAAAATTCTCACCAGTTTTTACGCCTAAACTATAACTTAGTTTATCCAGCTCAGTAGAAGGGGTAGTACTAGCCGCAATAGCAACTGATCCAAATAACAAAGCAGGCATTAAGAGCAGGGTTGGAAAACGCATAATTTATCCTTCTGTTGTTGGTTGTGAGCTTTAAGTTAAGAAATTGTCTCATTTATTCCGCCAGCCGTCAAACGCTGTGGATCAAGAATGCGCTTTAGCTCTGCTTCTGATAAAGTGGTCATTTCTTTAGCCACCTCGATTATAGATCGACCTTCTTTATAGGCGCGCTTGGCAACTTCCGCCCCCTTTTCATAACCAATAATCGAGTTCAAGGCGGTGACTAAAATCGGGTTTTTATTCAGTTGTGCGCTTATATTCTCTTGGTTAACTGTGAAACCAGCTATGGCCTTATCAGCAAGGGTTCTGGCTCCATTAGCCAGTAATTCTATACTTTGTAATACATTAAAAATTATTACTGGCAACATTACGTTGAGTTGGAAGTTACCAGCCTGGCCACTTAACGACACTGTTAAGTCATTGCCCATTACTTGGGCATAGATCATGTTAATTGCTTCTGGGATTACCGGATTTACTTTGCCAGGCATAATGCTGCTGCCTGGTTGAATTGCTGGTAAACTAATTTCACCTAATCCTGCCAATGGTCCGCTGTTCATAAGTTTTAGATCATTGGCAATTTTGTTGAAAGTTACAGCAGTATTGCGTAATTGGCCAGAAAACTCTACCGCCGCAGAAGGGAAGCTTAAGCCCATAAAAAAGTTTGCCATTGGTGTAAATTCAATTTTTGTTAAAGAACTTAACTTCTTATTAATAATTTTACTAAAGTCAGGGTGAGTATTAATCCCAGTGCCAACTGCGGTACCGCCTAATGGTAGTTGTTGGAGAAATTTACAGCTATATTCTAGCTGTTGTATATTATTTTCTAGCTGTGCCACCCAGCCACTTAATTCTTGCCCAAAAGTAACGGGCATGGCATCCATTAAATGCGTGCGTCCGGTTTTTGTTACATTGGTTAGTTCTTTGGCGCGTGCATTAATAGCTTGGGTTAAAGTCTTTAATGCTGGCAATAAATTAGTCCGTGCTTCAAGACAGCAGCTCAAATTTAGCGCTGCTGGAATTACGTCGTTGCTGCTTTGTCCCATGTTGATTTGATCATTCGGATGCACTGACAAATTAGCTTGTTGTTTAATCAGATGCGAGATAACCTCATTACAGTTCATGTTACTGCTAGTACCAGATCCAGTTTGAAAAACGTCTATTGGAAAATGTTGATCATATTCGCCGCTAGCTATCGCGTTAGCAGCAGTGCTAATCGCATTGGCCGCTGTTGCATCGAGTAATTTTAATTCTAAATTAGTTTGTGCCGCAGCATTTTTAATTAAACTTAACGCCCGTATAAAAGCTCTGGGCATGGTCAAATTGCTGAATTTAAAGTTATTTAGTGCACGCTGTGTTTGTGCACCGTATAACGCACTATTTGGCACTTCTAATTCACCCATGCTATCTTTTTCAATTCTATTGCCAGGAGTAACTGTCATGTTTAAATACCTTTATGTTGCTAGATGACGTAATACATACTGTAATATTCCACCATGTTGATAATATTCAAATTCTTTGGGGGTATAAATACAAACTATTGTCTCGAAAGTTATATTTATATTATCAGAATTAATAGCTGTTACGGTAATAGTTTTTTGTTGTGCCGTAAGTTTAGATGCAGCAATACTATATTGCTCTTTGCCAGTTAATTTTAAGCTAGCTGCAGTAGTACCTGGTTTGAATTGTAACGGTAGTATCCCCATGCCGATTAAATTTGAACGATGGATGCGTTCAAAACTTTCAGCAATAACTGCCTCTACGCCTAGTAATTTAGGTCCTTTAGCCGCCCAGTCGCGGGAAGAACCAGAACCGTACTCTTTACCAGCTAGCACTATTAATTTACAATTGGCTTGTTTGTAAGCCATAGCTGCATCATAAATTGCCATCTCAGTTGCAGTTGGTAAAAATATAGTTTTATCACCCACAGAACCAGGAACTAATAAATTTTTCAGGCGTATATTAGCAAAAGTTGCTCGCATCATTACTTCATGATTACCACGTCTCGAGCCATAAGAATTAAAATCATTTTTATCTATACCGTGGGCGATTAAATACTTACCGGCGCTGGAATTAATGCCGATACTACCTGCGGGTGAAATATGATCTGTAGTTACTGAATCACCAAGCATTACTAATACACGTGCGTTAATAATATCTTGTATAGTTTTAGGTTGATTGGTAATACCAGTAAAATATGGGGGTTTTTTTACATAGGTAGAATCTGCTTCCCATGGATAAAGATCGCTTTTATGCACGTTTAAGGCTAACCATTGGGCATTACCAGTAAATACGGCTTTATATTTTTCGGTAAACATGCTGACACGTAGACTAGAACTTACTACTTGTTGGATTTCAGCTTTAGTTGGCCATAAATCACGCATAAATACTGCTTTGCCATCTTTACTAGTTGCTACTGGTTCAGTTGCAAAATCGATATCCATAGTCCCAGCTAGTGCATACATAACAACTAATGGCGGTGAAGCTAAATAAGCGTTTTGTACATCGGGGTGAATACGTCCTTCAAAATTGCGATTACCTGATAAAACAGCAGACACAGATAATTTGCCAGCATCAATCGCTTGGCTTATTTCGCTACGTAATGGTCCAGAGTTACCAATACAAGTGGTACAACCGTAGCCCACTAAGTAAAAGCCTAAGTATTCTAGATATTTACTTAAATCCGCCTGGGCTAAATAATCAGTTACTACTTTAGAGCCAGGGGCGAGACTAGTTTTGACCCATGGTTTAGAGCTTATGCCGAGAGCGTGAGCTTTTTTGGCTATTAGGCCTGCGGCAACCATTACATCAGGATTAGAAGTATTGGTGCAGCTAGTTATCGCTGCAATTACTACGGCGCTGTTATTGAGAGTAAGTTGTTGCTGATCTAATTCAAATGCTACGTTTTGTGTTAGATCTTTATTTTGTTGTTGCATATTTTGCCGAAAAGCTTGCTTAGCATTGCTGATCATTATGCGATCTTGCGGTCGTTTGGGGCCAGCGATACAAGGCTCGACGGTGCTTAGATCTAAGCTTAAGGTATCAGTATATTCTGCTGTGCGACAACCAGTGGTGCGAAATAATTCCAAGGCTTTAGCGTATTCGGCTACTAGATTTATAGTATGCGCATCACGCCCGGAAATAGCTAAATAATCTAAAGTAATTTGATCAATTGGGAATATACCGCAAGTAGCCCCGTATTCTGGAGCCATATTGGCTATAGTTGCGCGGTCAGCTAACGGTAAGTGATCTAGGCCATCGCCGTAAAATTCAACAAATTTTCCAACCACTCCCTTGTTACGCAACATTTCTGTTACAGTTAAGACTAGATCTGTTGCGGTAGTTGTTTCCGGCAATTTGCCGCTCAATTTAAAACCAATAACTTGTGGAATAAACATGGTGATCGCTTGACCGAGCATGGCTGCTTCAGCTTCTATACCGCCGACGCCCCAACCTAAGACACCAAGGCCGTTAATCATCGTAGTGTGTGAGTCCGTGCCTACTAAAGTATCTGGAAAAGCCATGGTGACGTTAGCTTGTTGTTTGGTAAACACTACTTTTGCTAGGTATTCTAAGTTTACTTGGTGTACGATGCCAGTGCC
>JACCDN010036053.1_pt1 | contig 13435 bp, 14 predicted proteins | sample 7441691 | NCBI WGS metagenome assembly JACCDN01 (sample SAMN15323439, study PRJNA562643) | freshwater metagenome | isolation source: river surface water | place: USA:Blue River Watershed | collected 2017-08-16 | reverse complement strand
AATGCATGGAATGGATAATAGATCCATTCCATGCATTCGTGTTTTAACCGCAATAGCTACAAAACTTATACAAAAAGCTGTATGAGCTAAAATAATTGATACTAACCCCAAAGTAAAATTAATCATTAAAAAAAATAATAATAAAGAAACACCTACCAATAATTCTGGAGCTGCAATCGGAATCATAACCAAAATGGATAAAAAAGGAACCTTATATTTATGTAGAGCTACCCCAGCTAACGTTCCTAAAATTACTGATACTACACTAGAAATCACAGCAATTATTAATGAATTTAATGCTGCAATCATTAACTGTTTATCTGTAAATAAAACCTTATACCATTTTAAAGTAAAACCTACCCAACCTACATTTACACGTGATTCATTAAATGAATATAAGATTAAAGTCGCTATCGGTATATATAGGAATAAATAACCCAAAGCACCTGACAATAATAGTGATTTTGAAGGTCTACTCTCGAGCATATTTAAGCCCCCCTAGACGACTTACTAAAATAGCAACCATTAATGTTACACCTAAAACCCCTAAAGTCATAATTATTGAAGTTACACTGCCTAATGGCCAATTCATAGTTTGTAAAAATTGCTGTTTAATTAAATTACCAATCATAAATGAACAATTATTTCCTACTAACTCAGGTACTACAAACATACCAATACAGGGGATAAAGACTAATGCGCTACCAGCTAAAATCCCTGGCAAACTTAAAGGAACAGTAATCTTCCAAAATGATTCAAACTTACTAGCGCCTAAATCTCGGCTCGCCTCGATTAATGTATCATCATGTTTTTCTAAATTTGCATAAAGAGGTAATACCATAAAAGGTAAATTAATATATACTAAACATATAACCACAGCAGCTGAAGTATAAAGTAAATTTACAGGAGCAAAACCTAATAAAACTAATACATAATTTACTATGTAACTAATCGCTGATTGTGGTCCTAAAATAATCATCCATGCATAAACACGAATTAAAAAACAACTCCAAAATGGAATAATGATTAATAAAAGTAATAAATCTCTATATTTTTTAGGACTTTTAGCAATCAACATAGCTATAGGATAACCAATAAATAAACATATAATTGTAGATAGTATTGAAAAGCAAAAAGAACGAAATAATAATTCCCAAATAAATTTATTAAAAACGACAAATTTAAAACTCTCTAAATTCATATTTAGATGTGATTTATTATTAATCTTTGTAATTAAGGGTGCAATACCACCATATGCCCCTGGCTCTCTAAATGAAACTATCACCATTATAATCGTTGGAACTAAAAATAAAAATGTAAGATAAATAATAGGTGGAATTGATAATAAATTTTTCTCTGATATTTGGCTTAATTTCTTCATAAGAACACCTTTTTTATTTAGATAAAAAATTACCAGAACTTGGTTCAAATGAAATCACTATCTCCTCATCTTCATCAAAAAATGCTGTTGGCTTTGCTCGTGTATTTGATAACATAACCTGTAATTTAACGCCATTTTCTAAAAGTAATATGTACAAAGTAACATCTCCATAATAGTAATATCCTTTGACAGTTGCCTTTGCCGTATATAATTCTTCATCTTCAGGTTCATTCCTATTTGCTTTGATTTTTTCAGGGCGTAATGAAAACCATCCCTTATCCCCAACCTTAAAATCTTCCGTATTTTCCTGCTCCAAATCAAATTCTAAAATATCAGATACTTTTAATTTTATTGCCTGCTTATTAACTTCTATAATTTCAGCAGATAATAAATTACATTTACCTAAAAAATCAGCTACAAAATAAGTTTCTGGTTTAGAATATATAGTTTGAGGTTTATCTAGTTGTTCTATCTTACCTTTATTCATAACCCCAATTCTACTAGATAATGCTAAAGCTTCACTTTGATCATGAGTAACATAAATAAATGTAACTCCAGTTTCTTCTTGTAATTTAACAAGCTCAATATGCATATGCTCTCTTAATCTTGCATCTAGGGCTGACAAAGGCTCATCTAAAAGTAATAGCTTTGGTCTATCTACTAAGGATCTAGCAATAGCCACACGCTGCTTTTGTCCTCCCGATAAATCATGAGGATATCTATTAGCAAAATTTATCAACTGAACGTCTACTAAAATTTTTTCCACTAAAATTTTTATTTGTTCTTTTGGAACATCGCCCATTTTTGCCATCTTAAGTGCAAAAGCAACATTCTCAGCAACTGTTAAATGTGGAAATAAAGCGTAACTTTGAAAGATAGTATGAAGGGGGCGCTCCTCAGGAGGTAAATTAGTAATATCTATACCTTCAAGCAAAATACGCCCACTATCTGGTTTTGAAAAACCAGCTATCATTCTTAATAAAGTTGTTTTTCCACAACCAGATGGTCCCAACAAAGTAAAAAACTCACCATGTTTTATATCTAAACTAATATCAGTAACCACAACCTGATCATTAAATAGTTTTGAAACATTTTGGATTTATAAAATAGCCATAAGTAGCCACTTTCATAAAATAAGAACCTAAATAGGTGCGTATTTTAACAAAAATTATTATGAGAAAATAAAATATTTTTGATTTTTTCTTTAAATTTTACAAAAATAATAATTGAATTAAGATGAACAAACTCTCCATATTAATTTACTGCCTAACTGTATATCATTTTTCTTTGAACTTATTACGTAATTATTAATATATCTTTGCAACCCATCATATTCTTTTTGGCCAAAAAGTTGTTTATTGGCTGTTAATAATCGAGAATCAAATTGAGTAGTAAATTGTTCAACAATATCTAAAATCTTTTCAACAGTTTTACTCGGATCAATTTGAAAATGTAGTTTAGCTGAAATTAATAACGTTGAATAAAGCCTATTATTCTGCAATTTTTCTCCATCTTCATTACTAATTACAAATAACTCAATTCCATCTTCTAAATAAAAAATCTTTCCATCATTAACTGTTAAACCATTACTAATAAAAAACTTGGAAAGTGTTTTAAAATCAATACTATCTTTAATTAATAAATACATTTCCAGTTCTAACTCAATATTTGCTAGATATTTAATTTTATTTTGAATATTATTGATTACTGTTTTATAATCAGAATGGCGGATATGCCCATCATTATTTAATACAAATTTATATAAATCATTATATATATTTGCAATTTGAGCTTGATTAATTATTCCATCAGAGTCTACTAATTGAATAACAAATTTTAAAGCATTAGCAATAATTTTTTCACCTTTTACTAATAACTTCCATGAATTATCTCTATCTAAAACATAAATTAAGAATGGTTTACTTGTAAATTGCTCTATATTAGGTAAAGCCTTAAATTTTTTTGATTCTTCAAAAACTATATCAATTATCAAATCTAATTCATTATCTACATAACTTGAAAATGGAAAATATATTTTATCTACTTTAACAAAAAAAGCTTCAACACTATCTTCTGGTATATATATTTCACTCTGCACTAAATCAGCATTTGCGTCTCCTAAAACAGGATCATCAAATAAAACTGTCTGAACAGGTGCAGATTGATTAAAACCATCTAAAACTATAGCTTTATTTTCTTTAATAATATCATCAGTCTGCTGATTGAAATTATCTTCAACTATCCGCTTAAATTTTGTATCTTGATACAAATAATAAGCAATTACAATTAAAATAGAAAATATTACTATTGCAATAACCGCCAATTGAGTTGAGTTCATTATTTTAAATCCTCCACAATATCTCGAATATATTGAAATAGCCTACGATAATTACGCTTTTTCTGAGCTTCAACCTCATGCTTCACTTTTTTTATTAAATTACATAACTCTACTTTATCACAAATTGGATAATCATTTATAAATTGATTAATTGCATCATCATCTTCTAATAATCGTTTTCTCCATTTTTCACTTAAATGAAATAATTTAATATTTTCTACTGATTCACCCTTAATCTTATTTAAAGTTTCCTTTATTGATTCAGTATCTATATTACGCATTAATTTACCAATGTATTGATATTGACGCCGTAATGCACCATTAGAATTTATTTGCTGCGCTAATTTAATTGCATCTAAAAGAATTTGCGGTAACTCAAATTTAGCTAATTGATCCTTTTTTAATTCAACTAACTTAACCCCTAAATCTTGTAAATCTTGCATTTTTTGTTTTATTTTAGTTTTACTAAGAGGTAACTCTTCAAGTTCATCATTTAACATAAATAAACCTTAATACAAAAAATACTCCAATTAATAAAATAATTATTTACTTCCTAAAGAGTTTAGCCAATTTGCTATATCTATTATTTGTAAATCACATAAAGTATGCTCCATAAAATATTCATGCCAAGTAATGTTGCATCCACTCTTATGTAAATATTCATAAGCATTTAATCCTGCTTTATAAGGAATAACTGCATCATTAATACCATGGCAAGCAAAAATAGAAATACTTTTATTCAAATTACTAAGTAATTTAAAATCTGGCAAATAACATGATAAAGCTAATATTCCACCTAATTTATATTGATTACTAAGGCCTGCATAATAACTAATTACTCCACCTTGGGAAAAACCAGCTAAAATTATTTTATTAGGAGAAATTCCTCCTTTAATTTGTTTTTCTATTATTTTATATATTTGCGCTACTGATTCTTTAATACCATCTTCATCTATTTTGTGATTATATATATCTAAATTGTAAATATTATACCACGCACGCATAACATAACCATTATTAAAAGCTATTGGGCGCAATTTTGCGTTAGGAAAAATAAACTTTACACTAAAATTTAACTTTAGTTGAGAAATTATTGGCAAAAAATCTTCATAATCTGCACCTAAACCATGTAACCATATGATTACAAATTCTGGCGCTACATCAGCTTTATTGGCTCTTTCTATATACTCCAAATCATCAGTCATTGCAATACTCTTACAAAATATGCCCAGATTATCTCATGAATTTAATAATTATTAGTAATTTTATTTATATTTTACTAATCACTTTATTTAATTAATCTTTAATCCTTATTATATCAGCACCAACATTATTTAATTTTTCTTCCATTCTTTCATAGCCTCTGTCTAAATGATAAACTCTATCAATAATTGTCTCTTTGCGTGCTACAAGAGCTGCTAAAACTAAAGATGCTGAAGCCCTTAAATCTGTAGCCATAACTGTAGTTCCTGTTAAATGATCTACTCCATTTACAATAGCTATATTATTAGGTTCAAGAATACCATCAACTACAATTTTTGCCCCCATTCTGCATAATTCTGGAACATGCATATACCTATTATCAAAAATTGTTTCTTCAAAACGACTTTTACCATCAGCAATAGAATTTAATGCCATAAATTGTGCCTGCATATCTGTTGGAAAATCAGGGTATGGTAGCGTTTTTATATTAACTGCTTTTGTCCTCTTATCCATGCTCACTTTTAGCCAATCCTCTCCTATAGACACTTTTGCCCCTGCCTCTTTTAATTTTTCAATAATTGCCCCCATCGTATCTGGACGTGCATGAGTTAGGGCTAACTCCCCTTGAGTAATTGCAGCTGCCACTGCATAAGTTCCTGCCTCAATTCTATCAGCAATAATAGAATGTTTTGCACCGGTTAAATTATCGACTCCATAAATAGTTAATACTGTAGTTCCAATACCTTCAATTTGCGCACCCATTTTCACCAAACAATTTGCAAGATCTGTTACTTCTGGTTCTTGTGCACAATTCTCAAGAATTGTCGTACCTTTTGCTAAGGTTGCTGCCATTAATAAATTTTCAGTTCCAGTGACAGTCACTAAATCCATGACAATATGGGCCCCTTTTAATCTATCAGAGTGAGCTTTTATATATCCATGTTCAATTTTAATATCAGCACCCATAAGCTGTAACCCTTTTATATGCTGATCTACAGGTCTTGCCCCAATTGCACAGCCCCCTGGTAAACTTACTTTGGCTTCACCAAAGCGACTAAGTAACGGGCCTAATACTAAAATAGATGCTCTCATAGTTTTTACTAAATCATAATCTGCTATAAATTTATCTAAACCTGTAGTATCAATTGCCATCTTATTATCATTAAACTCTATTTTTGCTCCCATTCTACTTAATAATATATCCAGAGTTTTTATATCTTTTAAATCAGGTACATTATGTAAATTTAATTCCCCTTTATTAGCTAAAAGACCCGCACACATTATAGGAAGAGCCGCATTTTTTGCTCCTGAAATTGAAACTTCACCTTTTAATCTTAAGGATTGTTTAATTCTTAATTTATCCATTATTTATTTCTCCTTATTTGTTAATTTTTCCCATTCAGTTACTGAGTATAACTTTAAAGATAAGGCGTGCACTTCTTCTTTCATTTTATCCCCTAATGCTTGATATATTAGCCTATGCCTTTCAAGCCTTGATTTATTATTAAATTGCTTACTAACAACTACCGCATCAAAATGCCTGCCATCTCCTGAAACATCTAAATAATAACAATCAATATAATTTTTAATTGTTTGATAAATCATATCTTCTAACATCACAAATTAAATCCTATAAAAAATAAATTAATGCTTTATCCTAATCCCTGCTTTTATTAACCAATATCCAATTAAATTTATAAAAATAGAAAAAAATAATACTGATAGTGTTGCGTACTCTATATTGCTATTAGCATGTGCTATAAATCCATATCGAAAACCATCTACTATATATAGAAATGGATCTAACATCGCAGTAAATCGCCAAACTCCTGTAAAATTATAAGAATTAAAAAAAATCCCTGCTAAATAAATTAATGGTACAATAACAAACGATTGAAACCCTGATAATTGGTCAAATTTATCAGAAACAATTCCAGCAATTAAACCTAAACCGGCAGTAATTGAGGCACCCATAATCATAAAATAAAATATCGCCCACCACATTTTTGGCATATTAATACCAAACCAAACAATACCCATAAAAACAGCAATGCCTACAATAATCCCTCGAATAATACTAGAAATTAAATAAGCAAAGTATATTGCAAATGGTGAAATTGGTGCCATTAAGATATAAATTATGTTCCCCGTATATTTAGATTGAATAAGGCTTGAACTACCATTAGCAAATGAATTTAATAAAACTTGCATCATCACTAAACCAGGAATCAAAAAAGTAGAATAACTTACTCCCGTAATTCCTGTTGATATTTTAGATAGCTGCTCACCAAAAATCAGCTGATATAATATTGCTGAAGTTACAGGACCTAAAATAGTTTGAACCCATATAGATAAAAACCTATAAACTTCTTTATTAATTAACTGAATAAGCGACTGCATTAATCACTTCCTTAAATTTAAGTTCTATGCAAATAATTTATAAAAATATCTTCTAAATTTGGCCGGTTTATATTAATATTTTCTAAAAAAATTCCATCATTTTTTAATATTTCCAAAATTGAGAATAACTGGTTATGATTATCTAATTTTAAAGTAAAAATATTACCCTCTCTATTAAGTAATAAGGGATTTAATTTATCACTAAATTTTCCATAAAGAGTCTCTAATTGCAAGGTACTACCTAACTCACCAGCTTTTTTTATCAACTCATCTTTTGCACTTGTTGCAATAATATTTCCTTTATCTATCATTATAATATTATTGCAAAGTTTTTCCACTTCTTCTAAATAATGAGTAGTTAATAAAATAGTATGACCATTTTTATGTAATTCTAGAATAAACTCCCACAAATTTTTTCTAATTTCAACATCAACTCCTGCAGTTGGCTCATCTAAAATTATTAATGATGGCTTATGCACCAAAGCTTGTGCCATCATTAGACGCCGTTTCATGCCACCTGATAAACTACGCGTTGTACTATTTATCTTATCTTCTAAATACATTCTCTGAATAATTTCATCAAGCCAAGCATTATTATTCTTTACCCCATATAAGCCTGATTGAAATTTTAAAGTTTGATAAACCGTTAAAAAAGGATCAAATGCTAGCTCTTGAGGAACAACACCAAGATTTTTTTTCGCTTTAATTACTTGTGATAGGACATCATATCCCATAACCTTGATCTTACCAGTAAAATTATTTATGCCACTAATTGACGAAATTAAGGTTGTTTTCCCTGCACCATTCACTCCTAATAACCCAACAAAATCGCCTTCGTCAATTTTTATGTTTATATTATTTAACGCTGTAACTTGCCCATATTTTTTGGAAACATTAATAACTTCTAAAGCAATCATGACTTTTCTGTATTATAAATTATTGGGAAACAATACTAAAGTTTCATCAGGTTTGATTAAATTCAACTCAAAACGTGCTTTAGCTTCTAAATCATCAGGTTTACCTTTTAAACTTTCAATCTTGCTAAATACATGTTTATTTCTTTTTTCTAATTCAATATTTATCTGTTCTTGGCGATATATTTGTTGCTGTATTTTTTTATTATCCATATTGCCCCCCCGCCCAAAATAAATTTGATATTGGAATAACAAAAATAATACCATTAGAAAGAATAATAAAATTTTTTGCATATTAATTTTCTTATTTAAGATATAATGGACATTTAGAAAAATTTTTTATATTAACAACTTGTATAGATAAAAAATAAGTTTAACCTGACTATTAATTACTCTGCAATGCAAATGGATTTTCAATTACGATTAGCATTTTCATAAAATACTAGTAGCTATTATATCACAATTAATTCGCAGTTTTTTAATTGCTAAAAATGTTTAACTTTTAAATTTAAATAATCTTTAAAATTATATTTTATGCAAAAATATTTATTGCCAATATCAGTTATCATTCTACCAATTATTGCATGGTTAATTTACTTTTATTTAAAATTATATACATATCTAAATTTTAATAACCAAAAATCTAGTACTATATTTTTTGTTTTAATTATATCTCCAATTTTTGAAGAAATTATTTTTCGCGGTATATTATTAGATTTATTGGCAAAAATTTTAAATAATAATATCTTAATATATTTTATAATAAATATTATATTTACTTATTTTCATTATTATAATAATAATAAATTATTTTACTTATTTTTAATTTTTTTATGTGGTACAATATTTACTGTTATTAAAATTAAATATAATAAAATAATTTACCCAATATTTTTACATATTTACTACAATGCGTTTTTCATATATTTAAATTAAAAATAATTTTCTTCTATTTTAATATAAGATTAATTAAAAATTTATTAGGAAATAATATGTTAAAACTTAGTAAAAATGTCATATTTATTTTTTCATTATTATTTGCTAATTCTACTTTTGCTATAAACCGTCTAATAATAAAATTTAAACCTACTGCTATACAACTTGAATTATTACTTAATGGAAAAATTAATAATCAAATTATAAACACACAATTAATGCTACCTTTAAGCAAAGCTCAATTAAATTCAATTTCTACTTCTATTAATATGAATGTTCGCGATATAGGCGCAATTGCAACAGGCGCACATATTCTACGTTTGCCCTATCATATTAATCATAAAAAATTAGAAGAGTTAATAAATATAATGCAAAAAAACCCAGATATAGCCTATATTGAAGAAGATGTAATTTTAAAACCTCTAGCCCCCGCATTAAATCCTGTTCAATGGGACATGCAACTAGATTTTAAAAATTCAGATTATCCATTATGGACTGGAGATAATTTTATAGGTGCTTGGTCGCTAGTTTCATCTCCTGGAAACTCAATTATAGCTGCTGTAGTAGATACAGGTTATACTCCCCATACAAATATTATTTCTAATCTGCAACAATCATCAAATTCTACCAAAACTTATGGTTATTCTTTTATTTCTGATTGTAGAACAGCTGGTACATGCCCCTCATCTATTCATGATGATGATGCTATTATTGATCCATTTCCTGATGCTCTAGATTTAGGCGACTCACTAACTCAAGAAGAAATTGATGCAAGCAATGGATTTTTTACATATTGCGATGAAGACCCTATTAGCTCTTGGCATGGTACCCATGTAACTGGCACAATAGTAGCTCAAGGGTATAATGAGCATAACCAAACCGGTATTTTAGGTGGCGCATATGATGCTAGTGTTTTACCTGTTCGCGTGTTAGGCAAATGTGGTGGACGAAGCTCTGATGTAATTAATGGTATGCTATGGGCAGCAAATTTACATCCTTCTATAAAAAATAATAATCCTGCATTAATAATTAATCTAAGTTTAGGCGCCAATGGAAACTGCAGTAAATCAATGCAAGATGCAATTAATCAAATCTCTAATTCATCGTTAATAGTAGTAGCAGCAGGAAACTCTTCTAATAATATAGCAAAGGCTTTTCCAGCAAACTGTAAAAATATCGTTGCCGTTGCTGCCAAAGGGCCAATTAATTTAGCTTATTATAGTAATTATGGTGCTACTAATATTACAGCTTCAGGAGGAGATATGTTATTTAATAATTCATTAGGCGGAATTTTATCCACAATATGGACGACTACAAAATTACAAAATACTTCTAATAGTTATTTTACTTATTATCAAGGAACCTCAATGGCAGCTCCTCATGTAGTAGCTGCTATTGCTGATATTCTTAGCTACTTAAAAAATAATAATCTACAATGGAATAATAACCGAATTATACAAATTCTTCAAAATTCTTCTATATATGATTACAATAATTGTAACTCAGAAGGCTGTGCTGCCAGTGGCACACTTAACGTAGAAAAGGCGCTAAATTATGTTATTAATAATTATAATCAAATCCTAGAACCAAATAATAATACTATAGTTTTCTCATCACATACCCCACAAAGTCAAACTATAAAATTTACCAATAATAATAATTCTCCTATCTCAATTTCTGGAGCAAAAATAACAGAAAGTTCAAATATTTTTATCAAAAAAGATGAATGCTCAAATCAAACTTTACTAACACAAGATTCTTGTCAAATCACTATTAGCATTTCATCATATACTAATACTAAACCTTCATTTTTAAGATTAGTAAATACTAGTGGTACTATTATTAGTACAATTAATATTGATAAAAGTTTAGTTAATGAACCTCCTAGTCCACCACAAAATAAAACAAGCGGCGGTGGTTGTGCCATAAAACAGAATGGAAATGATTTAAGCTTATTATTAATGTTAACAGTTATATTCTTTTATTTTTTTTATAAAAAAATAAAACTTAACCATTTTAAAAAGGAATAAAATGAAAATAAAATCAATATCATATTTTATAATAATCCTATTCGTCATAGCTAGTTGTGGCGGAGGTGGGGGAAGTAGTAGCAATAACTCATCTAATAATTCAGGTAATACTAGTCAACCAGCGACCCCCACCGCTATCCCATCAGTTGGAAAATATATAACAGTTAATATGGCATCAGGATCAAATTCTATTTGCACTTACAATAATGCTCCATGTGTAAGTGTTTCTGTTTGTCAACCAGGAACTACTAATTGTCAGGTAATTAATAATATTATAATTGATAGCGGTTCATTTGGTCTAAGAGTTTTTGGCTCCCTCCTTCATAATAACATATTAAGTAACTTGCCTTATCTTACCTCAGGAAGTAACACAATAGCTGAATGTGTCACTTATGGTGATGGATCTGCCAATTGGGGTCCAATCCAATTTGCAGATGTAAACCTAGGAGGAATTACTGCTTCATCTATCCCTATACAAATAATTAATAGTGGCTATCAAGGTGCATCTCTATGTCCTAATGCTAGTACTTCACCTAGTAATTTAGGGCTTAACGGTATTTTAGGTGTTGGTACCTTAACAACAGATCAAAATTTTGGTGCTTATTATAGTTGCACCAACTCTAGCTGTAATTTAACTATTCCCAGCCAATATGTACAAAACCCTATTACAGCTCTTGGTACCAACTATAATAATGGTATTACGTTTCATTTTGGCAATATACCTAATTCAGGGGCTTATAATGCCGATGGCTATGCTATATTTGGGGTTGGTAACAATGTAGATAACACTCCACCTTCAACTGTTAACGTATTTAAAATTAATACAAGTAATGGCAGTTTGAATGTAAATTCAACCTTCCAAGGACAAAATAATTCATCATTTTTAGATACAGGTAATCAATATTCATTTTTTTCTAACTCAACTTTTTTACCTCTATGCTCAAACTCTCTATTCTTCTGTCCAACAGCCGGGCAGTTTGTATCTGAAACAGCCACAATGTCTGATATTAATGGTTTTAATTCTTCAGGAATCATTAATTTTAGTATAGGTAACGCCATATGGTTATTAAATAGTTCTAATACCGCTTATGCAACTGTGGCATATACAACAAATTCTACAGGAAATATAATTGGTTGGGGGATGCCATTTTTTTATGGTAGAACTGTCTACATGGTATTTGCAGGAAATTCTATTACTGTAAATAATAATACTTATAATTGTGGAACTTATGGTTGTTGGATTTATTAAGGAATAAAAATGAAAAAAATATTATTAATAGCTTTTGTATCAAATAGTTTTGCTATATCTCTAGGTGATACTTTTGATAAAAAATCAATTATAGAAAATTCTAAACATACTCAAAAAGTAAAATTAATAAGCAAAAATAGCAAATCATTAAATTATGAAATAACTTCCGACTCTAGCAAAATGAATATTTTTATAAACAATAGTACTCATAAAATATTTGCTATAACATGGGATAATAAAACTAGTGTTGATTTTAAAGATATTTTAGGCAATTATTATCAAGAATTTCAGGAAGCAAGAAAAAACCCTAAACAATATATACCATTAAGAAGTATCACTATAGATAATGGAAATTTATCATTTAGCCAATACGGTTCAATGATCTCTGGTTTTCATGGTTCAACATATGTTAAAAGTTTAGCTCCTTAATAGTCTTAACAAAAGTAAGTTACATTATCTTGTAACTTACTTGTATTAAAGTTTATCTAAAATCACCATATTTTCTGTATCATGTTTAGATATAAAGGTTACATAACTAGGTAAAATTTGCTCTGGTATATCTTCGCTTGAAGTTAAATAAAGATTATTATAGCCAAATGCATGTAATTTCTTTGCTATTGTAATACCATCAGCTACAATCATAAAACCTGAATCATCACAGTAAAACCCATCTAGTATAATTTTAGTATCTAACGGATATTGTTCTACATCTTTTAAAAAGTCTGCTGGATCATAATAAAAATCTACTTTTAGATGAGAGTAATATTTTGTTATTAAATTATTAATAAATTCACGAGCATCATCTACCCATACCATATCTACTTTTTTAGAATTAGAAATTATTTTTTCTTTAAATATAATAGGGATATTAACAGCCAATGCTTTAGGTAATATCTTTATACTATCTTTAATTGCTACTTCACAAACTTTAGGATTATCATAATAACTAGTCACTAAAATAGCATTTTTTATATTAGATTTTTT
>JACCDN010022120.1_pt1 | contig 13436 bp, 13 predicted proteins | sample 7441691 | NCBI WGS metagenome assembly JACCDN01 (sample SAMN15323439, study PRJNA562643) | freshwater metagenome | isolation source: river surface water | place: USA:Blue River Watershed | collected 2017-08-16 | reverse complement strand
TGCGAACCAAAACGCAGAAAAAATCAAAAAAATTCCAAAAAAATCTAGCAAGAAATTTCTAAAAGTTCTGAACCAGATTTTTTTAGTCTGAATTTTTTAGGAAGTTGGGTTTGCGACAGGCTCATTTGGGGTCTGAAGTCCAATGGTGCGAAAACGTACGCTAAGAGGAATTTCAAAGAGAGAGTTTTTCTCTACCCAAAACTCACCCTAAAACTCGCCGAATCTTTATATTGCACTTGGTTGTGATTATAACTCATGGTAGTACGCGGATCATTATGCCCAGCAGTTTGTTGCACATGTTGTAAATCACATCCAGCCTCAAGCGCCTTAGTGATAAAAGTTGCCCGCGCGCAGTGCGGTCTAGTTCTTTCTAAATTTGCTTTATCAGCATATTTTTGCCATAGTCGCCAGATTGAAGTGGTACTCATCGGCTTAGTAGTATCATTTTGCTTGGGATTATTCGACATCCGCGGAAACACGGGCAAATCATCAGCAATTTTTAACTTGATATTGCCCTCACCGTCTTTGGTATAATAACCCATCGCTTCAAAATAATTCTTTAGATTGGCTTGAATATGAGAATTCACCGCCACCTGATTTCTTTTGTCACCTTTGAGATGCATGTCAAATATCATGTAGCCATTTTCTTCAAAGATATCTTTGCCGCGAAGCGCCTCAATCGTCCCTACCCTTGTTCCCAAATTAAATAATATCGAAAGAATAGCTTTATCTCTTAAGCCCACAAGTTTTGAGGTGTCTGGTTGTTTTAAGATGGCATCAATTTCTGCGTTCACCATGGCACGGCTTTGTACTTTGCGATAATTTTTCTTCATGGCTTTGACGCCATAGACGGGGTTGGCTTTGACGATCTGGCGTTCGATTAAATGTTTGAAGAGTGAAGACAGACCTGAAAGTCGGTTGTTGATGCTGGCGTTTTTTTCGCCGGCAGCTTTCATGGTATCGCGGAATTTGATGATATGAAGTGATGTTATCGATCTTAATTGTTCGATATTCTGGATTTCAAACATCGCGCAGAATTTTTTTACTGTCGCTTTATAAGTTTTTTGGGTGGCCTTTGAGGTAAAATTTTCTAGCCAGATTATTTCTTCAGAAATTTCTTCGATTGTTGTTAGTGAGAAATTTTGAGATGGATTATTGATTTTTTGGATTTCAAGTTCTTTGGTCATAGATCAGAAGAAAAACTGACGGATTTTTTGCTACCACTTGGCTTTTTATCGCTGGCATATCTTTCGACAAAAGAGGCTTTTTTAGTTTCTTCCAGCTCTTTAGAATCATTATCCTTTTCCGCAACTTCCGATCCAATTGAAGCTAATGATGTAACTGAAGATGCTTCAATGCTGCGATTAGCAAGGGTAGTTAAAGCAACAGATAATTGCATTAAATGTGGATCATGTTTTGCAGCTTCAGCAGCTTCTTTTAGCGATTGTTCTGAAAGAAGTTGATAAACACGAAAGTGTTTCATTAGTTCGTTTTTTTGCGCCGCATCGCTTTCAACTTCAGTCATGATTCGGTTCATCATTGGAACCAAACCTTCTTGCTCTATTTGAAGTTCTCCAACTTTTTCAACTCCACTAGCTTCTTTGCCAAAAAGTAAGTGACGGGTAAATGTCATGACCTCTCTTCTTAAAGTTTCATCATCCAAAGAATGTACGGTGATTTCGTCTGCATAGTCGCGTTTGATGTGTTTTAAGGAGAGTTTGTCGCCGTAATATAGGCCAGCGACTATGTTAAGACTAGACCTTATATCATAGTACCTGCTTTTTATTTCTCGATCGGTTTCCGGTCCTAAAGGTTGAATAGATTTGACAACATTTCTAAAATAATCTTTTTCATCCGAGCACTCTTCCATAGCTGATATGAATTGCTGTATTTCAGAAAAAAGACGCTCATTTTGAATATCATAAATAAACCGAAAGAGATTTTTTTTTGTACGATCTTGAAATTTCATATTATCGTCCTCCTCTATTCTGAGATTTCTCTTGGAACAGGAAATTACGAAGACCTTCAATCGTCTCTTTCTCTAAACCTTCTTCAAAAAATTCTTCAACCTTTTCTATCAATTCATCCTTAAATTTCTCATCACTTTTCCCGCTAAGATCTAACCCATTTAATTGCTCTACCAAATCCTCAAGCCTCTCTTCTTCTAAGTCAAAATTTCTCCTGATAAATTCAAATATTGGAGCAAGTATTTGGTCTTTCATACTCTCCATCGCGCCAGAAGAAGCTCTTGATCTGTAGCCTTCTGTTACAGTGTATAAATTTTCTTGCTTGAGGCTTTCTAATTCATCTAACCTTGTCAGAACTTGCGCCGCGTGGGTTCTTGCTTGATTCTCTGTTGTACGATTTTCTTGTAAACTAAGCCAACCTTGAGATGTGTCAGAATTTGTTTGATGATTAATCACCTCTTGGAGAAAGAGATTGGTTATTCTTGTTTTATCATTGGGATCTGTTGCTAATTCCAGGTATGTGTTAAAAACAAGAAACAAATGCTTTGCTGTTTTGTCATAAAATTCATCTCTGTTATTATTTCTGCCATTTGCCGCAGCTATTAAAGAATCTGATATTTCGGGATAGTGGAATAAGTCTTTTAACTTTAGTGCTATGTATTGGAGTGTGTCATTTCCTGAAGAAGTGCAAGCTTGCAGTTTAGAAGTTTGAGTCTGTAAAATTACAATTCTCGATTCTTCTTTTTCAGACAGAGTGGCTTTTCTAGAAAGCCTTTCTAATTCACTACTTTTATCAGATAGCTCGACTTCAGCACTTTCTTTTGCTATGTTAGATAATGTTTTAATTGTAGAGCCTCTTCTGGGACGACTATAATTATTAGTTGAATTTCGTTGTTCTTCTATTTTTTCACATATTTGATCTAACCTTTGAAGTGTTGACCTAACATTTCCTCCTTCAGATCCAGAAGCCTCATAACCAGCGATTACGGGATATGCAGTATTTGGAATGTTGTAGTAATATGTTGATGTTAGGCGAGCCAGATCCTCAAATGTTTCACAGATCAAATGTCTGTTAGATTGTCGGTTGCGCGCAATATTAGCATCAAGAATTGCTTTTATGCCACCGCTCTTTTTCAACAAAACACTTTCTTGCAATGAAATTCCACTAGGTTCTGGCACACCGTCAAATGCTTTTTCTAGAAGCGTTAGCTCAGTCTCTTTATATCTTCTAGCATTATATTTATCTAAAACGCGATTCATTCCTTCATAAAGAGCATCAAGAGGTTTTTTTAATTCTGCACTTTTGGCATCTACTTCTTCGCTAGCAGCGGAAGAGGATTCTAACACTTCCTGTCTTGAATTATTCAAAACTGCTACAGCGCTTATAAAACCAAAGACACTTTCTCTTACACTGCGAATCTCATCTATTTCTGAAACTTTTGTGCCGTTTCCGAATCTTCTTATTCCGTGAACCGAAAGAATCTGGGATGTTGTATGATCTCCGTGTCGACCATCAGCCATCTTACCAGATGGACGACCTTTTATATTTATTTTTAGTAAATCATCTTCACCAACTTCGGCACTTACAACAATTCCAGAACTTGGAACAAGAGCTTCTGCTTTTTCTTCGATACCTTCTTCATTTTGCTCAAATATTGTAGCTTGTTTTCTTTTATCGGCAAAAATCTTTCGTCTATTACTTGTTTTTGTAGTTTGAAGTTCTGTGTTCATCTTTATTGATTAAATTCATAAACTTCCTTTCTGTCACCGACTTTAACAACAACAATAACAAGCGCTTCCGATCTTTTTTCACAAAGAATTCTATAATTTCCCACTCTGAATTTATAAATGCCCTTGAGCTTTCCAGTTAAAGGAATTAGAGCGAGATTTGGATCTGGCAAAAGCTTTGAGTTAATGGCTTTGGTGATAATTTTTTTTACTTCTTGGGACAAAGATTTAAAATCTTTTTCAGCCCTTTTGGTGAAGATGATTTGCCAAGTCATTATAGTCCTAACTCTTTTTGTAGCTCTTCCCAAGTTTTGCCAATTTCTCCAGAAGTTTTGAATTCAGCTAAAGATTGAACAACATCTTTGTAATCTTCCTCTTCTTCCAATCTTTGGGAAAAATAATTTTCTAAAGCTTTTTTTATGTAGTAGCTTTTTGTTCTTTCTTCTTTTTCAGAAAAATTATCTAACATCTTAAATAACTCATCGGAAAGACTTACTGAGATTGTGGTAGACATAATATACTTGTTATAGAGTTGGTAGTTAATAAGATTAACTTAATATAGTAAGATTAATAATCCTATTATTTCTATTACTAGTAAAATGTCAAGTTGATTGAATTTTGACTTTCATAAGTAGTTCATATAAAGCTGGTTATGTTAACTACTTTTAGAAGTAAATAATTTTTTAATTTTAGGGCAGGGTGCCTTTCTAAATTTTAAACTTTCATTGGCTTACCCCCTTGAAAAAAGAGAAATGCTCCCTACATAAAATCTGAAGGTGAAATTTCCAAACAGAAGCAATTACACCACTAAAAATTAACCAAAATTACAAGATGACCTTATTACAATTTTACCCTACCGGCAATGCAGACTGTTGCCAGATTTCCACAAAAAATGATAAAAGAATTCTATTCGATTTTGCTCACATAAAAGAAGCCGAAAATGAAGATGACAAAAGATGCGATTTATCTTCTGTATTAGGATCAGACTTAAAAAAATCTCAAAAAGATTATTTTGATATTGTGGCATTTACCCACCTAGACCGCGATCATTGTTGTGGCGCTGGAGATTTCTTTTATTTTGAACATGCAAGTAAATACCAAAGCGCTGAGAGAATAAAAATCAAAACTTTATGGGTGCCGGCGGCAGCCATTCTAGAAGATAATGATCCTTGCGAAGATGCCAGAATTATCAGACAGGAAGCGCGTTACCGCCTTAAAAAAGGGCAGGGAATAAGGATTTTTTCAAGGCCAGAAATTTTAAAAGAATGGTTGGAATCAGAAGGATTATCACTTTATGAAAGACAACATCTTATAACAGATGCGGGGAGTGTAATACCTGGGCTTTCCTTGATCGAAGATGGCGTTGAATTCTTTGTTCACTCTCCTTTTGCAAAGCACTTAGATGATGGCTCTCTGGTAGAAAGAAATGTTCACTCAATTGTTGTGCAGGCAGTTTTTCAGGAAAACAATCAAACAACAAAACTGATTTTAGGTTCTGATGCGACTGCGGAAGTGTGGCAAGATATAGTCAATATCAGCAAGTATCATGGCAATCAACATCGGTTGGAATGGGATATTTTTGAGTTACCACACCATTGTAGCTACAAATCCCTAGCCCCAGACAAAGGGAAAACTAAAACAGAACCAGTTGAAGAATTGAAATGGTTATTTGAGCAACAAGGGCAAAGAGGTGGTATTATGATATCAACCAGTAACCCTATTCCCTCTGGAGAAACAACTCAACCTCCTCATTTTCAAGCGGCTAATTATTATAGAGATGTAGCAAATAAAATTGGCGGACAATTTATTGTGACGATGGAACATCCAACAGCAACAAACCCGGAACCTACAGTAATTGAAATTGATGAATCAAAAGCGCGGGTTAAAAAACAAGTAAAGTCGGCGGCGTTTGCTATTACATCTCAAATGAGTCCGAGGGCTGGCTAATGACCACATGACAACATTTGATAACGGAATCTCTTGTAAGGCGGAAGAATTTACATCTGAAAAAGCGAAGCAATTAGTAAAATATTTAACAGGGAATTTTAAATCCTATGCTTCTTTGATTGAGTGTAAAAGAAGTAATGAGAGAGACATCGTTGTTACTAAAGTTGAGCTGGAGGTATCGCAGAAAAAAATTAACGATATCCGTCCGCAAGAAATTATCTCAATCCATTTTGATAAGAATGATAAGGTAATGCCTTACGCCTATGCGATACGAGATGATTTTCCTGTAGTACCACATTTGATTCTGGGACCAAAAGATTCTCCCGCAAATTTATGCTTATATAACGAGCCTTATAAAGATATAAAGTACTCTTGGACAGCTCCTCACTTCATCGAAAGAATAAGAAATTGGCTAGAAAAAACAGCTAAAGGAAAATTACATTTAGAGGATCAACCGCTAGAACCTCTATTTTTTGGAGGCAATCAGCATATCGTTTTGCCAGCAACATTCTGTGAGTCATTAACCGAAGAAATCTCAATAAAAAGATTGGCGATAATTGCATCCAGCAAAATATTACATGCAATTGATATTAAAGATTTTCCGATCGAGGAATATAAAAAAAAATATGGCATGTTGCCGCCAGTAGCATTTTGTATAAAATTGCCTCCACAAGAACATGGAATCGTAAGTCATAGCCCACAAAATCTATATGATGTTAGCTGTTTAATGAGTAATGCCGGATATGATCTTATTTTTAAGTTGCGCGAAGCAATAAGAGTATTAGTTGGAAATGATCAAAATTTAATCAACAGTCCTTTTGGTATTATCGGTTTCTTTCCAAAGACGAGAAGTGCTAATGCGGAACCAGAAACAACAGATATTTGGGTATTTTTTACTTCGGACAATTTAGGAAAAGTGGGAGAAGCTATAGGAGTATATGGGAGCTATAGCAATGGTGGGAAAAATATCATTAGTTTGTTGATAAGTAATGATACTACAAAAAACGGACACAATATCGGGATAGAATTATTAAATCCCACCTTTGAACTTTCATCAAACTTAGCAAAAGCGCTAAATGGATTTAAAGAAAATATATTACCAAAAATACTGGCTTTAGGCTTAGGCGCCATTGGTTCTCATATTACGCTAAATTCTATAAAATCTGGATTGGGAAGATGGGTCTTAATTGATAACGATATAATTCTTCCACACAATTTGGCCCGTTATTCCCTTGATGGGTCGTATTTAGGTTCTCCGAAAGTTACAGCTATAGAACATGCTGCTAACGAAACCATTGCCGACAAACCTATAATTGAGGCTTTAAAAGCCGATATAACAGATCTTAGCGGAGATACTCTTAATAAGGTCAAAGCTCACCTTGCTGATTCATCTATTATTTTAGATATGTCCGCATCAATTAGTGTTGCACGACATATTGTGCATGAAATTGACTCTGCCGCCAGAAGAATCTCCATGTTTCTTACTCCATCTGGAAAAGATTTTGTTATTCTGGCAGAAGATAAAGAGCGCACTCATAGGCTAGATCTACTCGAAATGACTTATTACAAGGCATTAATCTCAAGGCCGGAGCTAAATAATCATCTAATTTCATCAAGAAAAACAAGATATGCTAATTCTTGCAGAGATCTCTCTGCAAGAATACCACAAGACTATGTAGCTCTACATTCAGCCATTGGTAGTAGGAACCTAAGGCAAATTATCGATAAAGAAGATGCTTACATAAAAATATACTGTGCCCATGATGATATGCAGGTTTCATCAATAGTTGTTCCAGTTGAAAAATTTATTTATCTCGAATTAGACGGCTGGAAAATTTACTTCAGTCAAACCGCGGCACGAGACTTATTTAAAAATAGGGAAAATAAATTGCCTAACGAAACTGGCGGCATCCTAGTAGGGTCATTTGATACACTCAATAAACTGCTATACGTAGTAGATTGTACCTCCGCACCGGTTAATAGCCAAGAATATCCCTACGCCTTTATAAGAGGAGATGAGGGATTGCCCGACAGAATTAACGCCATACAATCGACCACGCTAGGTAAACTTACATATGTTGGGGAATGGCACAGCCATCCAGAAGGAGCAAAATGTAATCCAAGTGAAGATGATAAAAAAATACTTCATTGGATCGATAGCTATATGTCTGTCGAAGGATTGCCTTCCGTAATGCTTATTGCAGGGGATAAAAAACAAATATGCTTTTGCGTAAATGGTGAAACCAAAACTTTGGAGATCGATTAAATGTCAGAAAAAAATGTTAAGAGCCAATTTAATGCTTATGAATATATCGGAATCATTGCACCTGGCTCCGTTTTATGTCTTGGAATAATTATGATATGGCCAGAAGCAAAGGAGATATTTTTTAATGAAAGTTTCACCGTTGGCGAGCTAGGTCTGTTTCTTATCATCTCTTATGTTATTGGACATCTTTTACAATCGGTTGGTAATGTAATTGAGAAAGTTCTTTGGCATTTTTTTGGAGGAATGCCCACTAATTGGGTATTGCAGAAAAACCAAAAACTTATCTCTCCACAACAACTAAAAAAGTTAGAAGCTAAAACAAATCAGAATCTCAATGTCATCTCAGAAAAAGATTGGCAACCCTTTGTCAGAGAAATGTATATTGATGTAGAAAAAGCTGGCCGAACTAATCGGATTGATTCTTTTAACAAAAGCTATGGTCTTTTAAGAGGTATTGCATCCGGTTTTCTTGTTCTGGCGGTGGTAATATCTCTTCATTTACCAGAAAATTGGAGGGTATCTCTTTGGATGTTAGGACTCGGTTTTTTCCCAGCAATGCTGCGGATGTTTAGATTCGGAAAATTGTATGGCAGAGAAGTAATTATAGAATACATAAAGCTTTAGTCCTTAGCGACAGTCATTTCCAAACACTTTCCAGCTTACCATATATTTCTTGATGCTTCGCAGGATTATTGTCGATTAAGTTAGTGATATTGGCCAATTTCCATTTGATAGATGGATATTGTGAAATGTCCTTTACGAATAAAGACCAGTCTGGTTTTCCCTGCTTAAAACTTAGAATAAATTTCTTGTCGTTATCGCTGAATAAATTGCTTATTTTTTCTCTGAGCAACTTGGAAATTTTGATAAAATCTTCGTAATCAAATTTCTCTTTTGCCATACCTTCAAACTGGTTTTTGAAGTCAGCTTTCTTGTCATTTATTTTGGAAAATAACATTTCATTCATCGGTCGGTTATGGCTTAGAAGATAGAAGATAAAGGCTTCCTTTATTTTCTCGTTCAAATCACCATTTCCTTCATCAAGAATCTTGCTGACATCAAAGATGTCTCTTGGATGTTGCCGATCAAGAGCGGCACATATTTTGCTGCCATATATCTCGGATTTATCTAGCACATCAATTGAAGCGAATTTTCCGAAATCATCTTGTACCGCATCGACTACCTCAAGCGCCACAACATCAAAAAGTGAACCTCTGATGATGGTGTTTACTTCAACTTTTACGACTGTGCTACCTTTTGAACAAACAAGCTTGGCGTTATCGGTTAAAACAACTTTGATTCTTAGAATTCTTTCTAACTCATCTTTTATAATCGCTAAATTTGCAGATATATCTTTTAAAGCTTCGTCTCTATCAGAAATGGGCAAATATACCAAATCAATATCCACCGAAAGCCTGGGCATTTCCCAAATAAAAAGATTAAGCGCGGTTCCGCCTTTAAGGGCGAAGCATTTTCTCTTTGCGACAATCGGCAATATATCAAGCAATAAGCTGACTTGGTCTTTATACTGTGGCGTTATTTCCATCTTTTAAATCTTTAGAGATTATTATTTTATATTTCGAATCGTAAGCACCATGTTCGACTATTTTTCTAGTTCCACTTCCGAGATCTATCTTTGATAAGTCTAACCTTTTGAACCATTCATGTCCGGCTTTCTCAAACATAAAACAGGCTAATCTTTTAACCTTGATAGAATTGCAATTTTCAAGAAGTTCCTGCATTACTTTTGGCCGTAAACTTACCAAATTTTCTACCAAGTGAAAGGCTTCAGTTAAATCAAATTCATCGGGGCATAAATACAAAACTTCCAATATTGCTCTTTCCGGTGCTGATATTTTCAGCTGATAAAAACCTACATCTAGCTTCATCACTAGATACTTATCAGCTGGCAAGAAATTAGTATTGTAGATTTTAACTCTAAAAAACTCTGATTTTTTGAACCATGCAGGTATGGGAGACTTGTATTCGTTGAATATTTGAGTGACAGTTACTTCTCTTAAATAGTGAGATAAACCCTGCAAATTTAGAGCAGAAAGTCCACCTATGTGAACTGGTAGCTTTAGATGATTTTGTAATGTAAATAGTGCACCAAACTCATCAACTTTGTCACCTCTTCTGATAAAAGCCCCAACCCCAAAAGAATCAAGCCAACCGCTTTTTTTGTAATATTCTGCCAAGGACTTTGAAACACCGTTTTCTTTAAGCCACGAATAAACAGCGACTGTGTTTTTTGGCCATTTCTGTAGTAATATGTTTATTATTGTTTCATTTTGCATAATTAGACTATGCTCTATGCAACATTAATGTCAATTAATAGTTAACAGTACCTAATGAAGTTGATTTTAGGTTGAGGTATTTGTGTGTTACAGCACAGATTTAGTAAGGTTGGGGTGTTAGAGTTGATGGTAGGTAAAGCGGATGACTTGGTGTTCCATCTTGTGAAAGACGCAAGTAAGAAAGCCCTGCATGATGTTGGAGTAAGTTAATCAGATCTTGGCCACGAGAGCGAAGCATTTTTGGTGGTTGTCCGAAGGCTAACACAATTGTTTTAGCTTCATTGGCCATTTTTAGAATCATTTCATCATTCTTTGGGCCAACAGGATCTTTTACTTCCAGAAGTCGATTTTTGTCAGTTGCACGATAGGCATGAACATTAGCAACTAACTGTCCCCCACAACCCCAAGAACGAGCAAAATTACCAGTTCTTCTGAGGGTTGGATCGCTGTAATCAATACAAGCCACACTTGGATTCATTAGTAGCCACATGACTAGTGGCTTTGATTCGTCCCAAATCTCACGAAGTTGATAGCGGTATTTCTGACACTCAGAAAATACAGCAGTGATTTTGGAATCAGTTGGCCATGCTGGACGAGATTTTCCTCCAGCGTCATGTTTCAAATTATCATCTAATTTAGAGGAATTTTTGATCGGTAAATTTTGCGATTTGTTCATGTGGATGTTTAAAAACTCTTAGAAATTAGATCAAAAAATCCTTATTTACTAGCAAATCAGGATTAAAAAATTTGACAGAATTTGACGATTTTAGATCCGAATAATTGAGCCAAAATTGGGCAGCTGTTTCCAAAGTGGAAACAGCTCAAAAGTGGTTAGTTCCATTCTGTAACCTATCACAAATGTCTTGCCAGAAAAATTCTGGATTACTTCCCTGCCCCACAAATGCAAAAATTCCACTCACCTTGTCCGCCACTCGTCCGACGGTTTTTATCTTAGAAACATAAGGCTTCTCAATAGATTGTCTGCCAGCCGTCAGACAGCCAATAAATTTGATTAATTTTACCGTCAGCCACTCGTCGGACTGCCTTCAAGCCTAGAAAAGACTCTCTTCCCCATGAGTTAAAACCAGAACCTGAAAGGTGCGTTGGGTGTGCTATTTTTTCGGCTACGCCGTAGTAAACTTTGAGTTACTTTGCAGATTTTTGCAGTGCGTACTTTGTTTTAGTTTGTGCGTTTGATTTTCTGTTTTGTGAAGTTTCTTTTTAAAGAAACTTAGCTGAAAGGATTTCTGCTTTTTTGTGAAAAAAAAGTTATGTGGTGAATAACTTTTTTCTGATTTTTATGAGGAGATTTTTTTTCTTAATTTTGCAATTTCTGGTTTGCTTTTGACATAAAGATAATTCGTTTCACTAGATGCAAAAAATGATAATCCTTTGATGGATTTAATTTTTTCAAAAAGATCATTTTCTATTTTCTGATAGCCAAATCTTGCAAAATCAGATTCACCAACTCGCATGTTTATTTTGGCAATAAACGCCAAAATATAGTTAGCATAAGCTGGGTGAATTGATCCATTTCCTTTACCTTTTATTTGTTCAACTCGTCCCCTATTTCTGACAATTTCGATTGTAGCGTGAGGGTTATTTTTATTATCCCTCAGTGAATAAATTTCAGAGTTGTTTCTGTCGTAATAACTGGCAACGCAGTGGCTCATTAAAAAGCCTTCTCTCTTGTAAGAATTTTCGCCAAGCAATTTCACAAATTTAAAGCCATCCCCAAAATCAATAAATATCTCAAAATCTGATTCTGCCTCTTGAATGGTTTTGCCTTTTTTTATTTGAGTTTTGAGCCATTTCTCAGAATTAGCTTTCGCTTGCGAATAACTCATTTTCTGCAACCGATTTGGCGCTTCGGTGCTGTTTAAATAATCAATGATGTGCTCCACCTCCTCATTATCTTGATCAAGATTTTCTGCCATCTTGGTAAGATAGTTTTTTAAATTTTTTAAAACCCAATTTCTAACCTCATCGTTCATCGCCTGAGCAAGATAATTACTAACATCAATTTCTGATGTTGTGTTTGAAGATTTTTTTTCATTGGTTTGATTTGATTCTATCATAAGTACCTCGTTATTTAGATTTTTTATTTTCGTTAATCATTCTGACATTGTTCTTGAGCAGAAACCTTGTAACATCTGGGTGAATCATCGGACTTCTACTTAACAGCTCAAAAAGTAAGCTATGCTCATTTGCAGCAAAAAATTGATGTTTCTCTTCTGGCTTAGTTTTGCGATATAGCAGGAAAAATAATCTTTTGTCGTGAAGGCAGTTTCTGACGGTGTAATAAGAAAATGAGATTTCCTTAATCTTGAAAGTTCTGAATATCCCACATATTACACTACTATCATTCTTGTAGTAGAGACAGTCTGAAAGAGACCTAACTAACGCCTCACCCACCACGCCCGTCTCTTGATCTAAAAATTTCAAAAGCTGCTTGCTGCTTTTCTTATTATTAAAATTTCCCCTTAGGGCATAAGAAAAATTATTGCTTAGCAAAAGCTCCTTGAGATCCAAATTTTTATCTTTTGCGATCTGCATGATATATTTTACGACAAACAGATTGTCGCTTGAAATGGCTTCTTTAAAAGGTTCGCAAGTGTCAGACAACCAAAGATCTTTCGGAATAAAGTTTATCAGTTTTAGAAAATTCTGTTTGCTGCTTAAATTTACTACATGGTGTAAATTCTTAATTTTACCAAGGCTTTTTCTTAGAAATTTTAGCTCACCTTTCCTGACAAAATAATTGGTCAAAAAATTAAAATTTTTACGACTGGCAAAAAACCCAATGGCATCAAGATTGTCCTTAAACAAGTAGTCTTGCTTTCCCATCAATAGCTGCTTTCTGTCCAAACTCTCAAATAAAACTTTGGCTAACTCAAAATTCTCAATCTCTAAAACATTTTTGATTAGATTTCTGTCGCTCATAAAAAATTCTCCATTTGTTAATAAGGTTTGAAGCGAAGCGCTGAAAGCGCCGTGCCTCAAACCCTGCCTAGCGGCTAGCGTCAGGAGAAGTGAGCGAAGCGAGCGGATGGACATTTTTCAAAGTCACCGGAAGATCAGTTTTTTATTGGAGCGAAGCGGAGATAAAAAAGTTATCTGGAGGGAAAGGTGGAAGAAAACCGAGGCACGGTTGATTTTTTTCTGGCAAATCTTGGCCAGAAATTTTCTTCGACTAAAAAATAAAGAATCTAAAATTTGTTGCTTAGATTT
>JACCDN010007555.1_pt1 | contig 13440 bp, 10 predicted proteins | sample 7441691 | NCBI WGS metagenome assembly JACCDN01 (sample SAMN15323439, study PRJNA562643) | freshwater metagenome | isolation source: river surface water | place: USA:Blue River Watershed | collected 2017-08-16 | reverse complement strand
GAGGTGGTGGAGTTGGCGTTGTAACAATACCGGTTACAGGATCAAATGGGGCCTGAGTTCCATCCGGATTCAAGGTTCCAACCTCTATCTTCTCTCTGATTGTGTAATAGTAACTCATCGCATATTCATTACGAGATATCTCGTTTCCTGCCGCATCATACCAAACCTGATATGACTGTGCTGAATATCCATCATGCGGAGGAATCAATTGGTTTGTCTGACCTACAGGTAACGTAGGAGCAGCAACATAAATCGTCTCGCCAGCAGGTGTATGTGATACTACTTCGGCTACAAACTCGATGTACTCGCCGTTCTCAAACTGAAGGCCATATATCTGAACTGTTACTTCTAGATCATCATTGTTGTACGTTGCGTGTATTGCAATTGGATAATCAGAAGTATTTGTGAATGCAAAATCCTCAGAACCCCAGTCAACTGCAGCGTCCGTACCTGCTGGAGCGTAAGAAGATGGCCACATGTGTGGATGACGCTCATCAACTTGAAGGTTAGCCTTAACAACTGATTGATATAGCATAGAGCTTAATTGGCAAATTCCTCCACCGTAAGCCTCTTCAAGAGTACCACCCTGAATCGTTCCAGCTAATTCATATCCTGACTCAGCTGTTCTCTGACCAACAAATCCATTGAACGAGAAGGATTCTCCAGGCTGAAGAACTAGTCCATCAATCTTCTCGCAGGTAATTCTAATATTGTGATTACGATTGTTGTTAGCAGTCGTATGCGAAGAAGATGAAGAAATCATACCAAAATTCGAGGTATAAAATTCCGTATCTACAGTAGGAGGGGTTATCTCAGCACTTACTTGGATTACGCCTTCATAAACTGCGCTGTCAAGCATTGCCTTAACATCAACGATAGCAGATTCGACATCAATCACATATCCATTCTTTGATTCTTCTATCACGAATTGCTCGGTTTCGATGTCAAAACCAGTTATTGAAGCATCTGAAGGAGCCAAATTCAACGGGTCTAGTACTTCGTGGATAATGGAACTTACACCATCTGTTGACAGAGTGTATGCTGAATGATACTCCATTGGAGTTGCATTCAAGGCTTGAACAGCGTTGAAGCAATTGATCAATTCTTCGTTTGAAGGATTTTGAGATGTAGGACGGCCATATGCGTATGCTACATCAACAAGTTCTGCCTTGTTGGATTGAAGTGGTAGCGACGTGAAATCCAGTGGATATTCTTCGTCTTCAAGAGCAAGAGAAATATCAACTGTGATAGGAACTTCTGGTTCGATATTCGCAATCGCTTGTAATGCTTCTGCCTTAGTCATTCCGGATACATCAATACCATCGATTACGATTCCATCGAAGAACACTTCGCTAGCAAGCGCGGTCTTTACATCTTCGACCTTCATAGTCTTAACTGTTCCATCTGCCATTGTGACGTCAATCTTTGGAGCGAAAACTCCAGCAAAAAACATCACTACTACGATAGTTGCAACAGCTAATACTGAGCAAACTATCGCAATGATTGTCTTCTTAGTTGGACCCTTATCAGCACTTGATACAGGGGCTTTATCCTTTGAACTTGAAAAAGCCTTTGATGATTTCTTGGCCTTAGCCTTTGAAGTGAAAGTGTAATCAAATTCGCTACTTGAACTATTGGAAGGTGCACTTGTTGTAGCCTTACGAGTTGTGGCTACCGAGCTTACAGGCTTAACTTGCCTTTGTGAATTTGAAGCACTTGATGATCTATTTTTTTTCATTAAATCCCCTCTTGTACACGAAAAATATCTTTTCCTTTAAACTATCTATTAATATACCTATGTGAATTCAAACTTTCAAGCAAAACAAGTTAATAAATTGACAAATTTCATCTGACAAATATTCATTAATTGTGTTTTTCGCACATGTTCATGTCTTTCCTCTTTCTCGGTTGTTAGAGGTTCTTTCTTGATATATAATAATCAAAGCGATTCTGATAATTAGGAGTTATATGGAAACCAAGTTAATTACAATACCTCATATATTTAAGCTCCTTTTTTTGTTGGGCTTAGCTGTCGTTGTTCACCTTGCTTATCTTACTAGCTTTGTGGTTGTTTTTGGTGCCAATTATAACCGAACTATAGACAACAACTATGCCGCTTACATCGCGATTTTTCCGATATTAATGATTTCGACGATTGTACTTGCTGATTTTTTGCAAATGCCTCGTTTTTTTCGAAAAAAGAATATAGATGTTGTATCGCAGACATTGTATTTTTCCTTTATTCAGACATTAATTACGCTTTCAGCTAAGGATCTTACTGAGCAAAGAGCTTTCCCTAGAAGCGTTATTGTAATTAGCTTTATTTTCTTAATAGTTTATGTTTTTGCTTGGGAGATGCTCTGCAGTGTAATTAGCCATAGGCTCTACGACAACGGCGAGCTTGTAATAATTGGAGCTAATCAAGCTACTATGCAAGCGGTATCCGATAAGATTCAGCCTTCTCTTCCTGGACTTGACTTAAACTTAAGTGAACCTATTAAGTACTCAGATAAGAGGCTTGTGAGTGCAGCCATCCGCCGTAACGCAGAGATTTTTATTTGCCCTGACGTTCCTGAGGATGTGAAGTCGGATATTATTTTATCTTGTGCAAAATATAAGGCGGTTGCATATGTTGTTCCTCAGTTCTATGAGATCAGCCTTTACCGTTCGAGACTTATTAGTCTCAACGATTTGATGGTCTTCATGTTAGACAGGATGGGGCTTACCTTCGAGCAAAGAATGTTTAAGCGTTTGTTTGACGTAGTAGTTTCTTTACTCGCGATAATCGTAACAGGTCCATTGATGCTTTTCTGCGCTCTTATCGTTAAAATCACTTCTCCTGGGCCGGCTTTTTTCAAGCAGGAAAGACTGACTCTTAAGAATAAAAAATACAACATCTATAAGCTTCGTACTATGAGCGTAGATGCTGAAGACAAGACTGGTGCCGTTATCTCAGGTAAGAACGATCCTAGAGTAACTACTTTTGGTAAGTTCTTACGCAGATCCAAGATAGACGAGCTTCCACAATTTCTTAATGTTCTCATCGGCGACATGAGTGTGGTAGGTCCCCGTTCGGAAAGGCCTGAATTTGTTGAGAACTTTGAGAAGGAGATTCCTGGATATTCTCAGCGTTTCTCTGTTAAGGCTGGAATTACAGGACTAGCTCAAGTTGCAGGCAACTACGATACAACTGCCCAAGATAAGCTAAGGTACGATCTACTCTATATTAAGAACTATTCTATTCTTCAAGATATTAAGATTATCTTCTCAACAGTAAGATCCATCTTCACCCCAAGGTTATACAATAAGACCTTTGAAGCGAATAGGAAGACTGTACTTTCGGTTCAATCCAGAGAGAATCATGATTCGGAATCATAAGATTTTAGTTTAAGGGATTATTTTTTTGATAGAGTGCTTGGCTTGTTCGCATGCTTGAAAGCATATCGTATGAGACCGAATATGTGAACAAGGTTGATTTTGGAGAAGAATTTCCTTTTCGAGAGCCTCTGAGTAAGATGAAAAATAGAAGCACCGGATACTAATGCAACCTTAAGTCCATGCTCATATACACAAGCACAATAATCCGCATCCTCCGGCGCGTAGAAATATTTCTCGTCAAGAAGGCCGACTTTCTTAATTAATTCCATTCTCATTACCCAGCAGGCGGAGATTGCATAATCGCCAAAGTAAACAGAATTATCTCTCGAGAATTTCAACGAAGGAAGTTTCCCGTTTAGTGGCACATATCCATTAGGAGGCGTTGTTGTAAGATCCTTGCCTGGAAAAAACTCATACTTCTCTCTCGCTAATCCACGAGAATTCGCCGCCTTTGAAGGAAAAGCTTTAAGGAATTTGGTCCTTAAAGAAGGGGCCTTTTTTACGGACATTTGCTCAACACCTCGATCATTGAACATACGAGGAGCAACAATTCCAATAGAAGGATCGCTCTCGAGTGCGGCGAACATCTTTGACATCGCGTCGCTATTAATAATGGTGTCAGAATCTAAAATAATAAGGTACTTAAAGACTCTGCCAGATTTAATTGCTGCTTTGATGCAATCGTTACGAGGCTTCGTAGTACCTTCATTCTTATCGTTGAAAATCGTAGATAGTCTACTCGGAAATCTCTCAGACATGGAATTAAGGACTCGCGCGGTATCATCCGTTGAGCCATTGTCACAAGCATAGATATACGGGTCGACGCAGTCGAGCTTCATTATTGAGAGCAAGCAATTCTCTAAAAAAACTCCACTATTGTATGTCAAGACAACAAAAGCACATGTTTCCTTCTTACTTACCATTTCGAACCTCGTAAGCCTCCTCGTAGGCTTTAATACTATTCTTGCCACACTCTTTCCAACTGAACATCTTGGCGTGTTCACATTGCTTTTCAAGCCTTAAAAGAGCCTGTTCCTCGCATCTCTCTATTGCCTTATCCTCAGCTATCGCCTCATCCAAGGCTTTTGTAATAGTTTTCGTGTTCTTAGGGTCGCAAAGGAACCCAAATCCTGACGCTATCTCTTCTAGAGACGAACCGATTGAAGTGACTACCGGCTTACGACTTGCCATACCCTCAATTACAGGAATTCCAAAGCCTTCATAGAAGGACACATACGCAAAGACGCTTGAAGCTCGCATCAAAGGAATCATATCCTCATCTGCGACGTAGCCGGTAAATACGATCTTGTCCTTTAACCTGCTATCTTTGCTTACTGTCTCGAAAATCTCCTCGTAAAGCCATCCCTTTTTGCCAATTATTACAAGTTTATACTCGTCTCGAATTTGGTCGCTTAATCCAGCATAGCCTTCAATTAGACCTGGGATGTTTTTCCGGGGCTCAAGAGTGCCTACATAAAGAATAAATTTGGAGTCAATTCCATAATTTTGCAATGTGCTATCTGAAGCTGGAGCAGTATCAAAAAACTTCTCCTTAACACCCATGTAAGTTACTGATACATCTTTATTTCTTAATTTGCAATACTTGGCAATATCCGCTTTCGAGTTTTGAGATATTGTTATTACCTTGTCGCATGCCTTCGAAGTCATCTTGATATAAGCTTTGAACATTTCTCTTTTCCAGCCAACATGATATTCAGGTAGGAAAAAGTAGGTCATGTCATGGAAAGTTCCAACTACTGCTGTTTTATGCGAAAACAGCCTTAGAAAATACGGCATCGTAAAATTAGGACAATGCAAAACATCAATCGCCTGTTTTCTTATTCTAAAAGGAAGAACAATTTGCTCCCAAAGCACGCGAATCCATTGTTTACGCAGAATCCTATGGTTTACAGGCACAAATTTGAAGTTGTCTTTGTAAACTCCAAACCCGTCAAGATCATCATCTTGAGCGAAAAGAATATACTCGTTCTCATTATCTGACTCTTGAAGACCCTTAAGTAAACCAAGCATGTATCGTCCGATACCAGTCTTATTCTTCGGCGTGGCTGTCAAATCGATAGCAACTCGCATCAAAAATACCTCTCTACTATCATTCTAAACGGAATCAAAGAAGATCGACTCTGCCCTTTTCCTTAAGTAGCTCAACCATTTGCTTAACATCTTGGACCTTGTCCTTAGCACAAACAAGAATAGCATCCTTAGTTTGAACAACGACTGTATCCTCAAGTCCAATAGCTGTAGTTAGCTTATCGCCAGACTCATCGAAGAATACGCATCTCTCACAATCAATAATCTCACTTTGTCCAACACGTACATTGCCATTCTCATCCTTGTTAAATACCGAATCCAATGCATCCCAAGAACCCACATCGTTCCAACCAAACTCAGCTGGAATACAATAAACCTCGGAAGCTTTCTCCATGATTCCATAATCAACAGAAACCTTCTCAAGTCCAGGATAAACAGCAGCAATCGCTTCCTGTTCCTCCGGCGTACGTAGCTTGTCAAATATAGCCTCCATGCTGGCATACATCTCAGGAAGAAGCTGTTTATATTGCTCGATAATAACTGAAGCCTTCCAAATAAACATTCCTGAATTCCAAAGATATTTCTTCGAATTAATGTACTCTTTAGCTATTGATTCTTCTGGCTTCTCGACAAATCTTCTTAGGTAAAATACCTCAGATCCAGGCTCAACAGGATTTGTTGAGAAACGAATATAACCATACCCAGTAGAAGGAAATGTAGGCCAAATGCCCACTGTGACCATCTTATTCGTCTCTTCAGCCGTCTTAAATGCTAGCTCTAAAACACGCTCATACTCGCGAATATCGGCAATGTGGTGGTCTGCTGGGAATACCGCCATCAGAGCATCTCCGTAGAGTCTCTTAATGGTCATGGCTGCATAAATGATGCAAGGAGCCGTGTTCCTTTGTACTGGCTCGATTAGAATGTGACTTCTATCTACCTCATCGAAAAGAAGCTTGTCCATTAATTGTGCTTGCTTCTCATTAGTTACAATAAACGTATCTTTTCTATCTACAACATGATCATAATGCTTGATCGTCTCGTTAATCATTACGTCATTTCCTGTTAGCTTAACTAATTGCTTTGGTGTCGTCATTCTAGAAACAGGCCAAAAACGTGTTCCGCCACCGCCTGCCATAATTATTGCTGTTCTTTGCATATTTCCCTCACGAAAGTATATTTTTTATCTTCTAAAATTTGTAATTAGTGATATTATACTCTAATTAAATGTTTTAAAGGATAACTAATCAAATGAATTACAAGTTTCTATTGGCATCTGATATGGATTACACGTTTCTTCTCCCAAGCGGAGAGGTATCAAAAGCAAATAGAGAGGCATTATTAGAATTACGCGATAACGGTATAGCCTTCACATTTGCTACAGGAAGAACACATTTTTTGGTAAGCAAATATGTCTTCGATTTGGGAATTGAGGTTCCTGTCATTTGCAGTAATGGTGGCGAGATTTTCGACTATAAGAAACGTAAGAGTGTATTCTCCGCCGATTTTAGCGACAAGAAAAGTAGAGAATTGCTTAAGTTGTTTTTTGAGAATAATATAGATTTTACGGCTTACAACAGCGACGCAGTATACTTCTCACCTAGAAGTAGCCGATTGGATTTCTTTTTGAAATATAATGAAGGTCTTTCTGAAGATGAGAAGGCTGTATTAAGAAATTTTGATGCGGATATACTTAAATCCGAAGAATTGCCGGGATTTAATAAGTTCCTAATGATTGAAAGTCCTGACGATTTTTCTTCGCAAATATACAATGATAGTGAACTTGAGGTTGTATCATCGGCTAAGGGATTTGATGATGTAATGGTTAAGGGATCTACGAAGGGTAATGCCTTGCACGCACTTGCTAAGCATATGGGAATACCTGATTCGCATGTTTTCGCTATAGGCGATAACGACAACGATTATTCGATGTTTGATAAGCCTTTTAACGGGATTGCGATGGGCAATGCTACTCCAATTCTTTTTGACGTAGCTAAGTATGTTACTTCGTCATGCGAGGAGGACGGCTTCGCTAAGGCTTGCCACGACTTCATTATTCCTTTAGCAAGAAGTATGTCTTGAGTCTTGAGACTTGAGACTTGATTGCATGTCTTGATTGTAGTTTTTGATGTTAGGTTATTTTCTTCTAATAACCTTATCCATCAATCTCTCGTATCCTTTGATTAATTCAGGCCACGAGTAGTCTCTAGCAACATATTCGATACCATTCTGCCCCATAAGCTTGTTCTCCAAGTCGTGGGAGACTAGATAATTTATGCATGCTTCGAACTCAAGATATCCAAAATAATAAAGACCAGCATTACTTCTTACACAGTGACCAGCCAAAACATCGCAATCTCCACTTACAAGGACTGGCTTCCCAAGCGCCATAGCTTCAAGAACTACAATAGAAAGACTCTCGAACTTTGAAGGTAGTACTAAGAATCTAGATGCAGCAATACCTGAATACTTGTCCTCTTCGCTTACAAACCCTAGAGAGACAATGTCATCACGCTTAGGAACTTCTATTATTTCTTTACCCATAAGAACTAACTTTAAGGTGCTTTGGGGGTTTCTTCTCTTGTACTCAGCAAAATACTTGAACAACTCTGGGCAACATTTATTCTCATCAATTCTTCCAACATAAACCATGAAATTATCCAAGTTATACTTACTCTTGAATCCTTCAGCATCAATTCCAGAAGGCAGTTCTACACCAACTCCACCCTTACCGTCGTTATCAGGCTTGCCTTTTACGTCAAACAATTTGTTTGTCAGTGATTTTTCCTCAACAGTATTGTAATAGAAGGCAGCAGGCCACTTGAACATATCAGCAAAGATATCAAGATGAATAGGTCTTTCCTCATGTGCGGTTGGAATGAATATCGCCTTATCCTTAACATGAGACATTGCATAATATGTTGTGTAATATAGATAGCATACAAAAATATAACAGTCGAAATTCTCGTAAGAATTCCTAACAAATTCAACAAGTTCAGGGCTTTCTGGGCCTTGCCTTTGCATCCAAATCTCTTGTTCAGCTTTGCTAGTGGGCGTTGTTAGGACTCTAGCGGAAAGCCTATTAAATGTATCTTGATTACGAGGTCTTGCTACTTTGAAGCGATGAACCGTAACGTCGTTAAGAATCTCTTCATCGGTTGTATACTCGTTATTCCATGTCACGTAGTCAATAGCCTTTGTTGTAGCCACGTGAACTTCGTGCCCACCAAGTTTGACCATATGCTCAGCTACTTGCCTAGCGTATGCTTCAGCACCACCATTAACCTCAAGACCATATCTTTGTACTACGAAGCAAACTCTCATGACTCTACTCCTTCAATATACTGCTTTAGTGTGTCAATAAATATCTTCGATACGACATCGTAAGAGAAATGCTTGAGTCTTTCACGCTCGTCTTCAATTATTTGACTTCTAAGATCATTTTCGAAAAGGACCTCATGCAAATACATCGCACTAGTGGCTGGATCTTTTGTCTCAAGTAATACTCCGCAGTCGCCCATAGTCTCCGGAACCGCCGTCGCACTATATGCAAGAATTGGGACGTCAAAACACATCGCCTCAACCAAGGGCACGCAGAAACCTTCGTGTTCGCTCATGCAAAGCAAGCAATCCGCCGTTTTGTAGAATCCTAGAATCTCATCAAATGGAATTTGATTTGTGAAAATGACGTTATCTAACTCCAGTATTTTCGCATAGGCAGTCAGTTCAGCTAGGTACTTCTCAGTACCATTAGCGCTACCTACAAGGATAAAACGAACCTTGCATTTCTCATCGCTAAATAACTTGTTATACGCATATGCGGTCGAAACAATATCTTCTTGGCACTTGTTAGGTGCTATTCTTCCAACGAATATTACATTTTTCACTTCATCTTTATTTGATCCGAATTTATCCACGATTTCTTGAGAAGGTTTCTTCTTATAATCTTCAAATGGGATAAGAATAGGTCTTACAACAAGAGGACACGTGTAACCAACTTTACGAAGTTCATCAAGGTTATACTGTGAGTCACAAAAACCTGCTTCAAAGGTATCCTTAAGAAGTATCGTCTCATCGGCACCCATAGCACAAAGCTTTGTTGTTGCACCATTATAAGATGCAAAGTAATGAGAAGGCGTAATGTTATGGTAGATTAGGAACTTACGACAAGGAAAATCCTTGACCTTTTGGTTAAGCTCTGAGCCTGTTGATAAATGATATAGAATCACGTCGTCGCTTTGTAGTTTTGGCAAGCTACTATACTTCTTAACGTAACTTGCATCGATTCTCTTATCTATATTCTCAGCATAAATCGATGACTTATAGCCATTCTTTTCCAAAAGCTTATGTATCGCCAAGCAATCGTTACTTACTGCATCGCCAAAGGATAGAGTAACTAGGATCTGAACTACTCTCATTGCTTCTTCTCCATCTTCATTAGTCTAATATCCAAATCGAAAACTCTCTTGAGTAGTTCCTCGCGTTCATTCGCAAGTCTCTCGCTTTCAAGTAAAACACTCGTTAGTTCCTTGTTGAGAGAATTCTGATTATTGAAGATTCCATAAACGAAGAATCCCATGAACCAAGAACATACACGCCCAATTACATTCGAAGGTTTAAGAACTACCTCTGATTTCCTAATTGCTTCAATGTTCTCTTCTGGGATTCGAGTAGTACCACTCGAAGAAATTTTCCCCTTAAGCTTCTTAAAATCAAGAGGCATCGCGATAGTGCCAGACAGATTAGTCAAAGCAACCTTGTCAGCAATGATTTGACGTACATTAGACATCATAGTTCTCCTTATCGCAATTATCATTCATACTCTTTTCAAGAGCGTCAACTCTCTTCTCAAGCTCGGAGACATTCTTCTTAAGTTCATCAACCTCATCTCTTTGAATAGCAACAACTTCAGCTACTCTATAGTAATGATAATTCAAACTATTCTGCTGTCTTACTATAGGAAGTACAAAAAATGCGGATAACTTTCTAAAGGCTTTCTTAATAAAAACTTTGATTTTATTGCCAGTTAGCATCTCGTATGCGCTAACTTCATAATTAGTGCCTAAGTAAGTAACAGATTTAGAAATGTCGTCGTCTCGAGAAGAAAAATCATGTGAAGTGCCATTACAATGCATTCCTCCAGCAGTTTGAGCATCTTCGCGAAAAGAAAGAGGTATCTTATCAGCACCGCTACTCTTAATTTCCTCGCGAATTTGTTTCATAATTTGCTCTATATTAATATCTTTTGCAGTAATACTCTCACTCATGAATTACATCCTCCTTGTCGTCGTCGAGATGGTCCAAAAAATTCATTAGATTATCGATAATTGCATCCCACGAAAAATGCTTGATAACGTAGTCTCTACCATTTGAAGCCATAGCCTTGCATGATTCTTCATTTGCAAGAAAGTAGTCAAGGCACCCTTCAAAATCATAATAATTCCTGAAATACAGTCCACCATTAGATTCCTTGACGAAGTTTGTAGTAACGGGACAATCCTCATTCACGAGAACCGGCCTCATGCATAACCAACTCTCCATTATTACCAAAGAAAAACTCTCATTATGTGAAGGCTGACACAAGACAGTTCCTGCCGCCATTGCATCGTACTTATCTTGAATTGGCACGAAGCCAAGATCAGCGACTTTATCCTCGATAGCCTCAGGAATTTCAATCTCGCCACCACCAATTAGGACAAGCTTAAGATCCGATGAGGTGTTCTTCGATGCTTTTCGAGCATGATACTCTTCGAAAAACCTAAGAAGTGTATCAACGTTCTTACCTTTATCCTTACGCCCGGCATAAATCATAAACGGGCCTTCAAGCCCATACTTCTGCTTAAATTGATCAGCATCTCCAGTAACGGAAATATCCACTCCAGTACCAAGCACCAATTGTTTAACACTAGCCAAATCATAGTATGTGTTAGCAAGTTCGTACTCAGGAAGAGCATTATAAATTAGGCCCTTTACGCTCGAAAAACAACTAGCAAACGCAGAAAAATGAAAGTATGCCTCATCATGAAAACAAGGAATAACAATACTTTTCTCAGGGAATTTGATACAGCCATAGTATGTAGTACCAAACATATAAGGCGCATAGAAAAAATAGGAATACTCGTCGTAATGCTCCTCCATATACTTGTACAATTCGGAGCTATTTACCATCTCTTCTAGGAATACCTTCTCTTGCTCTGGGGAGATAATCTTTCCTTGAATCAAATGTCCATTTATCTCATCGAACTTAGCTGTGTTCCTCTTACGAACCGGAAATCTAATAATTTTAACTCCAAGCTTCTCTGACGTTGTCTCGCCCTTCTCATAGAAATCAACATTCCAATCCGAAGCGAACTCCCTTACACAGGTCGTAAGTATCTCAATTGCTATACCCCTTTTATTAAGATTATCAGTCAAGCCCCGAACTAGCATCTCGGCGCCTCCAGGAATACTATCTCCATACCAAGGGACAACAAAACCTATCTTCTTCAATTTATGTCTCCTTAACAGTTGTCTTTATTTGGGTGCTACTAGGAACATTTCTTTTCCTCTTGTTAGTAACGAGTATTGCAACAGCAACAAATATCAGCGAAGCATATGTTGCTCCTGTAATACCAAGACCAATATATGAATACACTGGAACATATTCGAATCTAATCTCGTGCTCCCCTAAAGGTACTACAACCCCCATGATTGTTCCACTAACGTAATATAGCTTCGCTTCTTCTCCATCTATGTATGCCTTCCAACCAGGATAGTAGCTCTGAGAGAACATAATAAAACTTTCAGAGGTACTACTTACATGGGCTTCTATCATATTGTTCGAAAAATCAATATTACTGATTCTGGTATCCTCTTGGTTGATTGTCATATCAATGTCTTCTTCAACATAGGCAGTATCTTTGAAGTCGTATGAAACTATATCGTCTAGCATAGTGTTGAAGCTATCAACGTGTTCTACATTCTGAGGTACATAGAGAACATCATTCACGTTTGGATTCTCGTAAATAATCGTGCCATCTTCTAGACTACCATAGAACAAATAATTATCTGTCTCATATACAACTTTCTCGACCTGTACCGAAATAATATCCCTAGTTGCTCCGTCAAAGCTAAAAATTCTAATGTTTATCGGTCTAATAGCTCGAGAAGTGTCGCCCGAATTGAATATAGTCTCTATATGTGTTTCTCCACGTCTTACAATGCAATTATAATTCTGATCATTGCTATCATATGTACGACCGCCATACAAATCCACAATCATCTCACCTGATATTGGATGCACATCTAATACTATATCTATCTTATAGTCAGTGTATGGTTCGAGCTCAATAGGTTCTTGCCACATGAACATACCATTGATATTAGGCCATATTACAATATCAGAAGCTTCAAACACTTGCTGCTGCTCTATTGAGTCCGTTGTTACAAAGCTACTATCTGTGCCAAGTACTTCTGACGTATCAATTTTATCAACTCTTAACGATACTATTCTACTTAGAGACCCATCCGTACAATAAACTCTAATACTGTTCTCTTCTTCTGTTAAAGAACTATCACCTGAATTCATTCGAATCCTAAAATGATTCTCTCCGTACTCAACATCCTGTATCGACTCCGAATCAGAAGAATCATACGTTTTCCCACCATAGAGATCAACCTCTATAAAGCCTTCTCGCGCAGAGGACTCAACAACTAAATCTATTTCATATACTGAATTAGGCTCGATGTCGATAGGTGAAGTCCATATTCCAAGTTCCTGCTCTTCTGAGAATGGCACTTCTATGTCATCCACTTCTAGAATGCAGTATGCTTCGCTTTCAGCGTTATCAGCACTTTCTTCGCTATCGTTACTATACTCTTCAGTCAACAAACCTGATGTGTCAAGAATATATTTAACTCCTAACATAGAAAGAACATCATTCTCATACCTTAATGTATATTCCATCAAAGGAGATCCAATCATTGCTCCAGAATCACTTAACATACAATTATCGCCTTCATTAAGCATTCGAT
>JACCDN011214402.1_pt1 | contig 13441 bp, 7 predicted proteins | sample 7441691 | NCBI WGS metagenome assembly JACCDN01 (sample SAMN15323439, study PRJNA562643) | freshwater metagenome | isolation source: river surface water | place: USA:Blue River Watershed | collected 2017-08-16 | reverse complement strand
GAGCGCAATAGTGCTTGCCTTCAAGAATCCTTCAAACATATAATTATTAAACAGTATAATTGTACCAATCATCATTACAAAACCCATAATAAACATTCTTAATAGCATCTCTTTGTTTATAAGCCTCTGGTCACCCTTTTTCATTTTTCTAGATAATAGGCTTGTCTCTTTTGGCTCCATTGCTAGGGCAACCACAAGGAATCCATCTGTGACAAAATTAAGCCAGATAATTTGGCTCGCTGAAAATGGCATTTGCAAGCCCAAGAGAATGGCCCCTCCAATTGCAAAAATTTCACCCAATCCGGTTGAAAGTAAATATATCAAAACTTTTTTAATAGTTCGGTAAATATTTCTTCCTTCTTCGACGGCATATACAATGCTACCAAAGTTGTCATCGAGCAATATAATATCCGATGCTTCCTTTGCTACTTCTGTGCCCATCTTGCCCATTGATACACCCAAATCGGCGCTAGCAAGTGACAATGCATCGTTTACCCCATCCCCTGTCATTGCGATTACAAGCCCTGCACTTTTGTATGCATTTACAATTGTCATTTTGTGGTCTGGTGTAACTCTGGCAAATACACTAGTCTTGATTATCTTAGAGCGCAATTCTGAAGGACTTAAATTTATTAAATCTTTATCAGTTAAAATGTAATCGCCTTCCTCATATATACCTACAGATTTAGCAATTGCCATAGCTGTATCGCTATGATCACCCGTAATCATTACTACTTTAATACCTGCTGCCTTTGATCTGGCTACAGCGTCGTATACTTCTGTTCGGACAGCGTCTTCTATTCCGGCAAGCCCTACAAAAGTAAGTTTTGGTAATTGTTTAGGGTCGATGTTTGCAACAGAGTGATCAGAAATTGCGAGTGCAATAATGCGTAAGCCCTTTGCAGACATCATTTTCATTTGTTCTAAAAATCTTTCATTCTCATCTTTTGAAAAAGGTAATTTTCCATTTTCTGTATATAAATCCACAGATGCATTCATTATAACTTCTGGTGCTCCTGCAACAAAATAAATATTCTTGCCATCAACAGTATTTACAGTGGCATGGAAACGTGTATCTGAAGAAAATGGCATCTCTGCTTTTTTATGATTTTCCTTTTCTTCGGCCTCTTTTTCAAAACCGACTTTTTGTGCAAAAACATGCAACGCAACCTCGGTAGGATCGCCAGAAATTCTTTGCCATGATTGCTTCTCTTCTGAAAAGGATACGTGTGCATCTGCGGTAAGAGCCGAGATTTTTCCTGCCATCAATAAATCACCCCTTTCGTTTGCATTTATAAGACTACTATTTTGTTCTACTACCCCTTTTGGATCATAGCCTTGACCTGTAATATTGTATAGTCCGCTATTTACATATACTTCCATTACTTGCATTTGATTAAGAGTTATAGTGCCAGTTTTATCAACAGCAATTACGTCTGCTTGTCCGAGTGCTTCTACGGCTTGTAGGTTTTTTACTAGTGCATTACGCTTTGTCATACGGCTAACACCTGTTGCCAATATTAGAGTGACAACAACTGGCAAACCTTCTGGGATTGCAGATACAGCCATAGCTACCACGATACTAAACATATCAATCATTTCTATACCAGAAGAAACTCCAATAAAAAACATACCAACAACCATCACTGCAACAATAGATATAAGAACTTTTGAGAGAGATTTAATCTGTGCCTTTAGTGGGAGGTCAGTATCCAATGTCTGCAACTTTACAGATATTTTACCAATAAGAGTATCTACACCTGTTGCGATAACTATTGCCTTTGCCTGACCACCGACAACATAAGTTCCGCGGAAAACCATATTAGTTTGATCTTGAGGTGCTAAATCTACCCCAGTGATTAATTCAATATTTTTATGAACAGGATTCGACTCACCCGTTAGTGCAGATTCATCAATTTTTAACTCATCTTCGGATATTAATCTTGAGTCACTTGGCACCTTGTCTCCTTCGTTTAAAAGGATTACGTCTCCGGGCACAAGTTCATAATCTTCAAGGATTATTTCTGTGTTATTACGTAGAACTGTGGCTTTTGTGCTTATAAATTTTTTTAAAGCATTCAGTGTTGTCTGAGCTTTACCTTCTTGTACTGTACCTATTATAGAATTAAGTAACAGTACAACTCCAATAACAACCGCACTCTCTGTATCACCCAAGAACAATACAATTACTACTGAAAACAACAATATATAAATAAGTGGACTTTTAAACTGATTAAAAAATATCTCTATATATGTAATGTGGCGTTCTTCTGGTAATTTATTCTCGCCGTATTTCTCGCGTAGCGCTACAACCTGAGTATTAGATAGCCCTGTTACACCACTTTCAAAATTTTTGTAGATTTCATCTACAGTTTTATTATAAAATTGCATGATTTAATTATATCATACAATTTATATGTATAAATTAGTCAGAAATTCTTTTCCAGTTATCAATTATAATACCTGTTGCCATTGATACATTTAGAGATTCAGCATCGCCATATTTAGGGATAGTAATTTTATCCGTTACAAATTTTTGCAAATTCTTATTTATACCATTCGATTCACTGCCCATCAACAAAATTCCTCCATTTGGATAATTGAATTTATGTACATCCTTCCCATCAAGATACGCTCCGAGTACCGGTAATCTGTTTGATTCGAAGAAGTTTGCAAGATCTGTATAAAAAATTTGCACCCTGGTAAAAGAGCCCATACTAGCTGCAATTACTTTATTATTATAAAATTCCGCTGTACTTTCAGAACAAATAATTTTATTGATACCATACCAATCACATGTACGTATAATTGTGCCCAGATTTCCAGGATCTCGAATGTCGTCTAGCACAATCACTTTGTTACTTTCATTTATATCAAAGTTTACATTATTTTTTTGTTTAACAATAGCAATACCCGTGTCATTGAATTCAAAATTACTTATTTTAGTAAGCTCTTCTGGTGCAACTATTTCAATGATATCATCGTATTTTTTAAATGCATCTCGATACTTTTCAAAAACTTCGCGTGTTAAATATATACTTTGGATTTCAAAGTCAGATGTTAATAATTCGAGTATACTCTTTTCCCCTTCTACTAGAAATAGGCCTTCTTCCTTTCGGTATTTTTTAAGATGAAGGGATTTTATAAGCTTTGCTGTATTTTTGCTGATATTCATTTTACTTAGCTATTTACTTTCTAGCGCTGTTTTTGTAATCACAGGGTAAAGTTCCACAAGAACTGAGAAGAAAGATAAAAGTAGTGGGCCAAGTATTAGTCCAACAGCACCAAACATAATAAGACCACCAAATATAGATACAAGTACTATCAAAGGATGTATGTCTACTTCTTGGCCCACTAAATAAGGACGGACTATGTTATCAACCAATCCTACAATAACAACACCCCAAACAAGTAGTCCAACTGCATTAAATAATGTTGATGTTGAAAATAAGTATGCAACAGCAGGACCCAAGACTAAGGCTGTACCTATACCCGGAATCAAAGAAGCAAAAACGGATAATCCTCCCCATAAGGCAGGGCTTGGTAAATCGAAGATAAAAAACCCAAACCAAGCAAGAAGACCTTGGATACAAGCAATAACTAAAGAACCTTTTACAATAGATGTTATAGTTTTTTTGAGTTTGCTTAATATTTTATTATCGTGTGCGTCATCCAAAGGGCTGAATTTGACTAATTTGTGTATAAATTTATTGCCATCACGAAGGAAGAAATACAACAAAATAAGTCCTAGTAAAAATATTGATACATAATTAAATACACTCGAGAAGATACCACCGAGGCTAGATGTTAACTTACTAGATAAAGTAGTGAAGTAGCTGGATAAATTAACAGAAGAATTGGGTACTATGACTGACAATTTTTCGTTTATAACACCTGAAATAGCTTGCAAGCTATTGTTGCTGGACTCGATATTATTATAGAAATCTTTTGCCTCATGAAAAACTTGGGTAGTAAAAAAAGTAATAGGTATAAGTACAATTATTATTACAATCAAAATCGTTACAAATGAAGCAAGGTTAGTGTTCTTGATAAAGGATCTTTGTATGCGTTTATATATTGGATAGAAAATTACAGCCAATATTGCAACTACTGTAAGCAACTTTATAAATGGCGAAAATATTGCCACATTAAAAGCAAAAACAACTACCAGTAAAGCAATATAAAAGTACAATTGTATATTTTTGTGCGTCATAATATTATTATAACATATAAAAATCCTTTTTAATCAAGTAGTAGATTTACAAGTTCGGTATCCCCTACTTTTTTTAGTCCTGAAAATGGTACTATTTTGTAATCTGGAAATATTTTTGCTAGGTTGTTCATTGATTTTTGATACTCAGACTTTTTAATTTTGTCTATTTTGTTAGCGAGTATTATAATTTCCTTCCCCGCTTCTTCAAGGTGTGAAAACATTTCTAAATCGTCTTTTGTCGGGCCCACATTGGCATCAATAATCAAAACAACATACTTTTGTTGATAGTGTGAGTTGAATAAATACCAATAAATTAATTCTTGGATCTTTTCTCGGCCTTTACCGCTAGTCCGTGCATAGCCATAGCCAGGTAGATCCATCAAATAGAATGAATTATTAATCAAAAACATATTAATTTGCTGTGTTCTACCCGGAAAAGAGCTCGTTATTGCGAGTTTGTTTTGATTGGTTATTGTATTGATTGTTGTAGATTTTCCAACATTGGAACGCCCAATAAAAGCAATTTGTGGTATACCGTCATCGAGTATTGCGTCTGTGCCAACAATTCCTTTTATAAATTTTGCTTGGGTTATTTTCAAAATTATTTTAGGTCAATACTGTTGATAACAATTTCATCTTTAGGTCTATCATTTTGTACAGTTTGAGCTGCCTCAATTTTTTCAACTGTGTCCATACCACTAATTACTTTACCAAAAACTGTGTGCTTTGTGTCCAAGAAATTATTGTCCTTTGTGTTGATGAAAAATTGGCTACCATTCGTATTAGGTCCGGAATTTGCCATAGATATTGTCCCTCGCATGTTTTTGTTGTTTGGAGTGATTTCATCTGCGAATTTGTATCCTGGTCCACCTGTACCCCAATAATCCATCTTTGAATTGTCTTTTGTTAATGGGTCACCACCTTGTATCATGAAATCCTTGATTACACGGTGAAATTTGGTCCCATTATAGAATCCTTCTTTTGCGAGTTTAATAAAATTCTCGGCTGTTTTTGGTGTGTTTGTTGTATCAAATTCGATTGTAATTTCACCCTTGTTTGTTTTAAGTGTTGCTTGCATAATTTTTTTATTATTATCTTTTAATTTATTAACGTCCCCAGTCTCATTATTTGTAATTAAATTTGTATCAACTATTGCTTCATTGCTATTAGGTGCTACCACTTTTTGATTATTTGTAAAGAAATAAAAAGCGGTGATTACAATAATAGCCGAAATCAAAAATATAATTTGTTTCTTTGTCATAAATCTTATTATACCAAAAAATTGATAAAAGATAAATGGCCTATATATTTATAATAGCCCAGGCAATATAACACTAAACTAGCAAGTTTTCTTTTCTATTGGGACCAGACAATATTTTTGAGGGTTAAATGAATCTATTGCTAATTTTGTATTTTTACCTACAATACCATCGGCCACTAGTTTATTCTTAGCTTGGAAATTTTTTACTGATTGTAGTGTCATCTTCCCAAAAATTCCGTCAATCTTAGCCGTTGCAGGCATTATATCTGGCCCTTGCACTTGAAGAAATGTTTGCAAAGTTTTTACATTTTCCCCGCGAGCCCCAATTTTAATAGAATTACTTTTAACAAAATTCTGAACTTTTGTAATTGGAATATTTATAACCTTTACAGGAGAAACTACGGGTATGGTTGTTTTTATCTTGCTCGAACTGCTTCCTCCTCCACCCCCACCGCCTCCTGAGTTATTTGATATACAAGAACTTGTAGTAAATGTATGATCAGTATCACTTGATGTATTATTAGATGAATCTTTTGAGATAACCTGATAATGATATGTAGTACCGCAAGTAAGCCCTGTAATAGCTACACTGTGGGATGTTACCATTGGAGAAGTATCAGTTTCAGTTGTAGTAGTGCCGTATGATGATGTTGGGCCGTAAGAAATACTAGTTGAAGCAGATTCATCGGTTGTCCAAGTTATAGTAGATGTGGTTGTTGTAACGCTTGATGAGATCGATGAAAGTGTTGGAGCTGTTACATCAATACAATTTGTTGTTGTAAATGTTGCATCACTGCTATAGCCAGTAGAAACACTGTTTGTACCGTATGCACGATAATGATATGTAGTACCGCAAGTAAGCCCTGTCAAATCTGTTGTAAAAGTATCATTATTATAATTTGAAAATTTTTGTATACGATTATTACCATAGTCGGCAACATAAATATTATTGTATGGGTCTACGGCTAATCCTTGTGGTCCATCGAATTCATTATTATCGTTACCATCTGCACCCCATTTATCTAAGTAATTACCATTGCTATCAAATTTTTCGATATGATTATATCCACTATCAGAAACATAGACATTGTCTAATGAATCAATAGCAATACCCTTTGGGTAAGCTAATTGGCCATCAGCTGAGCCATAAGTCCCCCACTGAGTTACATAAGCTCCACTAGAATCGAATTTTTGAATTCGGTGATTGTTAGAATCAGCTACATAAATATTACTGTTTGAATCAACTGCAATATCATAAGGCACATTGAATTGACTATTACTTGAACCAAGTGAACCAAATTTTAATAAATATGTTCCTGTACTTGTGAATTTCGTTACTCGCGCATTGTCATAATCTGAAGCATAGACATTTCCAGATGAATCAACTTCAACATCTTGAGGATATGAAGTTTTGCCATTACCAGTACCATAGCCTCCCCAATTTGTAATGTATGTTCCATTCAAATCGAACTTTTTAATTTTGTGATTGTCACTATCGGCAACATATACAAACCCTGTGCCAGGAGTCGTCTCATAAACAGCTATACCTCGAGGATAATTAAAATTTGTGTTACCAGTACCATAGCTACCCCAGCTTGTAACATATGCACCGCTAGAATCAAATTTTTGTATTCGGTGATTATTTCTATCAGCAACATAAATATTACCGTTTGAATCAACTGCAACATCTCGTGGTTCGTTAAATTGGCCGTTACTGCTACCATTTGAACCAAATTTAAGCATAAAACCAGCATCACTCGAATAACTACCAGTCTCAGTTGTATTTGTTCCATAACTACTTGTCGTACCGTAATTAAACCCTCGAATAGTTACAATCTCATCTCCACCATCTGTAATTTGCCCGCTTAATGTCGCTGTAGTTGTATCTATAGATGAAGAACTTGCAGTCATTGTAGGTGGACAAGTTGAAGATGTTGTAAATGTTGTATCACTACCATAACCTGTACCAGTAGGATTTGTTGAATACGCACGATAATGATATGTAGTATTACAAGTTAACCCTGTGATATTTGCAGAAAAAGTTCCAGTACTAAATGAACCACTAGAACTTGTGTTTGTACCATAACTACTTGTTGTACCGTATTGGAAACCTTGAATTGTAGAATTACCACTTCCAAGATCAGTAACATTACCATTTAAAGTTGCACTTAAGCTAGCAACAGACGAAGCAGAACTTGTGCTAACAGCTGGTGATTCACAAGTACTTGTAGTAAATGTTGTATCACTACCATAACCTGGGCGTAAAGTGTTTGCAGAAAAAGCACGATAATGATACGTAGTATTACAAGTTAACCCTGTGATATTTGCAGAAAAAGTTCCAGTACTAAATGAACCACTAGAACTTGTGTTTGTACCATAACTACTTGTTGTACCGTATTCAAAACCTTGCAAGATATTACTTTCGCCACCAGTTGTATTAACTGTACCGTTTAATGTAACAGTCGTTTCTGTGACAGAACTTGCACTGTTTGTAGCAACAGTTGGGGCTGAAAGGCCATCAGATACTATACGCATCAATGGGTCACCAGTAACAACAGTAGTCCAGTCAATACTCGGCAATGACATATAAACTGAATCGGCCCAAGTATAGCCTATTGAATAGGCTGGCATCCAAATATCCTCTTGTGCAATTAACTGTATAAATGGCTCGTAAGCGTTACCTATACCACCAGACCCCCCAGCACGAATAAACTGAGCAACTTGACCATGTAGCTCGTATGGTGAAGTCCCCGAATTATCCTCGGTATAGGTGAAGTTATTAAAAGATTCGTAAGTACTTGTTACCGCTCCATTTAAATATGTAAAATCTAAAGTATTATTGTAATAATCAGCCGGTAAGTCAGAATACTTACCATGACTAGTATAAGCAATTACACTACCGGGTGCAGTTGTAATTGGAGTCAAGCCAACTGTATAAGGATTTGGGTAAACATTTTTTTTCAAACTTTTTAAAACTGTATGTGCATCACTGTTTTGATTTGACCCGAGGTTTGTATGCCCATCAAGAACATAATATCCAGCACCAGTTGTGTTTGCATTGTAAGCACGATCGATCATACCCTTAACATCAGATACGGTATAACCATCCAAACGAGTAACTAAAAATTTTAAAACTTCACCGAAATTACCAGCCCCTTCAAATGCAATTGAGTTTGGTTTAAAACGATAGTTTAATGTTAGAGTTGAATCTGCATTGTAATATGGATTACCATCAGAATATCCATTATTATGATTGGTTTGGTAAAGTAGTGTCATAGCAGAATCAACGGATGCATAATCACTGCTTAAGCTTGATGTATTACCATCTGTTGGATAAATTTTTAACGGCATACCATGAATGAGAACTATGTATTTAGCAGTATCTGCAAGACCCGCATTTGTAATAGCAGTTTCGACTGTAGATTTCAAAGTATTGTACTCTGCACGAGTAATGACCTCGGCTAATGGAGCAGATACTCCAATTACATTCCCGTTTGGGATACTTCTTTTATTTTTATAATAGTTTGCTAATTCGAGCGAATCTTGGACCGTATCACTATTACTATCAGTAATATAATCAGAGTTATAAATTACTATGACCTCACTTGCTGTTGCGACAGGTTCATTGGTGGCAGATAATGCAAAAACAATCTTAATTGGTAATAAGATTGTAAGTAGTAAAATAAAAATTTTGCCTATTCGCATATACTTATATTTTACCATTTTATTATTACGTTTGGCACTTGTCGAAAGTAATTTTTATTATATATTATTTATCACACCCCAGGTCATAGGACCCACGACACCATCAGGTACAAGATTATGTTGTTTCTGGAATTCTATTACAGCCTTTTGAGTAATAGGGCCAAATATACCATCGGCTTTAATCTTGAGATACTCTTGAATGTATTTAACAGTACTGTTTCTGTTACCCTTTCTGACTGTTGGTGTGTTTGTTGGCTTAGGTGTTGTTGTATTATTATTTAAATTTACATTTTGTGTTTGAGTTGGAAATTCATTTAATATCTGTACTGCTTCTTGCACTTTACCCATATTTATTAGGTTAGTGGCACGAGCACTTGCAGAGGTACCTGAAGAGGAAGAGGAACTTGTTGTTGGGCACGCGGAAGTTGCGAATGTTGAATCTGATCCCGTACCAGTACCACTAGTATTTGTACTGTATGCACGAAAGTGGTATGTGGTACCACATGTTAGTCCAGTTGCAGTTAGTGAATATGAGCCTGTGGTGTATGAACCAGTTGCATCTGCTACGTCTGTCATTGTATATGTATTGTCTGTACCTATGTCGAAACCTCTTTCTGTGTTATTTTCGCCACCGGTGTCGGTTATGTTACCAGTTAGGACTGCTGTGGTTGTGGTTATTGATGAGGCGGAGGTGGTTGAGGTTGTGGGGGTGGAGATGGGTGGAGTTAATGAGACAAGAAAAATATCTGTTGAATTATTCGTATCCCCTAAAACTATATTTGTCGCATCAGAGGCAAAAAACATGAGAGAATTGTCAGACGAAATAAGTGTGGTATAAGACCCATTGTTCGCTTCAGCCCCTAAATATGTGAGAGAAACTCTTTGAGTTGTTGAGTTCTGAGTATCGTAAATAAATGTATCAGAAGAACCGTTTGTATCCCCTGTTACTAAATTTGTTGCATCTGAACTAAAAATAACATATCTGCCATCAGAAGAAATTTTTTCATAATAAGAGCCCGCATCTCCTTCTACCCCCATAGAACTAACAGACACGCGTGTTGTAGTATTTAATTGCGTATCACGCAAAAATATATCTGATGCATTGTTTGTATCATTAGCTACCAGATTTGTTGCATTTGATTGAAAAACAACGTACCTTCCATCGCTCGATATACTGGCCAAAGTATTAGATTCATCATTTGTTTCTACACCCGCAGTACTAACTGACACGCGTGTTGTAGTATTTAATTGCGTATCTCTAACAAAAATATCAGAAAAACCATTTGTATCACCAGATACTAAGTTAGTTGAACTAGAACTAAAAACAACATATCTACCATTTGGAGAAATTGAAAAATTAACCGCTGATTCGTTTGCTTGTACACCAGCAGTACTTACAGAAACAAGACTTGTTGTACTAGTTTGCAGATCACGCATAAAAGTGTCGTCTCGTCCATTTATATCACCCGCTACGTGATCAGTTGACTGCGAGGAGAAAAAAACGTATCTACCATCTATAGAAATAGAAGGAAATTTTGATTCTCCTGTTACCTGAATCCCTAATGGGCTGACTGACACGCGTGTTGTTGTACTCAATTGCGTATCATGTAAAAATATATCTGTTGTATTGTTTGTATCATTAGCTACAAGATTTGTTGCATTTGATTCAAACACTATATATCTTCCGTCTGAAGATATTGAAGGATAGCTAGAAACATTATCAGACTCTACACCCGCAGAACTTACTGAGATACGAGTTGTTGTACTAGTTTGAGTGTCACGTAAAAATATATCGCGTGAATTATTTGTGTCACCAGATACTAGGTTAGTTGCACGAGAACTAAAAACAATATATCTCCCATCTGAAGAAATGCTTAAGGTGTCGCCTGATTCATTATTACCAATAACACCACTTGTACTTTTAGACACAAGGCTAGGTGATCCAATTGTTACTGCTAAAACATACCCTGCATTACTAAAAATCAATGCAAACATAAAAACCCCTAGAAAGAATTTTTTAATTAGTTTATTCATTTAGGTATTTATTGTACCACTTTTTCAAGTGTTGCCCAAGTCTCGGGACCTACAATACCATCAACTTTTAGATTGTTTTTTGTCTGGAAATTTATTACAGCCTTTTGAGTAATAGGGCCAAATATACCATCGGCTTTCACATTTAGTTTGATTTGTATTTCTTTTACGTTGTTGTTTTTGCTACCAATTCTTTCTGTTAGTTTTTTGCTAAAAAACTTATTTACTGTATTTAAATTATTAACCTCGTTAACCACATTCGGAAACTGATTAATAATTTCTTGAGCTTCTTTGATTTTACCCATATTAATTAAATTTGAAGCTCTAGATGATGCCGAAGATCCTGATGAACCACTACTGCTTGGGCACGCAGACGTTGCGAATGTTGAATCTGATCCGGTACCAGTACCTGCTGTGTTTGTACTGTATGCACGGTAATGGTATGTAGTAGCACATGTTAATCCGGTTGCAGTTAGTGAATATGAGCCTGTGCTGTATGAGCCAGTCACATCAGCTACATCTGTCATTGTATATGTATTGTCTGTACCTAAGTCGAAACCTCTTTCTGTGTTATTTTCGCCACCGGTGTCGGTTATGTTACCAGTTAGGACTGCCGTGGTTGTGGTTATACTTGAGGCTGAAGTGGTTGTGGTGGTGGGGGTTGAAATAGAAATTATTGAGTATAAAAATATATCCCCGAATCCATTTGTATCACCTGAGACTAGATTTGTTGCATCAGAGTAAAAAGAAACATACTGACCATCATTAGAAACCGAGAAAGTTCCAGAGTAATCATTTCCCTCAACTCCCAATGAGCTAACTGATACACGAGTCATTGTATTTGTTTGAGTATCTAGTAAAAAGGCATCATATTGCGAATTTGTATCATCATCAACTAAATTTGTAGCTTCTGATACAAATGTTATGTATCTACCATCACTTGATATTCCTCCTGAAGCATATGAAGCACCATTACCTTGTACCCCTAGGGAATCTACAGAAACACGAGTTGTCGTATTTAATTGGGTATCACGTAAAAATACATCCGCAAATCCACCAGTGTCGCCAGTAACCAAATTTGTAGATTCTGAGGTAAAAATCAAATATCTACCATCAGCAGATATTCCAACAAAATCAGATGTAACTCCCTGATCTGCCTCTGCCCCAGCAGTACTGACAGATACACGGGTAGTAGTATTTGATTGTGTATCACGCATGAATACATCTGGTAATGCATTTGTATCCCCGGCAACTAGATTTGTAGCGGTAGATTGAAAAAAAACATATCGCCCATCATTTGAAATACTTGCAGTAGTGTTATCAACAACAATATCATTACCTTCAGCCCCAGCAGTACTTACAGATACACGGGTAGTAGTATTTGATTGTGTGTCGCGAACAAAAACATCTTTAAAGGCGTTTGTGTCCCCAGCAACTAGATTTGTAGAGTCTGAAACAAAAGTTACATACCGACCATTTGACGATATGTTAGATTTTTCAGAGCCACCAACAACACCATCACCTTCAGTCCCAGCAGTACTGATTGATACACGAGTTGTTGTATTTAATTGTGTATCGCGAACAAAAACATCCCTAACCCCATTTGTATCGCCTGCAACTAAATTTGTAGCATCAGATGAAAAAACAATATACCTACCGTCGCTTGATATCCGAGGCTCATATGATCCATTGTTACCTTCTACCCCAGCAGTACTGACAGACACCCGAACTGTGGTGTCTAATTGTGTATCGCGCAAAAAGGTATCATGTATGGCATTTGTATCACCAGCGACTAAGTTTGTAGCATTAGTTGAAAAGACAATATATCTACCATCCCCTGAAATAAATCCAATATCAGAATATTGATCAGCCAAAACACCCGCTGTGCTTTTAGACACAATCTCTGTAGAGTTTACAGCCCAAACTTGCCCAGTAAAACCAAAACTAATTAGTAGAGTTAAAAAAGTTGCAAAAAAAATTTTATTTAATGTTTTCATATATAAACAAATTGTACCATACGGTCCACAATTTGAAAATATTCAAAAACTATATACTTACACACGCCCCAGTCACAAACGAAAGAATCTTGCCATAAGCTGTGCCCCCAGGGTTTGTAGCATAAGCACGATAGTAATAAGTAGTGCCACAAGTTAGATTGTTTAGTGGTAAAGTATATGATTCTGCCCAGAATAAACCAGTTTGACTTAATATTTGGCCTAGTGATGATGTTG
>JACCDN010371275.1_pt1 | contig 13441 bp, 11 predicted proteins | sample 7441691 | NCBI WGS metagenome assembly JACCDN01 (sample SAMN15323439, study PRJNA562643) | freshwater metagenome | isolation source: river surface water | place: USA:Blue River Watershed | collected 2017-08-16 | reverse complement strand
TCCAAGAGCGGGCGTATATAATCTCGCTCTTGCACGGAGAGATGGATGAGTGGTTTAAGTCACACGCCTGGAAAGCGTGCGTAGGTTTATAGCCTACCGCGGGTTCGAATCCCGCTTTCTCCGCCAGGTCAATAGGTATTAAAAGGGCTAGAGGTGATCTCTGGCCCTTTTTACCAAAATCGTTACTAAATCTTGCATATCAGCACTAAATTCTTTTATTAGATATGCAAAGCAGTTTTTCTTGGTTCACATATAACGACATCGGCCATACAGTGTTTCCATCAACAACAAGGAAACATTATGAAAATCACAAAAATTTTTACAGCGCTTGCACTTGGCTTAGGTATATCAGCCACAAGCTTTGCAGGTCCTACTCTACTGAACGTATCCTATGATCCGACACGCGAGCTTTATCAGGATTACAACAAAGCATTTGCCGCACACTGGAAAAAGACCACCGGCGAAGAGGTTAGCTTCAAACAATCTCATGGCGGTTCAGGCAAGCAAGCCAGAGCTGTCATAGATGGCTTAGATGCTGATGTAGTGACATTGGCTCTTGGTTATGACGTCGACGTTCTTCAAGAAAAAGGTTTAATTCCATCAAATTGGCAAAAACGTCTTAAAAATAACTCTGCGCCCTACACATCAACCATTGTTTTCTTGGTTCGTAAAGGTAACCCTAAAGGAATCAAAGATTGGAATGATCTTGTGAAACCAGGTGTTGAAGTGATCACACCAAATCCTAAAACATCTGGTGGTGCGCGCTGGAACTATTTAGCAGCGTGGGCTTACGCTCTAAAGCAACCAGGTGGCACTGATGTAAAAGCCCAAGATTTTGTTAAGAAATTATTTGCGAACGTTAAAGTCCTTGATTCTGGTGCACGAGGATCAACAACAACCTTTACTGAACGTGGTATTGGTGATGTACTGATCTCTTGGGAAAATGAAGCATTCTTAGCAGTTAAAGAATTAGGTCCAGAAAAGTATGAAATCGTTACCCCGTCTCTATCCATTCTTGCCGAACCTCCAGTGACAGTAGTGGATAAGAACGTGGATAAAAAAGGTACTCGTAAAGTAGCAACAGCTTATTTGGAATACTTATATTCAGCTGAAGGTCAAGATATCGCTGGCAAACACTACTATCGCCCACGTGACCCGAAAGCAGCCGCTAAATATTCCAAACAGTTTTCTAAAGTGAAGCTAATTACGATTGATGAGTTTTTTGGTGGATGGCAAAAGGCCCAAAAAACTCACTTCAACGACGGTGGCACATTTGACAAGATCATTGTGAAATAAGACTTTTTGACAGTAAATTCAACCGCCCAGTCATGGGCGGTTTTTTATTTTCTTGGTATATCAAGAAACTGCATAAGCTAATCACCTTTTATTGGTTCACAAGCATCAGCTAAGTTTTTAGACTACTAAGCATGTCTAAACTTCATAAAAATCAGATATTTCCAGGATTTAACCTTTCACTCGGTTACACCTTGGTTTACCTATCTTTAATTGTCCTAATCCCAATCGCGGCAGTTGCTTTGAAAGCCAGTGATTTAGGGTTTTTAGGGTTTTGGGATGTGGTAACAGCTCCTAGAGTCCTTGCCTCTTACAAACTTAGCTTTGGCCTAGCCTTGTTGGCGGGTGCTATCAATGCACTGTTTGGATTGATGCTTGCCTGGGTGTTGGTACGTTATACATTCCCTGGGAAAAGCTTAGTTGATGCATTAGTTGATTTACCCTTCGCTTTACCAACAGCAGTTACTGGCATTGCTTTAACTGCTCTATATGCAAAAAATGGTTGGATTGGGCAACACTTGGAGGCCATTGGAATCAAAGTTGCATTTACCCCATTAGGCATTTTGATTGCCTTAATTTTTATTGGTCTACCTTTTGTTGTTCGCACAGTGCAACCCATTTTGGAAGATTTGGAAACTGAATTGGAAGAGGCCTCGGCAAGTCTTGGCGCCAATCGCTGGCAAACTTTTTACATCGTTATATTGCCAATCTTATTGCCAGCACTGTTAACCGGTTTTGCATTGGCATTTGCCAGAGCAGTCGGAGAGTATGGTTCAGTCATTTTTATTGCCGGCAATATTCCACTCGTATCAGAGATAACACCTCTGATGATTATCACGAAACTCGAACAATATGACTATGCAGGAGCAACAGCTATTGCCGTTGTTATGTTGCTTATTTCTCTTTTATTGTTGCTAGTCATTAATGGCTTACAGGCATGGACAGCGAAACGTACTGGAAGGAGCCGCGCATGAGTCAGGATATTTCACGCTTTGAAAGAAGTGCAGCAACGCGCGAACCTCGTTGGGTTAAATGGACTTTGCTAAGTCTATCCTTAAGCTTCTTTGGTTTCTTTTTACTTTTACCCTTGTTCTCTGTTTTTGTGGAGGCTTTGCGCAAAGGCTTTGATGTTTATATTGCAGCGATTATTGAGCCTGATGCACTGTCATCAATCAAACTAACATTGATCGCAGCAGTGATTGCTGTACCACTGAACCTTGTATTTGGTGTGGCAGCTGCATGGGCCATCACTAAATTTGATTTTCGCGGTAAACACATTTTAATTACCTGGATTGATTTGCCGTTTTCAGTATCACCAGTAATTGCAGGTTTGATTTATGTTCTAGTTTTTGGTGCGCAGGGATGGCTTGGTCCATGGTTAGAGAGTGAAAACATCAAAATCATCTTTGCAATTCCTGGAATTGTTCTAGCCACCATATTTGTCACCTTCCCTTTTGTAGCTAGAGAATTAATTCCACTCATGGAAGCTCAAGGCCGAGAGGAAGAGGAAGCTGCTACTGTGTTGGGCGCCAATGGCTGGCAAACTTTCTTCATGGTTACCCTACCAAATATTAAGTGGGGCCTATTGTATGGAGTCATTCTCTGTAACGCCCGCGCTATGGGTGAGTTTGGTGCCGTATCTGTTGTATCAGGACACATCAGAGGCTACACCAACACCATCCCATTACATGTAGAAATTTTGTACAACGAATATAACTTCGCTGCATCGTTTGCTGTGGCGTCAATCTTAGCTTTGCTTGCACTATTAACTCTTGCTATTAAAACTTATGTGGAATGGCGATTACGCGCTGAAACACATGCAGAACCGCTAATTGAAGGACAAAAATGAGTATCCAGGTAAAAAATATTAATAAAGCATTTGGCAACTTTATTGCTTTAGACAATGTTTCATTAGATTTCCCAACCGGCGAATTAGTAGCTCTCCTCGGCCCCTCAGGCTGCGGTAAAACAACTTTATTAAGAATCATTGCAGGTCTAGAAACCTCAGATAGCGGTCAAGTTTTGTTGGATGGTGATGACGCATCAAGTCGTCATGTTCGGGAACGTCAAGTAGGTTTCGTGTTTCAGCACTACGCCCTATTTAGACATATGACCGTTTTCGACAATGTGGCTTTTGGCTTACGAGTTAAAAACAAAAAAGAGCGACTCAGCGAATCAGAGATAGCTAGCAAAGTTCATGATTTGCTTAACTTGGTCCAGTTAGATTGGTTACATGATCGCTTCCCTGCCCAGTTATCAGGTGGTCAACGCCAACGTATTGCCCTAGCACGTGCCCTTGCTGTAGAACCTAAAGTTCTATTGCTTGATGAACCATTTGGCGCTCTTGATGCCAAAGTTAGAAAAGAACTGCGTCGCTGGTTAAGAAAACTACACGACGAACTACACATCACCTCGATTTTTGTCACGCATGATCAGGAGGAAGCTCTAGAAGTTGCTGACCGAGTTGTATTAATGAATAAAGGAAAAGTCGAGCAAATTGGTAGCCCCGATGAGGTTTATGAGAGACCTGCCACACCATTTGTTTATGGCTTTCTAGGTAACGTTAATTTATTCCATGGTCGCGTTGATGGCGATGGCATTCAGGTTGGTGAACATAACCTTCAACACGGTGATGCAACAACACTTGCAAGCGGGACACCAGTAGTTGCCTTCGCCAGACCACATGAATTAACCATTGCTGACTACAGCAGCAGAAATGATGGTGTTGCTGCGCGAATCGATCGAATCTTGTCTTTTGGCATAAATTCTAGAATTGAACTTTCCGCTCTATCCGGAACAGATAATGAAGGCCTACCTCAACATTTTGAAGTTGAGCTAAGCAAGCTTGAAGTGATCTCAAGAAATTTAAGAGAAGGTCTAGAGGTCCGTATCGTGCCGTCACAGCTAAAAATATTTGATAACTCCAAATAAGCGAGTCAAACATGAATTTCCAACAATTAAGAATTATCAGAGAAACAGTTAAACGCAATTACAACTTAACTGAAGTAGGCAATGCGCTGTATACATCACAATCTGGAGTTAGTAAGCACATTAAAGACCTTGAAGATGAACTAGGGATTGAGCTATTTATTCGAAAAGGCAAACGCTTATTAGGTCTTACAGACCCAGGTAAAGAGCTCTTAGGAATTGTTGAAAGAATGTTGTTAGATGCTAAAAACATCAAACAACTAGCAGAACAATTTAGTCAGAGTGACAAGGGTCAACTCACGATTGCTACAACTCATACACAAGCACGATACGCCCTACCTGTAGTTGTTAGCCAATTTAAGCAAGCTTTTCCAAAAGTTCATTTGGCTCTGCACCAGGCAAGCCCGAATGAAATTGCAGAAATGCTAGCTGATGGTCGCGCCGATATCGGTATTGCCACAGAAGCTATTAGCCAACTACCCGAGTTAGTAACATTCCCCTATTACTCATGGCACCATGCAGTAATTGTCCCTAAGGGGCATCCGCTAGAGGGTAACAAAAAAATAACCCTAGAAGACTTGGCTGAATACCCCATCGTGACCTATCACGAGGGATTCACTGGCCGACAAAATATTGATGAAGCGTTCTTAAAAGCGAGTATTACTCCTGACATAGTGATGTCTGCGCTTGATGCGGACGTGATCAAAACATATGTTGAACTTGGCTTAGGAATTGGCATCATCGCTTCAATGGCTTATCAAAAAGACCGCGACACGCAATTGAGTCTTTTAGAAAGCTCACATTTATTTACGAACAATATAACCAGAATAGCTATACGCAAGGGGCATTACCTACGTGGTTATGCCTACAAGTTTATTGAATTATGTTCTAAGGAGTTAACCGAGGCTGAAGTAAAGGCTGCACTAAGTCCGAATGCCGAATCAGATATTGATTAACACCCTATCGATGTAAACTCTGAAGTTACCGCAAAGATTCAATAAAAAAAGCCCTAAGTTTTCTTAGGGCTTTTTTATTTTGATCCATTGATCATTCAATCATTTGAGTTACTTCTCTACGAAAGCTCTTTCGTAAACGTAGTCGCCAAGTTGACCGAGGCTTGGTGAAACTTTGAAACCTCTTGCGTCCAACATCTCGCAAATCTCTTTCAACATTGAAGGACTTCCGCAAATCATGCCGCGGTCAGTAGCTGGATCTAGAGGAGGTAAACCGATGTCTTTAGACAACTGGCCATTTTCAATCGCTGTTGTTAGACGACCCGTGTGCTTGAAAGCTTCACGAGTAACGGTTGGGTAGTAGATTAATTTCTCACGAACCATTTCGCCTAAGAACTCATCATTAGGCAACACATTACGAATGTAATCTTCGTAAGCCAATTCACTCACCAAACGAACACCATGAATCAATACTACCTTTTCAAATCGTTCATAGGTTTCTGGGTCACGAATGATGCTCATGAATGGGGCTAAACCAGTTCCAGTACTAAATAAGTAAAGGTTTTTACCTGGGTTTAAGTCATCAATAACTAAAGTTCCAACAGATTTTTCGCTCACCAAAATGGGATCACCTACTTGGATTTTTTGGAGTCTTGATGTGAGAGGACCATTTTCAACCTTGATACTGAAGAACTCTAAATGCTCTTCATAGTTGGCACTGGCCACGCTGTACGCACGCACCAAAGGCTTACCTTCAACCTCTAAACCAATCATCAAGAAGTGGCCATTGCGAAAACGCAAGCTTTTGTTTCTTGTAGTTGTGAAGCTAAAGAGTGTGTCGTTCCAGTGCTTAACTGTGAGTACGGTTTCTGTTTGATAACTTGCCATGATTCCTGCTTTTTATTCTGATTGAACCCCGAAAGATACCTAATAACTAGATGTTTGGGAAATATGCATTACTTATATCTTTATATGAATAAGTCATTTACCCAATTTCAGCGCTATCAGTTGTTTAAGCTTGGGATTTTAAACCCTTAACTAGGCTAACCCTAGAGACTTGAGCCCTTAATAGATGAACTTCGTTTGAGACACATCAAGAATTCTTTATTAGCTAGCCAAAAATCTATTTAAGTCATTGATAATTAATGATTTTTATTAAGTGTTTTCTAGATAAAAATACCGCGTAGGCACATTGTCAGTATTTTTATATAATCTCCCGGTACAGTATTTTTTTAATGATTTAACCGGAGAAACTCATGAAATTAATCAGCGCATTGGTAGCTTCAGCATTGATGGTGTCAGCACCTGCATTTGCTTCAAAAGAAATCGCAACTAAGAACGCTTGTATGGGTTGCCACGCAATCGACAAGAAAGTAGTTGGTCCAGCTTATAAAGACATCGCTGCTAAGTACAAAGGTCAGGCTGATGCAGTTGATAAGTTAGCTAAAAAGGTTAAAGCTGGTGGTGGTGGTGTTTGGGGCCCTGTTCCAATGCCCGCAAACGCTGGCATCAGTGAAGCAGATGCTAAGACTGTAGTTAAGTGGATTTTGGACGGCGCTAAGTAATTAAATTAATTAGCAACTGCCCTACGTAAAAAGCCGGCTTATATCCTAAGCTGGCTTTTTTATTTTGTACTGAGCAAATCTAAAGCAACTGCTTCAGCCACTTTGATGCCATCAACACCCGCTGAAAGAATGCCTCCAGCATAACCAGCACCCTCACCGGCAGGGTATAAGCCTTTGACGTTGAGACTCTGGTAATTATTACCCCTAGTAATGCGTAATGGTGAAGACGTTCTTGTTTCGACGCCTGTTAATACTGCGTCATGCATTGAAAAACCTTTGATTTGTTTTTCAAAAGCAGGCAATGCCTCACGCATAGCTTCAATTGCAAAATCAGGTAAAGCTGAGGCTAAATCAGTGAGATGAACTCCTGGTTTATAGGACGGAATCACGCTACCAAATTCTGTAGATGCTTTACCTGCGATGAAGTCGCCGACCAACTGCCCTGGCGCCTCATAGTTTCTACCACCCAGTTCAAAAGCTCTTGACTCCAACTCACGTTGAAAATCAATACCCGCAAGAGGCTTATCAGGACCCCCGCCATAATCTTTAGGGTCAATATTGACAACGATGCCAGCATTAGCATTACGCTCGTTTCGTGAATATTGACTCATGCCATTGGTGACAACGCGATTTTCTTCTGAGGTTGCGGCAACCACTGTGCCACCCGGGCACATACAGAAACTATAAACAGCCCTGCCATTTTTAGCGTGATGAACTAATTTGTAATCTGCCGCTCCAATTAATGGATGTCCTGCATGAGGACCTAAACGCGCTTTATCAATGAGTGATTGAGGATGCTCAATCCTGAACCCCACCGAAAATGGTTTTGCCTCTAGATAAACTCCTGCGTCATGCAGAGCTTGGAACGTATCTCGAGAACTATGACCTAGTGCGAGAATGACATGATCAGCAGCTAGTTTTTCACCGCTCTCTAGTTGCACACCTTTGATGTGACCATTTTGAATCTCAAAGCTGATGACTTTTTGTTGAAAACGAATCTCCCCACCCAGATCGATAATCTCTTGGCGCATTTTTTCAACCACACCCACCAATCTAAAAGTTCCAATGTGGGGTTTAGCTACATAAGAAATCTCTTCTGGAGCGCCGGCTTTAATAAACTCCTGGATGACTTTGCGACCATAGAACTTAGGATCTTTAATCTGGCTATATAACTTGCCATCCGAGAAAGTTCCAGCACCACCCTCACCAAACTGAACGTTCGACTCTGGATTTAAAACATTTTTACGCCACAAACCCCAGGTATCCTGAGTCCGCTCTCTCACCTGCTTGCCACGCTCTAAAACAATCGGCTTGAAACCCATTTGAGCCAAGAGTAAAGCTGCAAATATTCCACAAGGCCCAAAACCAATAACAACCGGTCTAAGCGCTAAATTTTGTGGGGCTTTGGCCACAAAGTGATAACTTGTATCTGGGGCAGGACGAATATGCTGATCATGCCCGTGCTTTTTAAGAAGCTGCTCTTCGTTTTTAGCAGATAGATCAATCGTATAAATTAAGGATAAGGCTGTGTTTTTACGAGCATCATGACTACGCTTAAATACCGTGAATTCCACCAAATCCTTTGTGGCAATATTTAAACGCTTTAAGATGGCAGCTTCTAGCTCCTCCGGAGCATGATTAATGGGTAAGCGTAGCTCTGTAATACGAATCATGGGCTATACGATACACAATGCTGCAGAAAAGGTAAAAAAATCATGGCAAACCAAGCTTCACAATACATCCAAGACACCCAAGATTGGCTCTTAAAAGCTGTTATAGGCCTTAATTTGTGCCCATTTGCCAAAGCAGTGCATGTCAAAGAACAAATTCGTTACTTTGTGAGTGAAGCAACTTCAGTCGAGTCACTTTTACAAGATCTTGCCAATGAACTCGAGCATTTAGCGGAAACATCCCCTGAAAAAACAGATACCACCCTACTGATACACCCTCATGTATTGCAGGATTTTTTAGACTACAACGAGTTTCTTGATTTAGCTGATGGACTATTGGAAGATTTGAATCTTGATGGAGAACTTCAAATAGCCAGCTTCCATCCGCAATATCAATTTGCCAATACAGAAGTTGATGACATCACCAACTTCACCAATCGCTCTCCTTATCCAACACTGCACATCATTCGAGAAGATAGTATTGATAAAGCGGTTGAGGCTTTTCCAGAAGCTGAGGCAATTTTCGAAACCAATATAGCAACAATGAAAAAATTGGGCTTAGAAGGTTGGAAAAAGTTATTTAAACGCTAGAGCGAGATTCTCTGAGGTAATCCACCAAACGACCAATCACGGGCGGATTGGGTTTGGTGAAATAAGAGACCAAAAACGCAGCAATAAAACTCGCAGGAATCCCAAAAGCGCCTGAAGCAATTGGGTCTATACCAAACCAACGCTCGCCAAAAACACCTGTAATTCTGGAAACAAATGGATAGTTCAAGGCGATATAAGTTCCACTCACGGCCAGGCCTGTGACCATGCCTGCAATCGCACCCCACTGATTAATGCGCTTGGAAAACACAGCCAAAATTAAGACTGCAAAAAAGCTAGATGCGGCTAACGAGAATGCGGCACCCACCAAGAAAAGAATATCCCCAGGGCGCAAAGAGGTTACATAAGCCGCGAACAAAGCCACGGCCAATAGAGCGATCTTCGCGGTTGTGACACGCTTTTGATGAGAAGCTTTTTTATCAACCATGTGATAGTAGACGTCATGAGAAATAGCATTAGCGATCGTAAGTAATAAACCATCAGCCGTTGATAGTGCGGCAGCTAAAGCACCAGCAGCCACCAAACCAGAAATAACATATGGCAAGCCAGCTATCTCAGGGGCTGCCAAAATAATCATATCTGGTGAAATAACCAACTCAGCCCACTGCACAAATCCATCACCATTAATATCAGTGATAGATAAAACAGGTGGCTCTAATTTTCGCCACTGTAAAACCCAGTTCGGCAAATCGGCAAAAGAAATACCAACTAAATTCTTAAAGAGTTCCAACTTCACCATCGCAGCCAATGCAGGTACGCTGATATAAAAAATAGCTACAAAAAATAAAGTCCAGAAAACTGAGTATCTAGCCGCAGAGACACTGGTTGTTGTGTAGTAACGAGTCAAAATATGCGGCAAACTAGCTGTGCCGAACATGAGACAAAAAATCAACAAGATAAAGTTCAGTTGATCCATACCTGAGTCGTCGACTGCTTTTCCGGAGATAGGATCCATGGAAGGAGTGGCCGCTTGACTTCGCTGATAGGCTTCTAATTTTTCTTTTTGCCAAACCTCATAGGCATCAGAAGGACTGATCGGATAAGTTTGCAACTTTCTCTCTAAAGCCTTGACATCTTTTAGAGATGCTTGAGAAACCCTTGCTTCACGTAATTCTTTCTCAACCTTTTTCTTACCATCAAAATAAGACTGAGGAAGGCTGGCAATTTTCTGCTCTAAAGCAATGACCCTCTTTTGATAAAAATCTCTAACCTTGACCTCTTCAGCTGTGACCTCAAAGTCTCTTTCGTGATATTCAATTTCTTGAAGAACTTGTCCGTAGATAGCTTGAGGAAAAAATGAACCATGTTTGTTATGAGAAATCATTCCTAAAGGAAGCAATAAGGCAATGATCAGAATGATGTACTGAGCTACTTGGGTCCACGTAACCGCACGCATACCTCCCAAGAAGGAACAAACCAAAATACCAGCGAGGCCAAAGAAAACACCAATGCCAAATTCAACACCAATAAAGCGATTAACAATTAAACCAACACCTTGAATTTGAGCTACCAAGTACACAAAAGAACATAAGATCGTGGTGCCCACTGCCACCATACGAACAATTCGACTACCACCTTCACGACCCTGGCTATATCGAATCGCTAAGAAATCAGGAATGGTGTAAGAGCCAAACTTTCTAATATAGGGAGCAATCAACATAGCGACCAAGCAAAATCCACCGGTCCAACCCACAATAAAAGCCAAGCCCTTATATCCAGAACTAAATAAGATACCAACCAATCCAATAAAAGTAGCGGCGCTCATCCAATCGGCAGCTGTCGCCATACCATTAAAGATCGCCGGCACTTTCCGTCCCGCGACATAGTAATCATTGATATCCGAAGTTCGTGAGATCAATCCAATACTGGCGTAAATGGCAATAGTGACAAATAAAAAGACATAGCCTAGCCAAATGCCGGAGCCGTTCTTTTCCTCAACAGAGCCCAGCAAATAAACAAACAATAGGAATCCCGCTGTAAACAGCAAATAGTACAAACCTATTTTTTTGATGCGGGAAAGATGTGCCATACCTGGATTATCACGCAGCTTATAGAAAAAAGGCCGGTAACTCGAAGAGTTGCCGGCCTAAATAACTACAAAAGCTAACCAACAAGGAAACTTAGATCGCTTCTTTCAATTGATCCAAAATAGCTGGATTTTCAAGTGTTGAAGTATCTTGAGTGATTTCCTCACCTTTTGCTAATACACGTAACAAGCGACGCATAATCTTGCCGGAGCGTGTTTTAGGTAAGTTATCACCGAAACGAATTTCTTTTGGCTTAGCAATTGGGCCAATCTCTTTACCAACCCAATTACGTAGTTCAGTAGCAATCTTCTTAGCTTCATCGCCAGTAGGACGCTTACCTTTAAGAACTACGAAAGCAACAATTGCCTCACCAGTCATATCATCAGGACGACCAACCACAGCAGCTTCAGCTACTAATGGATTAGCTACCAAGCATGATTCGATTTCCATCGTACCCATGCGGTGGCCTGATACGTTTAACACGTCATCAATACGGCCTGTGATTGTGAAATAAGCTGTATCTTTGTTACGGATTGCGCCATCGCCTGCCAAGTAAAGCGTGCCACCCAACTCTTCAGGGAAGTAGCTCTTCTTGAAACGCTCTGGGTCCCCCCAAATCGTACGAATCATTGAAGGCCATGGGCGCTTCACAACCAAGATGCCGCCTTGGCCATTCGGCATATCGCCACCAGCTTCGTCAACAATCGCAGCCATGATGCCTGGCAATGGCAATGTGCAAGAACCTGGGACTAATGGTGTTGCACCTGGCAATGGCGTGATCATATGACCACCCGTTTCAGTCTGCCAGAATGTGTCAACAATCGGGCACTTCTCGCCACCAATATTCTTGTGGTACCACATCCAAGCCTCAGGATTGATTGGCTCACCCACAGAACCCAATAGACGTAAGCTCTTCAAGTTGTACTTCTTAGGATGCACGGTTGGATCAGTGTCAGATGCCTTGATCAAAGAACGAATCGCTGTTGGTGCTGTGTAGAAAATAGAAACTTTGTGACGCTGAATCATTTCCCAGAAACGACCTGCGTTTGGATATGTTGGTACGCCTTCAAAAACGATTTGTGTGCCGCCACAAGCTAAAGGACCGTAAGCGATATAGCTATGACCAGTGACCCAACCAATATCAGCTGTACACCAGAATACATCGCTATCGCGAAGGTCAAATGTCCACTTCATTGTGAGCATCGCCCACAACAAGTAACCGCCTGTTGAATGCTGAACACCTTTAGGCTTACCTGTGGAGCCTGATGTGTAAAGCACGAATAATGGGTGCTCTGCACTAACCCACTCTGGCTCACATACTTTAGACTGGCCAGCAGCTACGTCATGCATCCACTTATCACGACCAGCCTTCATTGGAATATCGCCACCCGTGCGCTTATAGACGATCACGTGCTTTAACTTTTCGCAATCACCTAATGCAAGTGCTTCATCGGCGATCACTTTTAATGGCAACGCTTTACCACCACGCATTTGTTGGTCAGCTGTAATCAAAGCAACAGCACCTACGTCAACAATACGCTCTTGCAATGATTTTGCAGAGAAGCCACCGAATACCACTGAGTGAGTTGCGCCAATACGAGCACAGGCTTGCATCGCTACAACACCTTCGATAGACATAGACATGTAGATAACTACACGATCACCCTTTTTGATACCAAGCTTTTTAAGACCGTTAGCAAAAGTAGCCACGCGGTCGTGCAATTCTTGATAAGTAACTTTTGTAACATCTCCACCATCAGCCTCAAAAATGATCGCAGTCTTTTTACCCAAACCATTTTGAATATTACGGTCGATACAGTTGTATGAAGCGTTAGTTAAACCATCTTCAAACCATTTGTAAAATGGCGCCTTAGATTCATCAAGAACCTTTGTAAAAGGCTTCTTCCAAAACAGGTTCTCTTTAGCAAGTCTTGCCCATGTACCGTCAAAGTCTTTTTCAAAAGACTGACACATCGCGTTGTATTGTTCCATGCTGCTAATAGCAGCTTGCTTTGCAAACCCTTTAGGCGGATTGAAAACTCTAGTTTCTACTAACATCTGTTCCATAGCGGCCATACTTTATCTCCAACTTTCTAGGCTGTTTTATACAAACTTCGAGATTAGGCGGGCGGACTGACAATTGACTGACAATCCTCATAAACTTAAGCTTAATAAGGGTTACCCCTAGGACTTAGAGCTATTCACCCTAATTAGACCAATACTTTTTTTCATAACAGAATTGCTCTAGCTGCCAATTCCGGTCCTTACGCACTTTCCCTAGGTAAAATAGGACTCTTCATATCAACAATTTATCAAAATAACTAACTATGAGCACAATTCGTCAAGACGACTTTATCCAAAGCATCGCCGATGGTTTCCAATACATCTCTTATTAC
>JACCDN010205686.1_pt1 | contig 13441 bp, 6 predicted proteins | sample 7441691 | NCBI WGS metagenome assembly JACCDN01 (sample SAMN15323439, study PRJNA562643) | freshwater metagenome | isolation source: river surface water | place: USA:Blue River Watershed | collected 2017-08-16 | reverse complement strand
GCTTAATTTTTTCACAGAAACATTCCATTTGACCGCAAAAACTAAGAAACAAAACAAAAAATATTTATTACCTAATGCTAAATGGATCTGGATCAATAGCAACGAAAAAGATGAATTCGACTATGGTACCAGATTTGATTTCCGTATACGTGGTGGTTTAAAAAACGCACTATCATCGACTAACGTATTACAAGCTGATGGCGGAGTAAAGCAAATTTGGCCATTAGTTACCCGCACACGCTTGGTAATGCGCTCTAATGTTGGCTCGGTATTTAGTAAAAAATTTGCTACTGTCCCGCCGAGCTTAAGATTTTTTGCCGGTGGCGATGAAAGCATTCGTGGCTTTGCCTATAACTCTATTGGCCCACGCGAAATTAAAGGTGATCCAAATTCAGATAATTTAGGTGGTAAATATTTATTCACTGCCAGCGGCGAAGTCGAACACAAGTTGTACGATCAGTTAAGCGGGGTATTATTTTTAGATGCTGGTAACGCATCCATGAATTTTGGCGGGCCATTAGCTATGGGCTCTGGGTTTGGGGTTAGGTATAAAACGCCGATTGGTAATTTTCGCGTAGATTTAGCGAAGCCTTTAAATACAGTAAAAAACAAACACTGGCGCCTACATATAACTTTTGGTACAGATTTTTAAGATGTTACCTCTTATTATTACCTGTATTATTACCTGTATTATTACCTGTTTTTACTCTGTTTAACTCTGCTATCCTTTGTTGAACTGCTGTCAAAGGTTTGGATCCTGTTGGAGCTGGCTCTTGTTTAGCTACTTCTTGTTTGGGTTTAACTTCTTCTTGTTTTGGTTTAACTTCTGCAGCTAAATTACCAGTTGTTTTTTGTATTTCAGGGTAGTAGCGTATCCCATCTTTAGGTTTTATTTGAACAGTGGTTTTAGATTCTCCTTCTAATTTACCCCCTGCAAAACTACCAGCTGTTTTTCCTAACGTAGGGTATGGAGGTATTAATGGAGATTTTGTTTGAGCACTTTTAGTTTCTATTGTTTCTGGTTGAACTTCAGTGTTAAACAATACTGGCTTAGGTAGAGGTGGTGGCTCAACGTCATCTAGTGATACTGGTTTAGCGACATATTGCTCGTGAATTCTCAGCAGTAAATTATGCATAGTTAAATTATTACCAGTTAATTTTAATTTAGAATCAAGCTCAGCAATTTTATTTGCTAAAATTTGCAAGAATCTAGCGGTAAGACCCCGTGGATCTGCTATTAACGCTTGCAATTCAGCAACTATTTGCTGATCATTGCACAAATATTTTGTAAATTGAATAATACTATATTCTATATCGTCGCCATCTTGGTTCTTCCAATAATCCGGATTTTGAGTTAGTGCTGCTGACAATGATCCTGAATATGAAGACTCTGGATCAATAACAATTTGCCTATCCCCAGTAATAGACTTACCATACTCGGATAAGATAAGATCGTGCATTGCTTTTGCCAATTGCCTGCTATTAACTGCTGAGGCAGTTGGCGCTGACATCGCCAATGCCGTGTTTACTGCTTTTGCTTTTACAGTTCTAGGTTTTAAAAACATGTTCATTAAAGTACTAGCAGCAAGTCGCTTTTTCTTAGGCGCAACTACTAAGGCTTGAGTAGTTGTAGGTTTAGATAATGCTCTGATCAAACCTTGCTCGGCTTCATGACTAAATTTTTCAACTGGTGAGAGGACTAGTTCTGGTTCCGCTGCCAAAGCTTTAATATCAGAATAAAATTTATAAATATCACCAGCAATTTGATCTAAGGTTTTTCTATTCTCTAGAGTTCTGCATTTATACGATAGTAATTCAGATTCAAGCTTAGAAAGATCAGCTGATAATCCATTATCTTGTAATTGTTTTTTTAAGTTTGATCTGATATGCCTGAAGCATTCGTTCAAGAGTCTTTGTCGTTCAGAATTAATATCTTTTGCAGATAACCATACTTCCTTCTCTGCTAAGACACTACTGTAGGATAATACTTTTCTATCGCCGACATATAGCTTATACCACTCATCTGCAGCCACAGAAAAAATAGCGTCCATAAATTTACTTGGCTCTGCATCAGTCATGTCAGGAATTATTTGAACAACAGCTTTTATTTCTTCTGGAGTATATGTCTGCAGTATTGTTTTAAAACTTGCCATTGTTCTAGCTTCTCTTAATTTTTTAATTTTATCAATTGAAATTTTAGCTTTATCTAGATTTTTACAATACAATGCAAGCATATACCTTCTTACAAAAATCTTAAATTCTTCAGTAATAAAATCTGAAATAAAATCTTCTCTGCCACCAGGTTGTACCATCGAATATTTATTGTGTAAATTAATTACATTTCTGCCGAACCTATTGTAAATTCCAGTAGGGCAACTTCCTCGGCCACCATTGGCTAGACAACATTCAACCGCCTGTTCCATAAGACTATATTCCATGGATTTTTGTGCCTGCAATAACAATGTTCTCACTTTAGATTTTGCTTCTGAAAAGTCTGCACTTTTTTTAATTATGTTTCTTATAACTAAAGGTTGTTTTTCAATAAGTTTTAGAAGTTGTTCCATGTTGTCTACTTTACTTAACTCTTCATCAACATCATCAGTTACTATCAACATACAAGTCAAAGTAAAATTTACAATCTCTATAGATTTAAAATTCCCAAAATTATTTTGTAGATTTCCAACAGTCTTCCACGCATTTCTGGTAGCAAGAAGAGATAATAATCTTCGTGCATCTTCTGACGCACCCCGTGACGGTCTATCTTTAATAACATTTGAAATAAGCGCAAACCGTGGTTTGTTTCCGACCAATGTTCTAAATTGCAAAAAAGTCATATTTTTGAATTCATCATTAATGTCTGCCACTGAAAATCCACATAGCTTTACTAATTCTACCCAAGCTGCATATTCATGGCTACCAACATCAGGACCATATTTTAAAAATTGCATTATCATAAACAATCTATGATCTTCCCTTGCCACTCCCAGCTTATCAGCAACACCGGCATATCTTGCCTCTAGCTTTTCGTTTAATAATTTCAGGCTTATAACCCCACAAATTTTACTAGCAAATTTTGTATCGTTAGCAGATTCTGCACCTTCGAATCTAAGGCTTGAATTATCCCCACGTTGATATACCATCCGCCATAACATCCAACTTTCAAGCCTATTATCTATACTATCTAAAACGGTTCTATCAATGGAGTATAATGGATCAAGCATGTATCCATTCCCGATTTTATAACTTAATAACTCTGCTTTTTTCACCAATCTATAGTCTCTTCTTGCTGCCGACCTCATGTTTACAACACCATCATAGTTCAAATCTCTAATAACACTTTCATTGTCTAACAACCATTTAAACACCTTAGTTGACTCAAATTTAAAGCAGTGCACAATTACTGAATTTTCAGAATCACCGCACTGACTCCAGTATGTTTTCCATGGCTCATTTTCTCTATTAGTAAAAGCGTATTCTATAATTTTTTTACCAAAGCCTGTCTTGGCTGCAATTATTAATGGATTTTCAAGCGGGTCAACTTCTGTGTCGTTACCGTTAGGAACATCGATCCAAGGCAATATTCTTAATATTGTCTCATGGTTACTTAGTGGTGGAATAATCTTTGAAAAGCTTAATTTAGCATCAGTTAAATTTTGCTCGAAAACCCCGCTCAAGCCACCAATAGATAAGCCTGCACCCTCAAAAGCAGATAACACTTTGCCGGCATTATTTTTAAAATAGTTCCACGCATGTTTCACTAAAGCAGGCCCTTTTCTACCTGACAACAACTGATACAACAATGCAGGATTTCCTGATTCCAGAATATAATCAAACAATACGCGTTTAAGCAGCTCATCATCAACATCTAAAACTTTATCTAATAATTGATCAATAGCTCTCACCTTGAATTCATTACCTAATATTTTACAACTTGCATTACTATCCCCACGAATTACAGTTAACACATAATCATCAAGCATCGCTGGATGTAGCATTAAGCATTTAGCAAAGACATCGCCACTTCCTTTTGCGTCAAAGTTTCTAAGTAGCTTCTCTGCCTTTATCCCAGCTGCAACATAAAGTTTTTCTTTTATAAAAGCGCTAAACTTTGCTTCATCTTCACCTTCTCGCACCATAATTGACACGACTTCATCTAAATATGTTTTTATATATCCGCCTTCTTCCGAAATTTGCTTCCAATATATACTCCATGGTTTTTTGTTAGCGTTGTCATATGCGTGCATTAATACTTCATATTTTTTAAATTTAGCAGCCAGCATAATCGGATTTGATTCTAATGGTATTTCTTCGTCATCTTTAGGTTGTAAAAACAAATGTTCCGAGTTTTTTATGAACGAAACCAACAAGCGAGATTCAACGCGATTAGAAAATAAATCAGAATACTGCAGGCACCGAGGCAATTTTTTGAGGCTACCTACAAATATTCCGCTTTCATCACTCACTATTATTTCGAGCAAAAACCTACGAATATCCGCATCCACTGCATCCCCCGGCTCGTCTACAATATACTTGCCAAGTAATAGGTCGGTGAATTCAGTACCCCATAAGTTATAAATTATTTGTTTTACTTCAAAGAACTCTAAGCCTAACAATTTATGAAGGGCCTCACTAGTATTTCTAGATAAAAAGCCCAAGACGACCGGAGACAAGCCCTCTTCTTTCAACTTTTCAATAATTCTTTCCGGGTGAAAATTAAATAAATGCAGATAATATTTATCTATTGTCTTCTTATCAGCACGCGCCAATATTTTAGGAAATTTTTGATTAAAAACTCTTTTCCTGTCTTCGCCCAACACATCATAAAATTCAAATATAATCTTTGGATTATTTTGTATAAGATCAGTTATTGTCTTAACAGCCTCTTCTTTGTCTAACGGACTATCGTTCGACATACTAACCAATATTGACAATGCGTTGCCTGACATAACCCACCTAGAACTGTTTATCTATTCCAATATGACTATTAATCTAGAAAACAGTTCAAATGTATATGCAAGATTATTTTTTGCTGGCTGCCTAGTCTCTTTTATTTTTGCCTGCTACGGCTTTAGCTTTCATAGTTTTAACCAACAAAGAATCTAGCAGCGCATGTAACTCCTTGTATTCTTTTTGTAATTTTTGTAATTCACGACCAGTAATTATTTGCTTAATTTCTAATGGCTTATATCCAGGCTTAGTCAAAATATCCGATGCATTCATAGTGTTTAATATGCTGAATGTATAGCCAACATTATCTAAGTCCAAACTATGTTGTTGCTGTTGTAGCCATGTTACATATTCTTTCAAACTAAGCAAAAAAGCTATCTTTTGTTTGCCTGCAGCTAGTTTAGATAATTGCTGATTGATAGTGTCTATGGTCATAGTGGAACCATTATATAGATCACTATTTAAAGCTTTGCGAACTAAATGTGCATGATAAAAAGAAAAGAAATTGCGAATCTGCACTGCAAAGTCACCAGCAAAAAATTTGCTGCTTTTTGGTAGCTGATCTGCTTCATATATTTCAAACGAGTAAAAACCTTCTAAATTTTCCGGAAAATTGTCTGTCAACATTTTCATTCTTGGCAATGAATTTAAAAAAATCTGTAATGATGCAGCACCAAAATTTGTAACTAATAACCCATCACCTGTACCAGAAGAGGCATCTTCTTTCACTTTCGGTTTTTCATTCTTTTTGTTTTCAATCTGTGAAGCAAGTGCCGCAACTATAGGTTTATTTTCTGTTAGTTTAGCTTCTGTTAGTTTAGCTTCTGTTAGTTTAGCTTCTGTTGGTTTAGCTTCTGTTGGTTTAGCTTCTGTTGGTTTAGCTTCTGTTGGTTTAGCTTCTGTGCTTATTACTGTAATTTGAGAAGCTGCTAGAACGTCTACTTGTATTACTTCATCAAGTGTTGGGGTCATTTGTTGACGTTGTTTTTTTTTTCGAGCAGCGTTTTTTTTATAAAAAATAGATCGCCATATTCTAAGAAATATGTTTGGCTTTTTGGGGCGTTGTTGTCTGGTATTAGCTGCACTCATAATTTAAGTTTAGTTTATTTTATGGCTTTGTGTGGGGGGGCAATCAGTGTAGCTACATTGAACTTTATGATTCAATCCAAAGTCTTACATGTACACATTAATGAGCATAAATATTATGTATAAACCTTTTAGTTGGCTCAACAAAAAGAAAAAAGAACAAAAACTCCTTGAGATGACGAAGCAGCTGGCGACACTACCTATGCGACTCCATATGCAAGAGCATGCGCTGCTTACGAAGCAGTACAAAATATAGCTAAACCCGCAAGAACAACTAAAAGTACAAAAAATAAAATAATCATACATCCAGAAATTCAGAAGTTGCATATGGCTATCTCTGAACTACTTACTATTGTTGACGAGCAACTCTTGCCCAAAAGTAGCTCATCTGCTGCGAAAAACGAAGATTTAAAAAACCAAGACACTGCTGCTAGTGCCAGCGCGGTACCTAATTCTCTACAGCTAACAACCGATATCCATAGTAACAACATTGTAAATACTGCAGAAGCTATCAACCAATTATTTGAAGCTAGTTTAATGTGGGCTGCGGTTAGTGATATTCGAGTATTCGTTAGACATACAGGAACAGATTATCCGCTTAGTTCACTCTTAAGTAATATTGATATTCGTGATGTAGGGAATCTGAACAAAGAATTATTTGCAGCTGCTGTAAAACAAGCAGACGATTCACAATATGATTTACTATTAACTATTACCAAGAAAATAGTCGAAGCATATATTAGAGGCGGCGAGTATTTATACGCATTAGCCTTTTGTGATGAACCTAATAAGAAGGGTATCCCTGAGTTTAAAACTTACGCAGCAGTCGCTACTGCTGCAGCCGCACTAAACAACGAAGCAAGTACCCCTGATGCAAAAAACTCCGCAGCTTGGGCTTTGGTCGAAGCGCTCGAATATAAATCTTTAGGCATGCCATACTTGGAGGATGGTAATGACATTCCCTCAACTAAAACCCTACCTGTTTGGGCTAAAAAGCTATTTTGCCAAGCCACTGCACAAATTCTTGATACAACGCCATTAGTAAGTACAGACGAAGTTGAGTTAGAAAGGGAACGGCTACTTTCTAGAGCAAAACATTATGCTGATTATAAACCAACAACTGTAAAACCATAGCCTATCTAAACTAGCTGCATCTACACCCATAGCCATCCACCAGCAAATATAGTAAGATACCATTCTATGCGTATTCTTAACTTTGCGATAAAATCCCTGTTAATCCTAGCGGTCCTTGCAACACCGCCGATATGGCTTGTCACCTCAAATAATGGTCTAAATACTGCGCTTACGGTCGCTAGCTGGTTTGCGCCGTACAAGGTGTCTTATGGCAAGGCCAATGGCAGAATCATCGGCAATAAGATTTTCATAACTGACTTATCAATAGAGTATAGCGCACATACACTCAAAATTTCCACGCTTGAAATCGCTCCCAGGCTTAAAAGCTTTAAACTATCTAAAATTACCGGTTGGGAACATTTCCTACCTGCACAAACTATTTTAGCCTTAGGCAAGCGCACGGAAATTACGCAACTAGACGGCAAGTTTAATTCTTGGACTGAATTAAAAAATATAGATTTAACTCTATTTGGAATTTGGCAAGCCGAGCAGTTAAAAGCTAGTCTAACAGCAATTAAGCACGCACACTCCTGGCATGTTAAACACGCTAACCTACAGATTGGTAAAAATATTTTAGCTTTAGCAAGCGCAGAACAATCTGGCTACCAATGGGAGTTAAACTTAACGCAACCACAATTGCTGCTAAAATCAAGCACTGGCGCTATATATGCTAACGGTAAGGTTAATTATACCTCAGAATTTTCATTACCAGAAATAACCGCGCAAGTCACAGCAGATGAATTTAAATATGCCGATTATACAGTAAAAAAATTAAATCTTGCCAGCCATGTAAACCCAGATTTAACTGCGCCGCTAAATATAAGCGCCAACGCCGAAAAAATTATAATCAACGACCATATTATTAATAATTTCAAGCTTAATACCAGCGGCAATTTGAGGCAGCATGCGATAAACGGCAGTTTATTGTATGAACATAATCTGCTAAATATTAAAGCCAACGGCCAGATGACTGAAAAACATCTATGGCAAACTAGTAATTTAATTATCAGTTATCGTAACGAAGCGCTCAAAGGTGCGGCAAAATATGCTTTGCATAATTCTAGCGGCAATTTAGCTTTATCTGGCAAGTTATTTGCTGTTGCAACTGATATTAAAATTGCCCTTACTGGAGTTAATAATATGCAAGCTGATATTAGCATGACTGGTAATGCGCATAACCACTTGCAAGCCAGCCTAAATATGAAAGCAGGTAAATTAGACGGCCGCGCTAACTTACAAGTTGCAGATTTAAGTATGATTATGCAATGGCTGCCAGATGTAACTCGCTTAAAGGGTTTATTAAGTTCTGAGATTAAATTGTCCGGGACACTCGATAAACCAGAAATTACTAGCAATTCGCATTTAACTAAAATTACCGCGACGTTACCAGCACTGGGGGTAAAAATTAAGCCTATGGAGTTGCATGTTGTCAGTGATGCCAAGGGTAAATTTGTTTTAACTGGCATAGGAAAAATGCGACGTGGCCCTGGGGAATTTACTCTCAAAGGCTATGTAGAGCCGTTTAAGCAAAACACCCCTAACTCGCTAAATATCACTGGCAAGCATGTTGAGTTTATCAAAAATACTAACGCTAATTTAATTGCTAGTAACAATCTAAATTTTGTATACCACGCAAACACACAACTCCTAGATATAACTGGCGATATAGATATAGAGCAAGGCAACGTGCATCTCGACACCAAACAATCTAGCACCATAAAGTCTAAAGATGTAGTTTTTATAAACGAAACAGCAAAACCTAAAAATCTTGTCACACCAAATATAAATATTAACTTGCGTATCTCTGAAGGCGTACATTTTTCTGGGTTTGGGCTTGATGCCGATGTTACTGGCAAACTTGAGATTACCCAGCGGCAAGATATGTTTTATAGCATCGGCAGAGTAACCATTAAACAAGGTACTTATCAGTTACCGGGGCAAAAATTACAAATTAGCAAAGGCCGCTTGTTATATCCACCAGGAACTTTATTAGCTAATCCGGCGCTAGATATTAAAATGCTAGGAAAAAGCCAGACAAATTCTAATTTAGATTTGTTTGTGCGAGGCACCGCGCAGCATCCACAAATCAGTGAAAGTGGTATTGCCGGAAATACCGACAAAGCTTTATCCCAAGCTTTATTAGCTGGTAGCAGCATGTTATCCAAAAATTTGTTGCAAGATAAATTAAAATTAACTGAATTAGGTTTGGCCAGTCATGGTGAACAACACGCAGATTTTTTTGACAATCCAGCTAAAGACAAGTCTTCGATAAAAAATAAAGATCTAGTAATTGGTCGGCCGTTGGGCAAAAAGTTTTATTTACAGTATTTACATAGCATGGGTGAAATGAATAAGCGCGTGCGTCTCAAATATGCTTTAAACAAAAACTGGGCAGTCGGCATAGAATCTGGTGATCAAGGTGGTGGCGCAGATTTAAGTTTTTCTATCGAAAAAGACTAACATACATCCAGCGTCAACTTGCCTCGAGTGCCAGCGCCCGCCCCACCTATCAGCAAACACATAAATACACATAAATACACATAAAACCCCAAAAATGCACAGCAAGTTCACTAAATAAGTTGTATGCTTAAAGCATGGGCTGGATCTGCAGATACATACAATGGAGGAGAGCCAACCATGGATATCATTAACAGTGTACGCGACCGGTATGAGCATGAGCAGATAGAAGAATATTCACTACAAGAATACCTAGAAATCTGTAAACAAGACCCTATGGCTTATGCTACGGCCTCCGAACGCTTATTATCTGCAATTGGTGAACCAGAGCTAGTGGAAACTAGGCACGATCCACGCCTCAGCCGCATCTTCTCGAACAAGACGATTAAGCACTATCCAGCGTTTGACGAGTTCTACGGCATGGAAGAGTGCATTGCACAAATAGTGGCCTATTTTAAACACGCTGGCCAAGGCTTAGAAGAGCGCAAACAGATATTATATTTACTCGGTCCGGTAGGTGGCGGTAAATCCTCACTAGCCGAGCGCTTAAAGTATTTAATGCAAAAATTACCATTTTATGCAATTAAGGGTTCGCCGGTCTGGGAATCGCCTTTAGCGCTATTTGATTTTGATGAAGATGGTGATTTACTGGAAGCAGAATACGGCATTCCCAAACGCTACATGTCACAAATTTTGTCTCCTTGGGCAATTAAACGCTTACAAGAATTTAATGGCGATATAAGTAAATTTAGAGTGGTAAAATTAAAACCCTCGATTAACGCACAAATTGCCATTGCCAAAACTGAACCAGGCGATGAAAATAATCAAGATATATCAACTTTAGTCGGTAAAGTAGATATTCGTAAACTCGAAGAATACTCGCAAAATGATCCAGACGCCTATAGTTACTCCGGCGGACTATGTCGTGCCAATCGTGGTTTACTAGAATTTGTTGAAATGTTTAAAGCGCCAATTAAAATGTTGCATCCATTGTTAACTGCAACACAAGAAGGCAATTATAATGGTACTGAAGCGCTATCCTCGATTCCATTCGACGGCATTATTATGGCACATTCTAACGAATCAGAATGGCATTCGTTTAAGAACAACAAACACAACGAGGCGTTTTTGGATCGCGTATATATAGTAAAAGTGCCGTATTGTTTACGCGTTACCGAAGAGGTAAAAATTTATGAAAAATTAATTCAAAACAGTTCATTGCGCGAAGCACATTGCGCCCCAGGGACTTTAAAAATGATGGCGCAGTTCTCTATACTATCCAGGCTCAAAGAGCCAGAAAATTCAAGCATTTACTCGAAAATGCGCGTCTACGACGGGGAAAACCTAAAAGATACTGATCCTAAAGCCAAATCTTTACAAGAATATAAAGATTTTGCTGGTGTAGATGAAGGCATGACTGGTTTATCTACTAGGTTCGCGTTTAAGATTTTATCCAAAGTATTTAATTTTGATATCACCGAAGTAGCTGCTAACCCAGTGCATTTGTTGTATGTAATAGAACAACAAATAGAACAAGAGCAGTTCCCAACAGAAACGCACGATCGATATTTATCTTTTATTAAGGGCTTCTTATCACCTAGATATGTGGATTTTATTGGCAAAGAAATTCAAACTGCTTATCTAGAATCTTATTCAGAATACGGCCAGAATATATTTGACCGATATGTAATTTACGCTGATTTCTGGATTCAAGATCAAGAATTTAGAGATCCTGACACCGGTGAGATTCTAGATCGTAGCATGCTCAATAACGAGCTAGAAAAGATCGAAAAACCGGCTGGTATTAGTAATCCAAAAGATTTTCGTAATGAAATTGTTAATTTCGTATTACGCGCTAAAGCTAACAACAATGGCAAGAACCCAACTTGGACTAGTTACGAAAAATTACGCGCAGTGATCGAAAAGAAAATGTTTTCCAACACTGAAGACTTATTGCCAGTTATTTCTTTTAACGCCAAAGCTTCTGCCGAAGATAAACGTAAACACGAAGATTTTGTGGCTCGTATGGTAGAAAAAGGTTACACCGCAAAACAAGTACGTTTGTTATGCGATTGGTATTTACGTGTAAGAAAATCTTCATAAGGCGAGGACCAAAATGTCACAGATTATTGACAGACGTCCTAACAGCCGCAATAAAAATGCTGTAAATCGGCACCGGTTTCTTAATCGCTTTAAACATCAAATCAAAAAAGCCGTAGATGATGCTGTAGCTAATCGTAGCATTTCTGATTTTGAACATGGCGAAAAGATTAACATTCCCACTAAAGATATTACTGAGCCAGTATTTAAACATGGTGCTGGCGGCGTCAGATCAATTGTGTTACCTGGCAATAAAGAATTTAGCAAAGGCGACCGAATTAAATTACCTGAAAAAAACAAAGACAGCACAGATTCACAAGCTAGCAATACTGGTGAAGGCACAGATGATTTTGCCTTTGAAATTTCGCGCGAGGAATTTCTAGAAATATTTTTTAATGATCTTGAATTACCAAATTTGTTAAAAAAGCAATTAGCCCAGATCAATACTAGTACTAATGTGCGTGCTGGATTCACTAATACTGGCGTTCCAACTAATATTAATATTGTCCGGTCATTCCGCAGTGCTTTAGCTAGAAGAATATCGTTAGCAAACCCAAGCAAAAAACTATTACGCGATGCAGAAAATGAGCTAGAAAAATTGTTAGTCCATAGCAAGTCCGATGCGCCTGAAATTGTAGCATTGCAGACTAAAATTGCTAAATTAAAAGCGAAAATTGCAAAAATTCCTTTTATAGACCCTTTTGATTTGAAATATAATCGCCGAATTTCCCAACCTGGCGCCTCATCCAAAGCTGTTATGTTCTGTATCATGGATGTTTCCGGATCTATGGACGAGGCAAAAAAAGATATTTCTAAAAGATTTTTTATATTATTATATTTATTTTTAACTAGAACTTATGAAACTATAGAATTAGTGTTTATTCGCCATCATACCTCAGCAAAAGAAGTTAACGAACAAGATTTTTTTTATTCTCGTGAAACTGGAGGCACTGTAGTTTCAAGTGCTTTAGAGTTAATGCATGAGATAATTTACTCTCGCTACCCTACTAACGAATGGAATATATACGGTGCGCAAGCTTCAGATGGTGACAATTGGAATAATGACTCTCCACACTGTAAAGAATTACTACTACATGACATTATGCCATTTGTGCAATATTATGCCTATATTGAAATTATGCCACGCCATCATCAAAGCCTATGGGAAGAATATCTAACTGTCAAAGCAGTCTTCCCTAATTTCGCGATGCAAAACATTAACAGTGCATTAGATATTTATCCAGTACTTAGAGAATTATTTAAACGCCAAATTTTAGTAGGCAAAAATTAACAGGTAATAATTATGACAGATGAACCTGTTAAAAATAAAGCCAAAAAGAAAAAAATACCTAAGCATTTTGCATCTGGTTCAGAATGGACTTTTGATATCCTTGAAAAATTTGATCGCGAAATTAAGGCCATTGCTGATGAATATCTTTTAGACACCTACCCTAATCAAATAGAAATCATCTCTGCCGAACAAATGATGGATGCTTATTCTTCAGTTGGTATGCCACTTGGTTATAGCCATTGGTCGTTTGGCAAACAATTTTTGAACGTCGAAAAAAATTATAAACGTGGGCATATGGGCTTAGCTTATGAATTAGTTATCAATTCTGATCCGTGTATCTCTTACTTAATGGAAGAAAATACCTTAGTCATGCAAGCCACGGTTATTGCACATGCATGCTATGGTCATAATTCTTTTTTTAAAAAT
>JACCDN010282071.1_pt1 | contig 13446 bp, 10 predicted proteins | sample 7441691 | NCBI WGS metagenome assembly JACCDN01 (sample SAMN15323439, study PRJNA562643) | freshwater metagenome | isolation source: river surface water | place: USA:Blue River Watershed | collected 2017-08-16 | reverse complement strand
GAGGAAGACTCCACCTGGTCGGAGATTCTCTGCCGCCATTGCAACACATTCCCAAGGAGCCAACATATCTAGAACTACCCGATCGAATTTTTCGGTGAACTCTTGCTCTTGCACGGAACCAACATCGAGACGCCAATTAGTTGGGGTTCCAGCAAAATAATTTTCCACGTTAGCTGAGGCAATCTTTGCAAAATCATCTCGACGTTCAACGCTATGAACAAAACCACTCTGGCCTACCGCGCGAAGCAGTGAGAGCGTCAACGCTCCACTTCCAACGCCCGCTTCGAGAACGCGCGCTCCCGGATAAATATCGGCAACGCCAACAATCATCGCCGCATCCTTTGGGTAGACGATGGTTGCTCCGCGAGGCATCGACAAAACGTAATCGGCCAATAGCGGGATAAAGGCGGTGAACTTAAGTCCGGCAGTCGTGCTGACTACGGATCCTTCGGGGAGACCAATCAGTTCATCATGAACGATCCAACCCTTATGGGTGTGCCACTCCTTCCCCGGTGTAAGGGTGAAGCTATAGAGCTTTCCCTTGGGATCGGTTAATTGAATACGGTCGCCGGCCTTGAAGAAACCGCTACCTACATTGGGAGTATCAGACACGATGCGCATCTTAGGCGAGATATCAGGAGTAAGTCCCTTTATGACGGTTAAGGTCGCGATATGGACCAACTCCGTCTCTCCCCTAGTCGGGTCAACGATTTCACCAACTGCCCTCAGCTCTATAAATATCGAGCCATCCTCAATCTTCCCGAGGAGATCAGCCTCGATGCGGAACGAGGAAAGCTGGTCCACGCAGTCTTGGAGGATTTATTTGAACTTCCTCGCCCTGAACGCAACCAAGCCACTGCGCTCTCGATACTTCCGGATGCATGGCAGCGACAGATTGCAGAGAAGCCAGAGCTTGAGCCACTTATTACAAACAATAAAGAGTGGATGGATCGGGCAGAATCTCTCCTCGAAACATATTTCAAGTTAGAAGACCCGTCATCATTTGACTCTACCTACCGCGAACTTCATCTGGAGAAGAATTTCACCGATGAAATCTATCTTCACGGTTATGTCGATCGTCTCGATATTGCTCCCACTGGTGAAGTCCGGATTGTTGATTACAAGACTGGAAAATCTCCCAAGCCTGGCTGGGAGGAGAAGGCACTCTTTCAACTACGGGTATATGCACTGCTCTATTGGCGCAATGAGGGCGTACTCCCCCGTCTTTTACAACTTATTTATCTCGGTGATGGTCGCACGGTAAAGAGCGCTCCCACGGAACGTGAATTAGAAGCAACTGAGAGAATATTGCACAATATCGGCGATGAGATTCTTACCGCTATTGAGACCGATTTCTTTCCAACAAAAAAGAGCCGACTCTGTGATTGGTGTTCCTTTAAAAGTATCTGTCCAGCACATAAATAGCGGGAATATCTACTAGTTCGCGTTGAAGTACTTTGCCTCTGGGTGATGAACTATGATCGCTGAAGTTGATTGCTCTGGATGCAATTGGAATTCTTCTGAGAGATGTACGCCGATTCGCTCAGGTTCAAGTAACTCGCAGAGTTGAACCTGTTGCTCGATATCGGGACATGCTGGATAACCGAATGAATATCGTGAACCTCGATAACCTTGATCGAGAATTCCTTGGAGATCGGGTGCATCCTTATCTCGTACGGAGAACTCTTCGCGGACTCGCGCATGCCAATGTTCTGCAAGCGCTTCAGTCAATTGCACAGAGAGCCCGTGGAGCTCAAGATATTCACGATAGTTATTGGCTTCAAAGAGTTTATTGGCAGCTTGGCTGACCGTATTGCCCATAGTGACGACATGGAATGCAACTACATCGGTCTTTCCAGAATCTTTCGCTGCGAAGAAATCGGCGATGCAGAGTCTGCGATCACGTCGTTGGCGAGGGAATGAGAATCGAGTTCTTTCCTGGCCTTTGAGCGGACCTTCATGATGCAGAATGACCAGATCGTTTCCATCGCTGACACATGGGAAATATCCATATACAACAGCTGCCTCTAACCAACCCTGTGCTTGCACTTCATTGAGAAGGGCGCGCAGACGTGGCCGTCCCTCCTCTTCCACCATCTTCTCGTACTCGCCCCGAGCTCCTTTGAGACCCCATTGGCCGACATAGAGAGCGCGTTCATCGAGCATCCCAACATAATCTGCAAGCGGAATCCCCTTAATGATTCTCGATCCAAAGAATGGTGCTTGCGGAATATCAATATCGATAGCTACATCGCTGCGAGTTGTATCGTCTATAGAGACATCAGAGTTTCGAGGAGCGGCTTTGACTCGACGCTGTCGAAGTTCCGGAAGTGCTGCACCAGGTTCGCCGCGTTTGACCGCCATGATTGCATCCATCAAACGCAAGCCTTCAAAGGCATCTCTTGCGTAACGCACTTCTCCCGGATAAACCGAAGCTAAATCCTCCTCGACAAAGGCGCGGGTAAGAGCGGCTCCGCCGAGAACTATTGGCCACTTCTGGTCTAACCCACGCGCTGCAATCTCTTCGAGATTCTCTTTCATTACAACGGTGGATTTCACTAGGAGTCCACTCATGCCAACGGCATCAACATTATTTTCGAGTGCCGCATCAATAATTTGATTGACAGTCTGCTTGATTCCAATATTGACGACTCGATAACCGTTATTTGAAAGAATGATATCTACGAGATTCTTACCAATGTCATGGACATCGCCCTTGACTGTAGCAAGCAACATTGTGCCGCGACCGCCTTCATCGGCTTTCTCCATAAAGGGTTCGAGGAATGCAACTGCAGATTTCATTACTTCTGCACTTTGCAGAACGAAAGGAAGTTGCATCTCGCCTTTGCCAAAGAGTTCGCCAACCACCTTCATTCCCTCTAGAAGGTGATCGTTGATAATCGCTAACGGTTTGATTCCTTGTGACATAGCTTCGGTGAGATCATCGTTAAGTCCGACCTTCTCGCCATCAATGATTCTTCTTTGAAGACGCTCCTCCAATGGAAGTGCCGCCAACTCTGCAGCACGAGTCTGTCGTGAAGCGGTTAACTCAACTCCCTCGAAAAGTTGTAAGAACTCAGATAACGGATCGTAGGTACATTGATCGCCATCGAACTTTCTACGATCGTAAATAAGATCGAGCGCCACTTCTAGTTGTCTGGCATCGATGCGGGCTATCGGCATAATCTTTGATGGATGGACAATCGCAGAGGTGAGACCGGCCTGGGCGCATTCGTGAAGGAAAACTGAATTGAGAACAACACGTGCTGCAGGATTTAAACCAAATGAAACATTGCTGACGCCGAGTGTCGTCTGAACTTCAGGATAAAGGGTCTTGAGTTCGCGAATCGCAGTTATGGTCTCGAGGCCATCGCGTCGCGTCTCCTCTTGCCCGGTTGCGATGGGGAAAGTCAAGGTATCGATCATGATGTCACCAAGGTTGATACCCCAATTTTCGGTGAGATCTTTAATCAATCGAACGGCAACTCGTAACTTCCATTCGGCAGTTCGAGCTTGACCCTCTTCATCAATGGTCAGTGCAACTACTGCAGAACCATGCTCTTTAATGAGGGGCATGATTCGCGCAAAGCGAGAATTAGGGCCATCGCCATCTTCATAGTTAACAGAGTTAATAACACATCGCCCGCCAAGGGCTTCGAGCCCCGCCTTTAATACTCCAGGTTCGGTCGAATCAAGCATGATGGGAAGAGTTGATGCGGTTGCAAAACGCGATGCGATCTCAAACATATCCTTCGCGCCATCGCGACCTACATAATCTACGCTGAGATCAAGAACGTGCGCGCCATCGCGAATTTGATCACGTGCAATCTCAACGCAGCTCTGCCAATCTTCGGCAACGAGCGCCTCACGGAAAGCCTTTGAACCATTGGCGTTGGTACGTTCGCCGATTGCAAGATAAGTGGAATCTTGACCAAATGGAACGAATTGATAGAGAGATGAGACACCGGGTTCGGATGTGACGCTTCTCAGTGCAGGAGTCTGGCCGCCAATCTTCTTGACAACCGCTTCCAGGTGAGCCGGAGTTGTTCCACAGCAGCCGCCAATCAGAGTCAATCCATAATCTTGGGTGAATGTAGAGAGCGCCTCTGCTAATTCTTCCGGTGAGAGTGGATAGGAAGCGCCATTTGGGCCAAGCACCGGCAAGCCCGCATTGGGCATCACTGAAATCGCAACCTTTGCATTCTTTGATAGGTATCGGAGGTGCTCCGACATTTCGGCAGGTCCGGTGGCACAGTTGAGACCGATGAGATCAATATCGAGAGGTTCTAGGGCATCAAGGGCAGCGCCGATTTCTGAGCCAAGCAACATGGTGCCGGTCGTCTCGACTGTTACCTGAGCAATCAAAATAACATCTCGATCGGTTGTAGCTAATACTTCTCGAGCGCCATTGACGGCCGCCTTTGCCTGCAGTAAATCTTGTGTGGTTTCAATCAGCAAGGCATCTGCTCCGCCATCGACCAATCCTTGAGACGCAATGCGATATGCATCTTTGAGATGGGAGTACGTTGTGTGGCCAAGGGTAGGAAGTTTCGTTCCTGGCCCAAGGGAACCTAGAACAAAGCGCGGCTTCTCTAAAGTTGAATATGCATCGGCTGCTTTGCGAGCAATCTCTGCCCCAGCAAAGGCAAGTTCATAAATTCGATCTTCGATTCCATATTCTGCGAGATTCGCCCAATTGGCACCGAAGGTATTTGTTTCGATTGCATCTACACCAACTGCGAGATACGCATCATGGACAGACCTGACAACGTCGGGACGGGTGATATTGAGGATTTCATTGCAACCCTCATGGTTTTGAAAGTCTTCTAGCGATGGATCGGCTGCTTGGAGCATGGTACCCATCGCACCATCGGCGACGATGACACGTTCACGCATTGCCTGGCGAAGTAGGCCATCACGCTTGCGGAGAGATTGCTCTGAGCTCGTCACAGAGAGGAGGTTACCGTAAGGTGTCGTATGTGGAGATTTATGAGATTCCGGCTCTTCGTTCACCAATTATGGTCTTCGCCTTTGGCGGATGGAGCGATGCTGGTGAGGCAGCAACAGGTGTCATTACTCATCTCCTGACAGTTTTAGGAAGCTCCGATCAGGGGCTAGGAGATGGCGCACAATCAATTTTGATTGGCGAAGTAGATTCGGAAGAGTTCTATGACTTTCAGGTCAATCGTCCGCTGATATTTATCGATGGCTCAATGGTTCGCAGCCTGACCTGGCCTGGTGTACAAATCTTTGGAGTACGTAACCCCGATGGTGATCGCGACTTCGTCTTAGTCAGAGGTGTAGAACCATCAATGCGATGGCGTACTTTCGCATCAGAGATTCTCGACCTCGCTGAAGATCTTGAAGTCGAACTTGTCGTCACTCTAGGTTCGATGCTTGCCGACACCCCGCACACGCGAGCAATCCCAGTCTCTGGAACTGGCGCTCATCCAGATATCGCGACTCGTTTAGGAGTAGAGGTAAGTCGCTATGAGGGCCCTACTGGAATCCTTGCCGTCATTCAAGATGGATGTGTCCGTCGTGGAATTGATGCGATTGCTCTCTGGGCCGCGGTTCCACATTATGCAGGTGCGAGCCCATCGCCTAAAGCAACGCTTGCCCTTGTTAATGGCTTGGAAGACTTCCTCGAAATTTCAATACCGCAAGGTGATCTTCCTGCTCTATCAACCGCCTGGGAAGGCGCAGTCAATGAGATGGTCAGCGATGATTCTGATATTCAGGAGTACATCAAAACTCTGGAAGAGAGTAAGGATGCGAATGAGATTTCGGAAGACTCGGGAGAAGAACTGGCTCGAGAGGTTGAACGCTTTTTACGTCGGCAGAACAACTCCAACGAAAGTTAAATTGCCAGTCCTAGAATCGCATCGAGGGCGCGTGATAATTCTCCAGGTGCTCCCCCGCTGCTGCCACTCTCTGATTGAACAACCCAGCTCTTAATTGCGCTCAGAGCGCGTGGAGTATCTAAATTGTCAGATTGGCTTTCGATAATCTCATCGATGACCACATCGGTAGGCGCACACTCCATCATCGATAGCGATGAGCGAAGGCGAACGAGCCATGCCTCTGATTCGTCGAGAAGTTGAGAGCTCCATGAACGATCATGCGAGTAATGACTCTCCATGAGTGCCCACCTAATCGCCATCGGATCAGTTCCGGATGCGATGAGAGTTGAGACGAAGACGAGATTCCCAAGTGACTTGCTCATCTTCACACCATTGAGACCGATCATGCCAGAGTGAACATAGTGACCGGCAAACTCGCGGCCCTGGAGAATCTTTCCTTGCGCTGCCGACATCTCGTGGTGAGGGAAGATCAAATCGCTTCCGCCACCTTGAATATCAATCGATGTCTCCGATTGAGAATCAGGTGAAAGGTAATGAAGTGCAATCGCACAACATTCAATATGCCAACCGGGGCGACCCTCTCCATTACTGCTGGGCCATGACGGCTCTCCTGGTCGCTTATGAAGCCAGAGAAGGGCATCGAGTGGATCTTTCTTACCGGCGCGGAGCGGATCGCCGCCACGTTCAGCGAAAATGTGAAGCATCTCTTCTTCTGTTAAGTGGGAGCGAGATCCAAAGGCTTCATCAGAACGGACTGAGAAATAGAGATCATCATCGACTTTGTACGTTGTTGAAGCCGCCGAAAGTTGTGCAATTGAATCTTCGACGAGTTCCATCGCTTCCACGACACCTATGTAATGATCCGGTGGAATGACATGGAGGTTGACCATATCTCCACGGAAGAGATCGATTTGAGATTGAGCTAATACTCGCCAATCCTGTCCATCCCGGTTAGCCCGCTCTAGCAATGGGTCATCGATATCGGTGATGTTCTGAACAAACTTCACCTTCGAGCCGGAGACCCTGAGAAATCTATTGATCAGATCAAAGGTTAAGTATGTGGCTGCATGACCGAGATGAGTTGCATCGTATGGTGTGATGCCACAGACGTAGAGGCGATAGACATCTTTCTTGGCCAGTGAGTATTTACCACCTCGGGCGGTATCCCAGAGCGATAGCGGCGGAATATGGAAGCGCCCATCTAATGGAGGTATGGCTACTTCGGCCCAAGAATTCATAACGGAAGAATATCTCTTAGAAGGGTGGCCATGGGATATGAGGCCACTCAGGGTTGGGCTCAGGAAAGGCTCCTATAGAGATAAGGGAATCAACTCTCTGGATCAAAGCTGCATACTCGACAGATGTGATGAGTGTCTTCAACTCGGAAGCTTCTTCAGATGATAGAAAGTTGGCGATTCGTCGAAGATCCTCTAATTCTCTCTTGTTGAATTGAGCCCCGGCCCATTGCCAAAGCACTGTACGTAATTTGTCGTCAGAGTGGAAGGTAACACCGTGATCACAGATATAAAGATGGCCAGTTGATTCAGGTATTAAGTGGCCGATCTTGCGATCAGTATTATTGATAATCGCATCGAAGAGGGCTACTTCACGCAGTTGTGTATCGTCACGTCGGAAATACTCTTCTAGATCGATCGACTCATCGATATCGATCCATTGTTGAACCATGCCAAATCCGAATGGTCCATCGCGCAAAATAGTGAGCGGTACATGTCGGTAGCCTAGAGCCTGGTCGATGATGAATGCCGCCCGCTCTCTTTGCGCTAAATTGCCATCAGGAAAGTCCCAGAGCGGACGTTCGCCTGCAACGGGCTTATAGATCCCTTTGGTTGATCGGTCTTGATAGGTAAGGGCGATAAAGAGAGTCGCATTACTTGCATCTACTAGTCGTCCTTCAACGGAGATCTCGCCAAGCGTGAGCAAATCGTTCATCGGCGATAACCATTTGCGCGAGAGCAGAGGTGCCCCTGGGGATCAATCGGGAAACCACAGAATGGACATGGTTGTCGACCTGCAGCGATCACCAATGAAGCCCTGTCGTGAAAAGTCTTTGCCTGAGCAGGAGTAATGAATAATCGAATCATCTGTATATCCTCGAGAAGTGGTGAATCTTCATCAACTTCATCATCTCCGAGGTTCAGCTCTCTCAAATCAACCTGAATCAGTTCGCTCTCTTCATCATAAAAAATTGCGATCGACCCAATTCGAAATTCATCCAGTACTGGGGTTTCAAGCGGAAGTGAATCGCGAACCAACTGTGGGCGCGGCGCCAACGGATGAACAAGACGGATCTCTTTCAACATGTAATCAAGACGCTCGCTGAGCGCAGCAACCTGTGACTTCTCTAGCGAGGCGGAAATCGTCAGATGCTCTGCCTTTATCTGAAGGAAGAATGTTCTCTCCCCCGGTAAGCCAACTGTCCCTACTGTAAATCGGGTGAGATCTCTAAATACGCGAAGCATCTCTATCCAAGAATCTCAGTTAGAGAGCTACTGTTGTTGAGTGTAATGAGAGAGAGTTTCTTGCTGTCGCCTCGTAATACTGTGAAAGAAGCTGGCGCAATCTCTAATCTCTGAAAATTATCGAGATTCTGCCCAAGGTAGTGCGAGACAATTAACTTGATCGTATCTGAATGAGAGACAACGAGATGGGTTTTATCTCCTCGAATAGCGCGGATTGACTCGACGCTATCAACAGCGCGGCGTTGCACCTTCTTAAATGATTCCCCGCCCGGAAAGGTGACGCGTGAAGGGCGCTCTTGCACATCTCGCCAGAGGGGCAGCCTGCGCAGCGAAGAGAGTTTTCTTCCACTCCATGAACCGAAATCAATCTCTGAGAGACCATCGAGAATCTGCATCTGCTCGAGCGATCGAGATGACTTAGAACGCAACCATGGATCGATTGTCAGCTGACATCTTTCGATGGGACTTATATGCAATCGATGTATTCGATCTCGTCCAATCCGTTCAACAAGTTGTAGCGCATCTTTCTTTCCACGAGCAGAGAGACCTATCCCTGGAAGCTGTCCGGTCAAGGTCCCAGTTGCATTTGCAGCAGAGTGGCCATGACGCAAGAAAATAATTGTGCTCATCAACCCTCCATGCTTCCCACTCAGATGCTTCCGGCGTATCAACACGCTCGGCACCTAGGTTAGCGAGATATCTCGACCCAGTCTTGCTAAGGTCGCGCACATGGAGATGCGTCGCGCCGGCAGGAGTGGATTAACCCTCTCCCGAATCGGTTTAGGAACCATGACTTGGGGCCGCGATACCGACAATCATGAGGCGGCAGATCAATGTCGCGCTTATATTGAGGCGGGCGGTAACTTTCTAGATACCTCACCAATCTATGGTGATGGTGATTCTGAGCGGGTCATTGGCGGAATGATTGGAACCCTCTTTTCTCGAGATGAGATCGTCATTGCAACAAAGGCGGGAGTTCAGCTCATTAACGGTGAGAGAGTGGTCAACAACTCTCGGCAAGCGCTGATCAATGATTTAGATAGATCTCTCGCGCGTCTAGGCACCGACCATGTAGACCTATGGCAGATCCATGGCTGGGATCCAAATAACCCACTTGAAGATACGCTCTCAGCTCTTGATTACGCCTACACATCAGGCAAGGCCAGATACGTGGGCCTTTCGAATTTCTCTGGCTGGCAGAGTTCTCGTGCAATAACTCTCCAAGAACTTCATGGAATGAAGGCTCCAATCGTTACTCTCAATAATGAGTTCTCCCTTCTCAATCGACACGTAGAAGAAGAAATCCTTCCCTGCGCCGATCAACTCAATGTCGGCTTCCTCGCTTGGGCGCCGATTGCACGTGGAGTTCTTACCGGTAAATACCGAACTGGAATCCCGAGTGATTCTCGCGCTGCAGCGCCCCACTTTGTGAAACATGTTGAGCCATATCTCAACGAATCTAGCGCCCGTATTGTCGAGGCCGTATCTGTTGCAGCTGAAGGTCTTGGCTTCGCACCACTTGAAGTTGCGATCGCTTGGGTGCGAGACAACCCCTTGGTTACCTCATCTATCGTGGGTGCTCGCACTGGCGCACAATTGAGAGGCATCTTGAAGTCAGAAGAGATTGTGCTTCCGCAAACAATCCGTTCCGTCCTCGATGAGGTCTCAGCAGTTTTCTAAGAAGTCGTTCAACACCTTGACTCCGAACTTGAGACCATCAATCGGTACTCGTTCGTCGACGCCATGAAAGAGCGCCATGAAATCAAGATCAGCCGGCAGTTGGAGAGGGCTAAATCCGTATCCAATGATTCCTAGCTCTGAGAGCGCCTTATTGTCGGTGCCTCCACTCATTGTGTAAGGAACAGGGACTCCCTCTGGATCTTCTCGGACAATTGCTGCACACATCGCCTCAACGAGCGGTCCACCGAATTCAACTTCTAAAGCAATGTCATGGGTCAAAGTTTCGATGCGAATATCAGGTCCAACGATCTGACGAATCGTTGCATTGAGTTCTTCCTCATAGCCAGGTAAGAAACGACCATCGATTGTTGCGCTCGCGCTACCAGGAATTACATTCGCCTTGTAGCCAGCTTCAAGAATAGTTGGGTTCGCCGTATTTTGGAGTGTTGCGCCGATCATTCGAGCAGTTGGCCCAATCTCTTTGAGAAGTGGACGCAGATCGTTCTCGTCATATGGCTTACCTGTTGCTTCGGCAATTTTCTTAAAGAGAAGCTTGACCGTCTTGGTATATCGCTGTGGCCATTCAAACTTTCCGATCTTAGCGACAGCCTCTGATAAGGCAGTCAGCGCGTTCTCATCATTCATCATCGAGCCGTGACCTGCACGACCATCGGCAGTGAGTTTCATCCAATGAATACCCTTCTGCGCCGCCTCAACGAAGTAGAGCCGTTTTCCATCTCCGACGGTGACGCTAAATCCGCCAACCTCTGAGATTGCCTCTGTGCATCCAGCAAATACCTCTGGGTGATGTGCTGTCATATAGCGAGAGCCGTAACTGCTACCTGCTTCTTCATCGGCAAAGAATGCAAGCACAATATTTCGAGGCGGCTTGTATCCGGTACGTGCCCAACGACGAACAATCGCAAGCAACATCGCATCAACGTTCTTCATATCAACTGCGCCGCGACCCCAGATCATTCCATCCTTAATCTCGGCTCCAAAAGGATCGACGCTCCAATCTTCAGCATTTGCTGGAACAACATCGATATGGCCATGAACAACTAAACCTGGTCGTGATGTATCTGCGCCTTCAATATTGGCAATGACGTTACAACGGTTTGGCGCAGATTCGTAGATCTTTGAACTAATCCCGACTTCCGCGAGGGAGGAAACGATGTACTCAGCAACAGCTCGTTCATCTCCCTTTCCTTCTCCATAATTTACAGATGGGATGCGGATGAGGTCCTGACAGATCGAGACTGTCTCATCCATAAGGCTTTCGTATTCATTGCTCATGGCGCCATTCTCTCCCTTTTTCACTCTGTAGCCCACATTTTGCGTGTGAGGCGTCGCATTGCTATCCTTGCGGTCGTAATTCAACCCCATCGCATAGGCTTTGCTGCGTGACGGGGACACTCGTCCGGGTGGCGGAATTGGCAGACGCGCTAGCTTGAGGTGCTAGTTCTCGCAAGGGATTAGGGGTTCAAGTCCCCTTTCGGACACAGATATGGAGCGCAGTATGCAACTCACGAGTGCGCTCTCGCTTATAAGAGAGATCCCTGACTTTCCAATACCGGGGATCCTCTTCAAAGATATAACGCCACTCCTTGCAGATGCTGCCGCCTTGCGAGTAACCGCTGAGGCACTTGTCGGCAATTCCGATTCGTACACTCATATCGCAGGAATCGAGGCCCGTGGCTTCATTCTCGCCTCAGCAATGGCACTCAAATCACATAAAGGATTTATCCCACTACGTAAAGCGGGAAAACTCCCCCATCGCACAATCTCAAAGAGCTACGGCCTCGAATATGGCAATGATGTACTACAGGCGCATGTCGATGCAGCATCAGAAGGAGACCGCGTTCTCATTGTTGATGATGTTCTAGCTACTGGCGGAACTCTCATTGCTGCAATTGAGATTATGCAAGAACTAGGAGCAACAATCGCAGAGGTTGTAGTTCTCTTAGAGATCGAAGGCCTAGGTGGTCGCGCAAAGATCGCAGAGAAGTTCCCGGAAATTACCCTTCGTTCGATAATGGTCTGTTAAATGAGAATTCCACAGATCCAAGCGCTACGCGCTCTTGCTGCCATCCTGGTACTTCTCTTCCATGCGCATCTCGTGGGTGGTGGCTATATCGGAGTTGATATCTTCTATGTGATCTCTGGATACCTGATTACAGGTTTACTGCTTCGAGAGATCGAAGAACGTGGCGGTCTCAATTTCAAGGCTTTCTACCTCCGCCGTATCAAGAGATTACTCCCTACTTCATTCTTTATTCTGATGGTGACAGCGCTATCTGCCTGGTATTTCTACCCTGGCACTATGCGCGAAGATCTTGGCCGCCATATCTTTGCTGCAGCTGTCTATGTATCTAACTTCCTCTTCGCCTTCTGGCAGATGGATTATCAGAATCTCAATGCGATTCCGCCAGTTGTAGTTCACTTTTGGTCATTGGCAGTAGAGGAACAGTTCTATCTCTTCTGGCCAGTGATAGTTCTGGTCGCTTACAAAATTGGTGGCCGTCGCCGACTCTTTCAGGTAATCGCGGCCATCACAGCGCTTTCATTTCTCTTCAGTCTCTATCTCACATCGGCTTCTCCAATCTGGGCTTTTTACTCTCTTCCCACAAGAGCATGGGAGCTCGGAGTAGGTGCGCTTCTTCTAGCGATACCTAAGAAGTACAAACTCTCAGTCGCGTACCCATGGATTGCCTTGGGGTTGATTATCTATTCAACTCTCTTCTATACAGAGAAGACACCTTTCCCCGGAACGGCTGCTATTGCACCAGTCTTAGGTACAGCAATTGCCATCGCCTCAATTTCTTCGTGGCCACGAGTCCTCAATTTCTTCAGCAACTTACGCGTGACTCAATGGCTGGGTGAAATCTCCTATCCTCTTTACCTCTGGCATTGGCCGCTACTCGTGATTCCAATGGTCTATCTGGGGCGCGGACTCTCCATTGCTGAACGTGCAGTTGCAATACTTGCAACTCTTCTCTTTGCAGATCTCACACATAGATATATCGAAGAGCCACTTCGACATATCTCACTTTCACCGAAGAAAATTATTTCAGGCGCAGTGGTTGCTTCTTTCATCGCTACCGGCACCGGATTGGCGATATCTGCCACCGCAAACGACACCATCACACTCAGCAGCGGTGAAAGCTATTCATTGGCCCAAATCATGGAACGGCCAAAGGTGTATCTCGATGATTGCCATGTAAATAACGGTGAAACCTTCTCGGGCGATTGCACCTATGGTCCAGAGAGCGAAACACGCATAGTTCTCTTTGGTGATTCGCATGCCGCACAGTGGATGCCCGTCCTAGAAGAATTGGCTTACGAGAAGAACTTCACTCTTATCTCTTTGACCAAGTCTGCATGTCCAGCACCAGCGGTCGTGAAGGTTGAATCTGGCGGAT